>Ga0210391_10000599_pt1 | contig 36601 bp, 38 predicted proteins | sample IncBWC12OmetaG_FD_160573 | JGI IMG/M metagenome (GOLD analysis project Ga0210391, IMG submission 160573) | Forest soil microbial communities from Barre Woods Harvard Forest LTER site, Petersham, Massachusetts, United States - Inc-BW-C-12-O ...
TGGTAGCGCAAGCGCCCTAAGAGGCATATCGTATGCGGGCACCCAATAAGCGACGTCCAATCGGGGGCTTCGATGAATCTTCGATTCATTTACCTTGCGTTGACCTGCGCCGGGCTGGCGATCGGCGCCGGGAACGCGCGGGCGCAACAGTCCTCGTCGTCACCCCAGGCGCCGCCTGCGATTGAACAGCCTTACGTGGCGCGGGACCCCCGCACGTTCAAGAATGGACGTCTCTATTCCGTCTGGCCCCACGATGCCGACCCGGAAATCAAGCGCTTCGATAAGCCGGATTTAGTCCTCACGAAGAACGGTCTCCCACGTACGGCCAAGCTGCTGGTGTTTTTTCCCGGCACGGGTGGAGAGCCAAACGGATCGTGGCCGTTCCTCGAGGCGGGCGCGGACGCGGGATATCGCGTGATCGGCTTGATGTATGACAACGGTGTCGCCGTACCTACGATTTGCGGGTCGCAGTCCGATCCGGCTTGCTCGGACCGGTTCCGCGAAAAGCGGATTTTCGGCGATGGCGTTTCGATCGATATCGACGATCTTCCGAACGAATCCGTCGTCAACCGGCTGGTCAAGCTGCTGCAATATCTCGACAAGAATTTTTCGGATGAGGGTTGGGGCCAATATCTCGTGAACGGGCAGCCGAACTGGGCGCGCATCGCAGTCTCTGGCCATTCGCAAGGCGGCGGAGTGGCGGCGTACATCGCGAAGAAGCGGTCGGTTTATCGCGTAATCAATCTTTCGGGTGCGTGGGACCGCGTGGAGGTGACGAAGGAGTGGGCGCCGTGGATCACGTCGCCGAGCGCGACGCCGATGGATCGCTGGTACTGCGCGTATCACGCCAAGGAGTCGCGCGCCGAAGCAATGAAGCTGGCCTATGTGGCGCTGCAGGTGCCGCCCGATCACATCCGAGTGCTCACGCTCGAGCCGAATCCTGCGAACGCGATGCCCAAGGGCGCCGATGTCTATCACGTCAGCATGTCCGCCACGGGCGTCACGCCGCTCGATGCCGACGGCAAGCCGGGGTATGCAGCAGACTGGGCGTTTTTGCTGGGCGCGCCACAGTGACAGGACGACCCGAGCCGCGAAAATCATCCCGGGGGTTGCCGCAACATTTCTGGCGGGGCTGCGATTGACAGCGCTAGCCGTTCCACGTTTGACGGCCGGAACTGTGAAGAGGATTTCGCCTGGTACGGCGTGATTGATTCATTTCAGTAGGTTGATAGGGGATGTTGTTCGGCGAACGAGTCCGGTCCCAAGCCGCAGGATGGTCAGGCGGCACCGCCGGCTGAAGGGGTGAGCCTGTCGGGCAACCGCACAACCGTCACCGCTGATGTCGTGTGTCTATGCCATCCCCGCGCTTCGATCGGCAGAGTGCGCTCGGTGAAGTGCCGTTACCTTGGGAAGTGCGACAGGCGTTAGATCCACGCAACTTTTTGGCGCCGGCGGGGTTTAACCGATTGGAACCGACGGGCGGGACTGTTGTGTCCGCCGGTACCGATGTGCATCATAATTCATCATAGCGCAGCCCAAGTTCCGACCTGCCGGGTAAGGCGCGGCGGCGGGACAATTCAAGTGGAGGGATTCATACATGCGAAGAATATTGAAAGGCCATCATCTGCTGCTATTGGCAGTACTCATAACGGCCGCTGTCGCGATGCCTGCGGTGGCGTCTGCGCAAGTTGGGGTGGGGATCTCGATACGGGTTGCCCCACCGGCCATCCCGGTGTACGAGCAACCGCCCTGCCCGACGGAAGGTTACCTGTGGACGCCCGGATACTGGGCGTATGGTCCGGACGGCTACTACTGGGTGCCTGGGCTGTGGGCTGCGCCCCCGCGTGTCGGCTTCCTTTGGACCCCCGGTTACTGGGGCTTCGCGGGAGGCCTTTACGGATGGCATGCCGGCTACTGGGGCCCGCACGTGGGATTCTACGGCGGGATTAACTACGGATTTGGTTACGGCGGCGTCGGATTCGTCGGCGGCGCATGGCGCGGCGGAGTGTTCGCCTATAACAGCGCGGTGTGGCACGTGGGCGGTGGCTTCCACAACGTCTACGAAGACCGCACGGTGATCAACAACACGACCGTCAACAACCACTACAGCTTCAACGGCCCGGGTGGAGTCGACCGGCAGCCGTCGGCTGAAGAGCGCGGTTACATGCACGAGGAGCACATCGGGCGCACCCAGGATCAGATTTCGCACCAGGGCGCCGCGCGAGTGGACCGCAGCAACTACGCTTCGGTCAACCACGGTACGCCGGCTCACCCCGAAGGCATGGGCGTGAACGCTCGGCAGGATCGCCAGCAGAACCGGATCAATCAGGGAGTCAAGTCCGGGCAGCTGACGCCGGGTGAAACCAGGCACGTCGAAAACAACGAAACCAAGATTCACGACGAGGCGAAAACCGATCGTCAGGAAAATGGCGGCCACCTGACGGGCGCGGAGCACAGCCAGATCGAACATCAGCAGAACAAGGAAAGCCGTCAGATCTACAACGACAAACACAACGCCAAGACCGACGCGCATCCGCACGGCGGTAGTGGTGGCGGCGAGAAAGACAAGGAAAAGAAGTAACCGACTTACAATCCACGGAGTGACGAACGGGGCGACCTTTCGGCCGCCCCGTTTTTTTGTGCCCGGTTTACGCACGTCATTCCGAGCGAAGCCGAAGGATCTTTCTTCGATTGACCCTCCCGCCGGTCATTGCGCCCAGGAGAGACTCTTCGACTCCGTGATCGGGCGTCCGCCGCGGCAGCCGACACGCCAGACCGTCTGGTCACTCCGCTCAGAATGACGCGAAAAACCACTGCTCGAGCGAGGTAATGGGCCAGATGGTCGAGGCGCTTCCCAGACGCGTGTCGGGTGAGCCGCGCTTTTTTGTGCCTGGGCTTTCTAAGGAACGGCGCCGATGCTCTTCAGGTAGTTGTAGCCACCAAGCTCACCGGCCTTCTCAAGCATCGATCTCACGTCCGCCGCCGAAAGATGCGCGGCGAATGGTTCCCTGCTATCGGCAATCGCGTAGGCCGTGACCGTCACCATCGTGGCGCCCTGGGTCAGGTCCTTTTCAACGACGGAATCGAACGTATCGTTGGCCTTATGGTGGAGCGTGTCATAGATGTCCTGATCGTTCCAGAGAACCAGGGTCGGCACGCCGAGCAGATCGAAGTCGGCGTGATCGGTCTGATAAATGTACTGCGGGTTTGACGAGACTCCATTGGCGCCGAGACCTTCAAGCAGCGGCGAAATTGCCGCGAGGGATTCCCTTTCATCCTCGCGCCCCATTACGTACCAGCCCCGGGCGGGCTGCGAGCCGCTATCGGTAACCAGCACGGCGTCGATGTTCGGAAGTTCGGTGAGATGCCGGTTTACGTAGGCATGCGAACCCAGCAAGCCTTCTTCTTCTCCACCGAATAACACGAATCGAATCGTCCGTCGCGCCGGGCGATCGAGCGCTTGAATGGCGCGCGCCGCTTCGAGCACGCTAGCAACTCCCGTGCCGTTGTCTTGCGCTCCCGTGCCGGGCTGCCAGGAGTCAAGATGGGCGCCGACGATGACCACTTCGTCTGGACGCTCGGTGCCGGGAATTTCGCCGATCACGTTGGGGATCTGGACATTCTCGCGAATGCGGTTGGTTAGCGTGAACTGCATCGTGACCCGGCCCTTGGCAAGCAAGCGCCGGATCAGGAGCGAGTCTTCCAAACCGATCTGGGCCTGCGCCATTCGCGTAATCCCGCCGCTGAAATCCAGCGAACTCTCCGACTCTGTTCCCTTCGCTCCGCCGGTGCCGAGGACAGCAATCGGAGAGAGAGAACGCAGATGCTCGAGGCCGCGCAGCTCGGTTTCGATCGTTGGATGGTCCCCGAAACTGGCGCGATCAAACAATGCGATTCGGCCGGTGATCTGGTCCTTTTGGGCATCGAGACCGTCGATCGTCATGCGGGAGACATACACCACGTCGGCGGTGATTCCGCCGTTCGGCGTCGAGGGGCTCCAGCCAAGCGAATAAATGTGCAACGCGTGATCGACCGGGCTGATGAGGTGGCCCGTCGCCGGGGCATCGGGTTCCCACGTGGCGGGGATGGTCCATTCCTCGGTGTGAACGTTCGCGAGGCCGAAAGATTTGAACTGCTCGACGGCCCACCGGGCGGCACGCATGTAGTTGGCCGAGCCGGTAAGGCGTGGGCCGATTCCGTCGGCCAGCTGCTCGTCGAACGCGTAGGCTTTGCCATTCAACAAAGACTCGCCGAGGAGCCGGCGAACGGCTTCGCGGGTTTCGTTCGATACCGTGGGCGCCGCCGGCGCGGAAGACGATTGGGCGAGAACCGGCGCTTGCGCCGTGAGCAGGGACGCGAGGCATAGCGTGACCGTCCAGCGCGCGGTGGGCATTCAGTTTTGGGGCGCCGGCTTTGCGGCGGCTTTCTTTTTTGCAGGTGGCGGCGCGGCCGTATCGGTGTTGGCTGCTGCTGCGTCGCCTGGCGCGGGCGGCTCGAACGTCCAATCGGTGTCGATCAGCTGCTTGCCGTTCAGTGTGTCCTTGAGGTCGCGGATGGCGCCCTGCGCGTTGAAAATGGTGTCGGTATCGTTGCAGGTTACCGCGCCTTTGTACTTGTACTTGTCGACCAGCATTTTGATGAACGCGTTCACCCAATCATCCGGATTCTGGATGTCGGCCGTGTCGAAGGCCTCGCTGAAATAGACGGTCGGCTTCTTCGGGTCGGAAAAGCAGTACGAAGCGCGCGGCTGCGGACCCTGGTCCTGCGCGGGTTGCTGGTTCTGATTGTCGGCAGGAGGCGCGTCCTTCCCTGCGCCGTTCGCGGGAGGCGGCGCGGCGGCGTAGGGATTGGTTTTCTGGTTCTGGTCGGAAGTGTGGTCTTGGCCGGGCGTCCAGTTCACGTTGACGAGCTGCATGTTTCCGCGCTGGGCGGCACGCTGGTAGGCGTCCTGGACGCGCTGCTGTATTGCCGGGTCCGCCGACATCTGGCGGCAGACGGCGCTCGTGACCGTATCGAGTTTGTAGGCGGCCTTTACGAAGTCGCCCCAGGCCTTGTTGATCGCCGCACTCGGGGCCGCGCCGCCGCTGGGAATCATCTGGCTCAGGTACATCGTGATGTGGCCGCCGGCGGTGGACGTGGCTATGCACTGAAAGGGCCCGTCCTGCTGCGCCGTCGCGACCGACGCTGCCAGTCCGACGACCAAGGGGAGCACTACCGCTGCCAACCGAGCCCTCAAGACGACCCCTCCGCGCGCCGAAATTTCCGCGAGGCGCAAAATGTTAACACAACCAGGCGCCTTCTCGAACGGGCGCCGGAGTTCACGACCGCGCTGGTTTCGTCAGTCGGTGCGGAGGCAGAGAGACGACAGTATGCACAGCACGAGCAAAACGGATGGCCCTACCAGCCACAACTGGGGCGAGGAGGCGAAGAAATCCTGGACCGCGTTTGTGGCGCCATATACGAAAAACGGCGTGCAGAGAATGGTGCCCGTCAGCGCGCCGATCCATGCCTTCCTGAGAAGCAGCAGCGCGACTGTGGCAAGCGCAAGTGACACGAGCGCAGGTTCGAGGAGAAGCCAGGTAGCGTCGCGCCAGCCGATTTTCGGGACGCTCCACGCCGCAATCCCGAGGAGAAGTATCACGCTCGCGCCAATGCAGATGAGCGCGCGTCGGGAGCTGGGAATCAGCGTAGCTGCTCCGCTCAAAATCAATAGCGAGGGCCCGAGATTGTAGAGCGCCGGATAGAGCAGGTCCGAAACCTTGTAAGTCGGGGCGCTCACGCCAAGCATCGCGCCAACAAAGAGAGCAAAGACGAAGTCGCACAATAATCCCGTCGCGATGTAGAGCAGGCCGACGAGAGGATTCATGGCGGGGAGTTTACAGCATGGTTGGCCGCCAAATCGCGGGATTTGTTTTGGCCGAGAGACAAGGCTCCGCGTAGTCGTAACCAGTCCATCCGGGCGACCGCGTTACGGATATGGCTGCATGGCGGGCACCTAGCACCGAAACCTCCCGTCGAGGTCACGCACTTGAGCGTCAGGCCGCCGTCGAGATTAGTGCTTCTGAATTTCGTCGTCCTGGCGGGGCTGCGGGCCTCTCGTTTCTCCCTGCCCGGCGACACTTCGCTGCGGAACTAGGTTTCGGCGTCGCGATTTGCTTCCGACGAACGCCCGCCGGAAGCGGGCGCTGCGGAACCCGTTAGGGGAACGACGGGCTTGTAGTGCTGCCGGATGCACTACATCGTGTTTCGGACGGGTGGAACGTGCGACGGCTCAGGCGTTTAGGAAGGTGCCAGCGGTCCACTCGTTTTCCCATTATGTAACCAACGTACTATTTCTCGCGTTGGGGCGCGCCCGTAAATTGATGTCAGCGGGAAGAGCCGTAAACGCCACGAGAAGAACAAAGACGGCCCGCCGAAGACACTGAGGAGAAGTCATGAGCTCCACGAGTTCCACGGTTGAACAAAAAGCAAAGATGGGCGCGGCCCCCGCAGGGGCGAAAGCGCCTGAAGTTGATCGCCGGCGCCGGCGCCGCGCGAAGATTTCCGCGCAGGTTCACATCAAAGCCGTGAATTCCCCCGAGCCGTTCGAAGAAGTCTGCATGAGCGTCGACGTCTCGCGCGACGGCCTTCTGTTTACGGCGAGCCGCCCGGGATACTGGAAGGGCCAGCAGCTCGACGTCGTGTTTCCGTTCTCGACCGCAGCCGCCGCGCTGAATACGGCGCAGAAGGCGGACATCGTCCGCGTGGCGGAACAGGCAGGCGGAAAATTTCAGGTTGCTGTGCAGTTCCAAGCCGCGAAGCCGGACGCAACCGGCGCGCAAAAGCCCGCGTCGCATGTGGGCGCGGCGAACGGCGCCGTGCCGGTGATGACCAAGGAACAGTCCGTGGTGCTGGCGGTTGAGCCCGATACGCGTACGGCGGAAATCATGCGCAACATGCTGACGCAGGACGGCTACACGGTGGTGATCGTGCCGACGGCGCAGGAAGCGCTCGAAGTGCTGCGGACGACCGTTCCCGTGGTCTTCATCGCGGAAGTCGAGTCCACCGACATGTCCGGCCACGACCTGTGCCTGATCATCAAGCGCAACGAGCGGTTACAGCGCGTGCCTGTGATTTTGCTGACGCGTTCGGCGCAGCCTGCCGATTATTCGGCGAGCCACCAGTTAGGCGCGGTGGTCTGCATGGCGAAACCGTTCCAGCCCGAGCGCCTGCAGCACGTGGTGCGTCTGGTCGCGCCGCCACCGGCAATCAAGAGCGTATACGGCGCGTCGCGCGTTTCGTCGAGCAGCATCGAGCGGACGCTGTAGTTCGCGTCTCGCTCGCGGTTCTGCGTTCGTTTGAGTTCCCTGCCCGTTTCTAACCGGCTGTTCGCGGCGGAACCAGTCCCCGCCGCGGCTAAGCCGCCGGCGATCGATCCCACGGCCATCCGCCGCCGCGCAATCCTGTGGAAGCGTACAAGTCTCGCAGGCCCGACAGCAGTACACCCACGCCCATCGTCGTGATCGCGCAACGAAGCAGCTGCGAGCATGGCGCCGGCGAAAACGAGAGGCCCGTCGGCTCCGTCCACCACCGTGAAACTGTCGGAAGAAGGAATGCGAGCATCGCACCGTAAACGATGCCCATGATGGCGTGCATGATGCGCTCCCCGGGGTAGACGCCGCCAATCGGTTTGCGGATCCAGTCTTCGACGACAAAATCCCAGAGCGTGAGAATGATTTCGATCAGTAGCAACGCCGCGAGAGCCAGTGCCGAGCGGCCGCGCCAGGCGATCCACGGCAGTGAACAGAAGAGCGCGGCATACACGAAATCGCGCCAGGCATGCAGCCGCAGTTCAGCGCCGGCGGACTTTCCGAGGGCCGGAAGGTGCGCGCGCCATTCGTGGTAAAACAACGTGTCGAACGCGCCCAGGATTCCGAGCGTGGCGAGCAGGTTGAGCGCCCATTTCATCCGCAAACCACCTGGCTGCAAACTGAGCGTATCGTAACACCGATCGTCGCGCCCTGGCGTGCTTCCCACTCATGATACGATGTCGCAAATGAGCGATAAATTTGTTGTCGGGTTGATTCAGATGCGCAGCACGAAGGATGCTGCCGAGAATCTGTCGCGCGCGTGCGACAAGATCCGCGAGGCGGCCAAGCGCGGGGCGCAGATCGTCTGCATGGACGAGCTGTTTCGCGGCGAATATTTTTGCCGCAAGGAAGATGCCGAGCTTTTCAACCTGGCCGAGCCCTTTCCCGGGCCGACCACCGACGTGCTGACGCAAACGGCGCAAGAGAACAAAGTGGCGATTGTGGCGTCGCTTTTCGAACGGCGCGCGGCGGGGCTCTATCACAACACTTGCGCGGTGATCGACGCGGATGGCGCGTTTCTGGGCAAATACCGGAAGATGCACATCCCGGACGATCCGCTTTACTACGAGAAATTCTATTTCACGCCGGGCGATCTGGGGTTTCCGACATTCGATACGAAGTTCGGGCGCATCGGGGTGCAGATCTGCTGGGATCAGTGGTATCCGGAAGGCTCGCGCGCTGTGGCGCTGGGCGGCGCGCAGGTGATTTTCTATCCCACGAGTATCGGCTGGCATCCCGCAGAGAAAGCGGAATTCGGCGCGGCACAGCTCGATGCCTGGAAGACCATTCAGCGCGGCCATGCGATTGCGAACGGCGTGTTCGTCGCCGCCGTGAATCGCGTTGGATATGAGGGCGATCCGGCGCACGGCGACGCGGGACTCGAATTTTGGGGCAACTCGTTTGTCGCCGATCCGTTTGGGAAAATCGTGGCCGAGGCGGCGCAGGATAAAGAGGACATTCTCGTGGTCGAATGCGACCCGGCGACGAGCGAGGACACGCGGCGGAATTGGCCGTTCCTGCGCGACCGGCGCGTGGACGCCTACGAGCCGATTTTGAGCCGCTGGCTTGGGAAGTGACACGAGTGAAGGCCCGCAAGTCCGCCCCTCAACCTACCTACCGCATGCCCGCCGAATGGGAGCGCCACGAGGCCACTTGGCTCGGCTGGCCTCACGAACGAACCGACTGGCCCGGGAAATTTGCGCCGATACCGTGGTCGTTCGCGGAAATCGTGCGGCATCTGACGCGTGTGGAACGGGTGAACCTGCTGGTCGAGAGCCGCGCGGCCGAGGCTCGGGTGCGGTCGATTCTCAAGAAATCGGGCGCGGCGCTCGACGCCGTGACGTTCTTCCACGTGCCCACCGATCGCGGTTGGATGCGCGATTCGGGGCCGATTGCGGTGTGCGGCGATGGCGGGAGTGCTGCGCTGCTGAATTTCGCCTTCAACGGATGGGCGAAATATGACGATCACAAGAAGGATGCGAAGGTCGTAACGCGTGCGAACGCGAAAATGAGGCGGCGCGTCGTGTTGCCGCGGCACCGGGGACGGCGCGTAGTGCTCGAGGGCGGATCGATCGACGTCAATGGCCACGGCACCCTGCTGACGACCGAGGAATGTCTGCTGAGCAAGGTGCAAGAGCGCAATCCGGGTTTCACGCGCGAAGATTATGCCCAGGTTTTCGAGCGTTATTTTGGTGCGACGAATGTCATTTGGCTCGGGCGCGGGATCGCCGGCGACGACACGCACGGGCATGTGGACGATCTGGCGCGGTTCGTGAATCCGACAACGGTGGTGGCGGTCGTCGAGGACGATCCGGCTGGGGAGAACTACGACGCGCTGCAGCAGAATCTGACGCTGCTGAAAAGCGCGAAGGATCAGGCGGGCGAACCACTGCGGGTGGAAACGCTGCCGATGCCGGAACCAGTGTGGTTCGCGGGGCAGCGGCTGCCGGCGAGCTATGCGAACTTCTATATCGCCAACAAGATTGTGCTTGTGCCCACGTTCAACGATCCGGCCGACCGCGTTGCGCTCGACCGACTGGCGACGATCTTCCCCGATCGCGCGATCGTCCCGATCTATTGCCGCGACCTGGTGCTGGGCTTGGGGACGATTCACTGCATGACGCAGCAGCTTGCGGCCCTTGATACGCCGCAGTGAAGCTCAGCGAAGCTTCCCACCGGACGACACGCTGTGGGTGAGCTTGCGCAAGGCTAGGCGCTAAGCGCGACGGGCCGCTCGCCCTCGAGTCCGCCGCCGGCTGAGGGCGAGGAGTTCCGTGCGGCAGCACGAGGCGGGAACCATGCCGAAGCGCATACAAGGAAGGTCAACGAGAGTGCGAGACGCACGGCCGGCGTTATAAGGCCGATTCCAACTCGAGTTCGGGTGATCCGGTACCACCGAAAGCGGCCAGCAGCATGGTGGCGCTGTGGCTGGTCCCCTAGTAACTCTCGTGGAAACCTGTACTTGCGGTCTATTGCTATGGATCGTTTCACAAACGACGATAGAGGTGAGGATTTCCGTACCGACGGTGGCCGTGGGCGGCCGAGGCGCGGAAGTTTCGTCGGGGGACGAAACATACATGGCACGATTTTCAGCGGGCTGGGCGGCGAGCAATGCCTGACGCAGCGCGGGTGGCACAGGCGCACGCGCTCGACGTTCCGATCGTTCTGCGTGGCGCGAAGAAGTCCGCAGATCCCGAAAAGCCCGAACTGTTCACCGAGACGGCGCGAACGGTACTGGTGTTTGACAACGGCGCCGTGCTGCATCTCCACTCCAAGCTCGTTGTTGGCCAGACGGTCTACATCCACAACACGCAAAATGGCCGGGAGGTTTTGTGTAAGGTGCTGGAAGCGCCGGGTGAGGGCGAGCTGGGGCTCACTGATTTGGAATTCACGACCGCGATGCCTGATTTCTGGGGCATCAACCTCGGCGGCGATTCCGCTGCGGGAGCGGCACCAGCTCCGGACGCTGCGACGGATTCGGCCGCCAATGGCCATTCCGCTGAACAAGCGAAGATGCGCGAGCCTTCCGGGAAGCCTGCCGATGACCCGCTGGCGATGATGTTAGAGACCGCTTCGAAAATCGACGTGCCGTCAATGACCACGCCTGGGAAGGAATCGGGCCTTCCGCTGCAAGAAGATCTCATGTCCGCGCACGAAATGGCGCCCGATCCGTCGGCTATTCCGGTTCCGATGCCGGATTTCGAGCCGGCGGCGACGACCGCCGCCCCGGCCAGCGTGCCGACCGGCGAGCAGATCGACGCTGCCATGAAGCAGATGTCCGTCGCGGCCACGCCGCTGACGGGTGCAGAGATGGAAGGCACGAACGACGAAAAACATATTGCTGCGCTCATGGCGCGGGACGCGCGCCTGGCGAAGTTTGCGGCGTTCAAGGAAAAGCAGCAGGTGGAGAAATCGCAGCGCGTAGCGGCGCCGGGCGAACCAGCAGCGCCCACAACGAAGAACGCTCCCGAGCCCGCGAGCGACGCCGAGGGGGCGCGCGAGGTAAAAACGATATCCTCGAAGCCTTCGCTGGTCGAACAGCTTACGACCGGGAAGAATGCGACCTACGTTTCGATCGGAGCGTGCCTCCTGATCGCGGTCGCGATTTTTTTCATCTGGCGGGCCATGCGCGTGCCGCCCGGGCTGGATATGGTGCAACCGGATGCTGCGACAGCGCGGCCGAAAACAGCGGAGCCAGCCGATGCGGTCCAACAGGATCCTTCGATTGTCAACACGCAGCCGGTGAAGTCCGAGTCTGCGGAACCGCGCTTGAGTCGGCGCCGTGAAGACGACGGCGCAGATTCAGGATCTGCGTCTGCCAGGCGCCGGAACTCAGCGGAGGCCAGCGGCGCCGCGATCGTCCCTGCGCAAGTGCTATCGCAGCCGCAGCCGACATTGCCGCTCTGGGCCTTGGGCGTGGAGCTGGATGGCGTGGTCACGCTCGATGTGACGATCGACGAGCACGGAAACGTGGCGGGCGCTCAGGTGGTATCGGGCCCGCGCGCGCTGCAGCGGGAGGCCGAACGTGCGATCGGCTTGTGGGAATTTTCGCCTGCGCAGTCGGGCGGCAAGCCCGTGCCTTCCCACCTCAGGCTCAACGTTGAATTTCTACCGCCTCCCCCACCGAAGCGAGTCCCGTAAATCGGGTCTGCGGACTTGACGCGATGGTGCTGACAGATCGAGCGAGCGTCTGCGCCGTTTTGTAGTCTCTCCTGGGCTATCCTGTCCAGCATCCCGCAAAGTACGCATTCCATGGGGCGCAGATGGGCGGCGCGCCGTCCACGGCTTTTGAAAAACGCCGTCAGGCTGGGCGGCGCTGGCAGGAAACTAAATCCTTCCGCTGCGGGCGGAGAACTGTTACAGTTTTGTCCCCACTGGGATTACTTCGACAGGAGCGTTCGCTGTGCTGAATTTACTCTCAACTCGATCGTACAAGTTGGTGGTTGTGTTTGTGGTGGCGCTGGCGGCGGCGGGAATTGCAGCGGCGCAAAATGCCTCGGGAACGGACGCGAGCAATACCCTCGACGTAAGTGCGCTGCCTGTACGGCCCGAAGCGAACGGCGCTCCCGATCCGACGGCTGCACTGCCGACGGCGGCGAACGCGAGCCGCCCGGCACCCGCTCCGGATACGGGCAGCTGGAGCGACAACGCCGATGAAATTACCGCCGTCCAGCGCCTGCGCTGGATCACCGTAAGCACGCTCGGCTGGCAGAGTTTGGCGTGGGGCGTCATCTCCGCCGGCGTGGGCACCGCGGAAAATCACCCGCAGGAATACGGCACACACTGGAACGGTTTCGCCGACCGCTACGGGATCCGGATATCGGGAGTTGTGACCAGCAACGTGACGGAAGCCGGGTTGGGCGAGATTTGGGGCGAGAATCCGCGATACAAGCCGGAGCCGGAAAAATCGTTCGGCGGCAGGATCGAAAGCGTCATCTATCAGACATTCTTCACACGGCGCGCCGACGGGAATTTCGAACCGGCATACGCGCGCTTCATCGCCATTCCGGGCAGCAATTTCATGTCGAACACCTGGCGCGTGAAGGACGAAGCTGACACGCCGCACGCGCTGGAACGCACCGGGTATGGATTTGCCGGTGCGATGGGATCAAACGCATTCCACGAATTCTGGCCGAGCGTCAAATCGCATTTGCATTTCTAGAGCGCTGGATCGCGCCGCCCGGCGCGGATTTATTGAATCGACATCGTGGTGTGGCCCTGGGCGACGGCGGTGGCCAGGCGGGCGCCGCGTTCGTCCGTCGTGAAGCCGAACCGGCAGCGCACAAACTGCACGTCCTCTAAGTCCAATTCCCCGCTCTCGTAGCGCACTCGAGTCCCCACGAACGTCACATTGCGCCAGCGGATGCCGTCCAGAGTCTGCGCGGCGCCTTCGATGATCAGGTTCTCAACCCGCACATTGTCGGTGAACGAGCGCGAGGAGGGCGGAAGCAGTACCTCGGCCGTATCGGGCATGAGCGTCGCGTCGAGAATCTGGCCGCCGAAGGAGGTGGAATCGAGCTTCTCTCCAGCGGGAATTTCGCGTGGCACGCCGATGGCGATACGCTTCGCGACGGCTGGTTGCGCAGGGTCGGGCGCGAGCGACGATTGAAGCTCGGCGAGCGAAATGCGCGCGAGCGTCACGTGTTCAAACAGCCGCGTGTCGTCAGGTCGCTTCTCAAGCAGGCGATCGAGCGCGGTGAGGGCGGGCGCGAAAAAGTCCGGTTGGGCGCTGGCGGAAATCAGGCGTTCGGTGGTGAGGATGGTGTCGGCGCGATCGACGGCGACTTCTCCGGCGCCGATTTGACCGGAACTAACGTCTTGCGTCGCGCTGAGGAGCGCGTCATTGAATTCGCGCTGCCAGCCGGTCGCGCGCGGGTCTTCCGCGGCAGGTGCGACGGCAGGGATCGGCGAGTTGGACGCGGAAGCGGCCGCCTGGCTGGCGCTGTAGGGATGCTTGGTCCAGCCGATGCCGCGCCATGCCAGAGTAAACAAGAGCACCGCGGCGAGCGCGATCGTGGCGTAGCGCAACAGTCGATTTGACGTGTGCCGACGGCGGCGGTGCTTGCCCCGGTGCCAGTGGCGCGCGCGAGGATCCGGACTGTGCCAGCTGCCCAAGGTGGACGCCTCCGGCGGGCATTTTAGACCATCGGAAGCTGCGGAGCGATCGCTCTTGCAGTGGACCCATATGTGCGCGGAGACGGGCCACGGCGCGAGTGCGATGCAGAGAGGCATTCTTGGCGACAGACGAATGCCCGTTATCCTGCGCCGCGTCGAAGGATCGCTCCTGGTGTGAAAGCGTCGCCAGGCGTTGGGCCGAAGCGAGAGTCCTCGACTCCGTAGCAGGAAGTTCCGGCGGGGCCGGAACGAGAAGCAAAATCGTCCTGCCGCTCCGCTCACCATGACGGCATCCGAAACGCTAAGGGATGGTGATCCAGGTGGTGCAGAGGCTGCGCTTGGAATGCGTGCCGTCGGAGCTCATGGCGGAGACCGAGACGAGGTGTTTGCCGGATTCAAAATCGAGCGGAGGGCTGGCTTTGGTGATCCCCTTCACGAGGCCGCCGGGATTTGGAGGCAGAGGAATCGGGAACAGCATGACCGGATTTTTGGCGCTGCCGGAAATGTCGTAGGCAATGAATTGCGTGATGCAATGTTTGGTGATTTTCGCCGTGCACGCGGGCGTCTTGCTGAAATCATAATCGAAGGTCACGGTGACAACGTGAACGCCGTGCGACGCAGTCGGCGGAGGCGAACCCTGGATCGGCGCCGTAGCCGCGGGCGAAGAAGCGGACGAAGATGACGAGGGCGACACCTTGGCGCCGGTCGACGCGGCGGGTGTCTGTGCGAAATTCGGCTGTGGGACGAAGCGAAAAAGAAAGAAAGCGATCGCAACAACAATGGGAGCGGTGAGATGTCGATCAAGAGCCGGGGACATGAGTTCCGGAGAAATTATACTCCCGGGAAACGGCGGGTCGGACTGATTTTAGTGTTTGTGCCGATGAGGAGCAAAGGGCATTCGCGCGCGGCTGATTCTTCTCGTCGATGTAGATTTGCCTTAAATTCTACGTTTCAAGCGTCCGCCTGAGGCCGTCTGATGGCTGATCTTGTGGCTTTCGGCGATCGTTTCGGGAAAACGCCGCCAGGACGGCGGCGCTGCGTTACTGTTGCGGCGCAGCTTGCGAGTCGGGCGTCGATTCCGGAGCCGCTGGCGTTGGCGCGGCTGGGCGCAGGGTGAAGGCCACACCGATGCGAGCGTTTTCGTCGACCGTACGCTGAAGATCCAGCTGGCCCATGTCAACCGCGGTTTCGCCGCCGTAATTGGTGATGTAGTGGAGCTTACCGGCGTCGAGCCAGTAGCTCATTGCTTCGTAACTCGTGCCGTCCTTGAGATAAATCAAAGTGGCGGGAGGCGGTGCGGGAGCAGCCGTCTGCAAAGGCTGATCCGTAGCCTGTTCGGGCGCGGGAGTATCGCTGCCGCTGGAATCGCTGGCCGGCGCGTCATTGTCGTAAAGGGTCGGCCCGGTGGTGCTGCCGACGCTGTAGGAATTGTCGTAGCTGGGACCGAAATAGCCCGGATAGCCGTAACCGAATCCATATCCGAAGCCAAGCCCGCCGCAGCCGAAGCCCGGATCAAATCCTGAGAAGGGATCGCAGAAGCCGGCACCGTAAAATCCGAACGGATAGAAGCCGAACGCCGGTCCGTAGTAGTAAGAAGACCCAAAACCCGGGTTGAAAACACGATGCGGAGGCACCGGGTGCATCGTGAACGACGTCGAGCGGCCGAAGAGCGCGCGTTGCCCGGCGGACGCCGATGATGAATCCAGCCCGTTACTGCGGGCGGTCGCAGGCGAGTCCTGCCAGATCTCGTGCCCCTGTCCGGAGAAACTGAGCGCTCCGGAACCGGTGCGAACCGAAGGATCGACCGACGAGACGTGCGAGTCCGCCGGCGGGAACCCGATCACGGACGTGTGCGGCCGTGCCGCATCGCCGTGCATCACGAAAATGGTCGGGCTGCCCGGCGAACCGGAAGACGGTCTGCCGAAATACGGCGCGTGGGTGAGAGCGTTGCCGGATGCGGAATTTGAACGCGGCGCGGAGGAAGCCTGCGGCCGCGATGCTGCTGGCGCTGTCGAGCGAGCGGGCGCGGAATGAGAAGAAGCGGGCGCGGAATGCGAGCTGCCTCCACCCCCCCAGTGTCCACCGCCTCCGCCGAATCCCCCGCCACCGCCCATATGTCCGCCGCCACCTCCACCGTGCTGCGCGAAGGCGGAGCCCGGCGCAAGAGCGAGAACAGCTCCCGCCAGAACGACCGCGGCCAGGACTTTCGGTGCTGGTAGTAAGCGCGTCATGTTCGCACCTCGCAGATCTTCGAGGGCAATCCCTGCGGTGGATTGATCCTACACCATTGGACGCGGCAGTGCACGCCATGGTTGCAGAATCACGCTCCTGCGTTGTGGGAATGCCGCCGCTTCGCCAGAAAAAACGGCGGCAGGATGTCGGCGCTACGGGTGCCTGGGCCCGACCTAGCTTCGGCACGCGAGACCTTCTTGTATACTGCCGCGATGGTTCCTTTCTTGCATTTCGGCCGGTTGCTGGTACCCACGTTTGGGTTGATGATCGCTGCGGCGATGGTGGTGGCGTACTACGTGTTGCGGGCGGACTTTGCGCGGCGAGGTCTGGCGGAAAAGAATTCGACCACTGCGGAAATGTTTGTCGCCGTGCCGGCGCTATGTGGGATTGTGGGCGCTAAGCTGTATCACGTGCTTGAGACGCCGCGCGAATTGCTGGCCGATCCCCTGGGTCAGCTTTTCAGCCGCTTCGGCCTAGCATGGTTTGGCGGGCTCATCGCGGGATTTGCTGCATTTGTGTGGCTCGGGCGGCGATTCAAGTATTCGCTGCTTGCGGTTTTCGACGCGGGCTCGGCTGCCGCGGCCATCGGATACGGGGTCGGGCGGATCGGCTGCCTGCTTTCGGGCGACGGCGATTACGGCGTGCCGACCTCCCTGCCGTGGGGCATGAGTTTTTCGAACGGGCTGGTGCCGACGACCGAGCGCGTGCATCCCACGCCGGTTTACGAGCTGATTGTGGCCTGTGCGGTCACGTGGATCTTGTGGCGCATGGGCGCGCGCCAGATTCGAGCGCGCAGCGAGCACGGTTCGGCTGGCGGAGCGCTTCGGCCCGGCAGCGTCTTCGCGGCGTATCTGATTCTGACCGGCGTGGCCAGATTCCTGGTCGAATTCATTCGCATCAATCCGCGTTCGTTCTTCGGTTTGACGAATGCACAGGCGGCGAGCTTGGCGTCGGTGATCGCCGGCGTGGCATTGTGGGTGTTTGTCTCCGGGAAGGATTTGCCAGGAGTGGCCGAGCGCGAGCCGTGATCGAAATCTGCTGGACAGAAAATCAAACGGCCCTCGGCGCGCTTTCCGCCGAGGGCCGTGAGAGTAACCGAGATGGATGTGGTCAGGCTGCTGCGTTAGGCTTTCTTCGTAGACTTACGGCGGCCGCGACGCTTCACCGGCCGATCCGCCGGTGGCTCGCCGATCAGCTCCGCAGTCCAGATTGAGGTGACAAACTTTTTCACGCCATGATTGTCGAAATCGATGGTGGTGCGTTCAACAGTTGATTCCGTCACCGTCCCGATTCCGTACTGATCATGCCGAATGGTCTGCCCCTCGCTGAGAGTCTGCACATTGCCTCCTAGGATTACGACGAGTAGGTGAAGTCGGGTTGGATCTTAGAGGGCGGTGACGCGCTCGGCCTGCAAGCCCTTGGGACCCTGCTTGACTTCAAATTCGACGGCCTGCCCTTCGTTGAGGCTCTTGTAACCCTCGGACTGGATCGCCGAGAAGTGCACGAAGACGTCCTCACCGGACTGGCGTTGAATGAAACCGTACCCTTTTGCTGCATTGAACCACTTTACTGTGCCTTGTTCGGTAGCCACTTTACTGCTCCTAATTAATTCATAAGGCGACGGTTAGTCGTCTAGAAGGCTATCTGTGCCCCCGCTGGCCTGGCCCGTTCAAAAAAAACGGCCGTCGGGTGGTCGCCCGGCAGCCTTGTGAAACGCGTCAAAAGCGACACAAGAGCAACAAACGCAAGCCATTTATACCACAAATGTGAGGCTGAAACAATGGGCCCGGGACCGGGGAAAAGCGCCTGCCAGAAGTGGCCCTATCGGAGACCGAAGGCGTCGGCGAGAAGCTCGTAGGAATGGCGCCGATCGGCGTGTTCATGGGCCATGGTGGTAACCATGATCTCATCCACGGCGGCGGCTTGAGCGAGCTGCGTCAGGCGGGCACGCACCGTCTTGGGCGAGCCGACGATGTTGCGGTCGCGATTCATTTCCATGAGTTCCCGCTCATCGGACGAATATGGGTAATTCGTGGCTTCTTCGATCGACGGAAATCGGCCCATCTTGCCGGAGCGGAAGCGCAGCAGCGTGAGCTGGAGCGGCCGGGCGATTTCTTCGGCGCGCGCGTCTGTTTCCGCGCACACCACCGAGACGCCGATCAGGGCCTCGGGCTCCTTCAGATACTCCGACGGCTGGAAATGCTTTCGGTACATGCGCAGAGCGGCGATTGCGGGCAACGGCTGGATGTGGTGCGCGAACGCGAAGCGCAGGCCCAGGCGCGCGGAAAGCTCGGCGGAGAAATCGCTCGAACCGAGCAGCCAGACCTCCGGCATCGGCACATCGTCTGGCATGGCGCGAATGCGCTCGAGGGGATGGCCCGGCGGAAAGCCGTGGTCGAGGAACGTGAGCAGGTCTTGCAGCCGCGCCGGGAAATCGTCCGCGCCCAGCAATTCGCGTGAACGGCGCAAGGCGAGCGCGGTAAGCGAATCCGTGCCGGGCGCACGGCCGAGGCCCAGGTCGACGCGGCCCGGATGCAGAGCCTCAAGAACGCGGAACGTTTCGGCGACCTTCAGCGGCGTGTGGTTGGGCAACATCATGCCGCCAGAGCCCACGCGGATGTTCTTGGTTGCGTCCGCCACGTGACCGATCATGATTTCCGGCGCGGAGCTGGCGATCAGCGGCGTGTTGTGATGCTCGGCCAGCCAGTAGCGCGTGAAGCCGAGCTTGTCGGCAAGCTGCGCGAGGTCGAGCGTGTTGCGCAGAGCTTCTGTGCTTGTCGAACCGCTCGCTACGGGTGAAACGTCGAGCACCGAAAGCTTGAATCCTTTTTCAGCCGCCACGCAGTCCCTTTCGTGCGCTATCCATTCGTCCGCGCGAATTGCGCGGGACAATTGTGGCACACGAATGGGATGCGAGCGACGGCGGCAAGGGTTCAGCAGCGAATGAGCGGTCGCGCCAGCGCAGTTCAGGGCCTTGCTTAGCGTGATGGCGCCGACGGCGCACCCGACGTAGGCGATGCTACGGGGCGAGACATGACTGTCCCGCTTACCGGGTCGTCGGAAGGAACCTCAAAAAGCGCCGGCTCCACCTCAGATCTTTGAAGCCGCGCACCGCCGCACAGCCAATCGGGTTCTGTCGCGTCCCCTGGGCGAAGCCAGCCCGACCCTTCGCTGTTTCAAATACCGCCGGATTACGCGGTCAGGGAAATTTAGACTCGCGACCAGCGCCTTGGGGCAGGCTCGCCGCCGCCGACCGTGATGCACTAGCTCGGATGCCCGCGGAGGGAGCTACGGAGAGCTAGCCGACGCCGTGGCGAAACTGCCGCGTGTGATTTTGAAAATCACGTTTTCTTCTCCGCGATCGTTGCGTTGCCTGCCAGAGCAGATGCCGCCGATCTTTTCCATGGCGCGTTGCGAGCGCCTGTTGTTCGGTCCGACGCGAAACACCACCGTTTCGACAAACTGTAGGGCGTGGCGCAGCAGCAGGCGCTTCATGTCGCGGTTGTGGGCGCCGCCCCAGCGTGAACGCGCCAGGAACGTCCAGCCGATTTCAATCTCGCTCTCGGCCTCGTGATATTCATAAAACCTCGTCGAGCCGATCACCTCGCCGGTCTTCGCGTCGAGAACCAAAAACGCACCGCCTGATTCCATCGCGCCGCGAAAGTATTCACGAAACACTTCCTGTTTGTAGCGGTCACTCTGCGGATGCTGCTCCCAGATCAACGGGTCAGACGCTACGCCGAACAGCACGTCCCAGTCCCCCGCCCGCAAAGGACGCAACGTTACCAGTTCGCCGCGAAGCGTGGGTTGAAGCTCAAAAGCCATCGCGAGCAATTGTCGCACACCGCTGAACCACACACGCGCATTGCAAAGCACCATCGCCGTGGATAAGATTCGCCGTCGCAGGAGAATCCGGACAAGGAGCTATCGATGAGGATTCCGAAGTTCTACACAGTGCTGGTTTGGATGGGAGCTGGTCTGTGGCTTTTCGGCGCCGCGGCACCGCGCGGCGAGGCAACGGACGCATCCGATGCCGCGAAATACAATTGCGATCGAGACTGCCTGAAGGGCGTCGCCGATCTCTATTTCCAGGCGCTCGCGCAACACAATCCTTCGCTGCTGCCGCTGGCGCCGGACGCGAAATACTCCGAAACTGGCGCCGGGATGAAGCTTGGCGACGGCCTGTGGCGCACGGCCGGTCCGCCAAGCTATCGGCTGGAAATCTACGATCCGGAAACGGGAGGCATCGGGCTGGATGCGGTGGTCACCGACAACGGCACGCCCACGATCATCGCCACGCGGCTCAAGCTGGAAAATCACAAAGTGACCGAGATCGAAAGCATCCTGGTGCACAAGGGCGAGAAGTCGGTGTTCCAGGCCCCCGAGCGGCTGCTGCAGCCGTCCGCTCATTTCACGCGGTCGATTCCAGCGCCGGAGCAAAATTCCCGGCTTGAGCTCATGGCCGCCGCCGACGCCTATTTTCGTGCGTTTCAAACTGAGGGCACGCCCGATTACATCCGCGCGCCGCTGATTCCGGAAACGTTGCGCGTGGAAAACGGGATGCAGGCGACAAACGTGGCCACGTCGAACCACCCGGCGATTGACGCAGGCTCTCAGTTCGACCAGGCGATTTTCAAAGGCACGCGCATCTACGACCGGCGGTATCCCGTGGTGGACGTCGAACACGGTGTGGTGCTGGCCCTCGTGCGATTCCATCACGACGGCCCGCCGCGGCCTGGAATTTCGCCCGAGCGCGGCGACACCGTGGTCGCGGAGTTCTTCGCAATCGAGCAGGGCAAAATCGTGGAGATTCAGGCGACGTGGATTCAGCCGGAAAAGCAGTTGCCGACACCCTGGTGACGCGTAGCCAGTACTAAGGCCAGAGCGGTACGGAGGTACCACTGAAATGGGCGACCCGGGTACTGAGCGAATGAACCTTTGCCTCTACTGTGCGCTGCGCGCCCCCTGCGCTAGAGTTGCGGTTCAGACACGTACGCGAAGACGAAGAGGCTAATCGAGAATGAGCGATACGTTCGAGTTTCCACTCTCCGACCAGAATCCCGGAGGCAATCCCCCGGGTAACATCCCCGCGGCTGGTAGCGCGGCCGATCGAGGCAGGCGGCAGGGCGGCGACCAGCCGGCGGCTGCCGATGCCACCGCCACGCGCGGAGAACGCCGCTGCCGGCGTCGTGCGTTGATTTCCGCGCCCGTGCGCGTGCGCACCATTGACGTTACCGATTGCGGGCCGGACGAAGTGTCTACCACGCTCGACGTGTCGCGCGATGGCGTCCTGTTTGCGACCCAGTGCGCAGCGTTCGAAGTTGCGATGGTCGTCGCGGTGACGTTCCCTTACAGCAAGTCGCCCGTGGTGGTGCAGGCCGAGCAAATCGGCCGCGTGGCGCGCGTGACGACGATGCCCGATGGCCGCTACTCGGTTGCCGTGATGTTTAAATCCGGCACCGGCGAGATCATTGATTCGTGCGGGCACAAGCTCCAGGACAAGTCGCTCCCGCCGGGAGTAACGCCGGAGTATTCGACGGAGCTGGGCTCAAAACGGCCGCTTGTGCTGGTCGTCGACAAAGCTTTGACGACGCGCGAATCGCTGAAATCGTATCTGACGGCCGAAGGCTACGATGTCATTGCGCTCGGCAGCGCGCCGGAGGCGCACCACGTACTGAACATGTTCACGCCGGCGCTGTTGATCGCCGAAATCGAAGGCGAGGATTTGCCGGGCTATGAGCTCTGCGCCCACGTGAAGAGCACGCCGCGGCTGAAGACGATTCCGGTGATGCTGCTGACGAGCTCGGCCTATCCGAGCGACTACGCCAATGCGCATTCGCTGGGCGCGGTCGTCTGCATGGCGAAACCGTTCCGCCAGGAGCGCCTCGGCCACATGGTGCAATTGCTCGCGCCAAACGCGCGAAGCCGGTGCGGCAATGGTACTTGGAAATCCGCAAGATTCGCTCCGAACAATCGGTTTCGACCGAACAAGTGAGTTCCCGGAAGCGGTTCGTGTGACCCACGTTCGGCCAGCGGGCGCGTCCTGGTCACCTCGGCTGGATTCGCACCCCTGAGGACAACGCGACGCCCCTCCGAACCCAGCCCCTCGGGGGTTAACGCTGTGGACGCAGGGGGCTTGATGTTTCCAGCGGGGCCTCGTCGAACCCACTAAAATTAGGGGTATGAATTGCCCTAAGTGCGGCGCCGAAGCTCGGGACATCGCGCGGTTTTGCCCGCGCTGCCATGCCACTCTGCGTTACGAGTGCCCCTCGTGCCACCACGAGCAGCGACACGGAGGCACGTGTGAAAAATGCGGCGTCGATTTCCTGAAATACATCAACGCCGTGGTTTCCGCTAAGAAAAATGAGTCCGACGCGGCCCGCGAGCGCCTGGAACAGCGCTCCACACTCATGAAAAATCTTCTATTCGTTCCATTCACGCTGGGAATTCCACTCATTCGCAATCTCCTGCTCGGAAGCCACAAAAATCGCTGAAGCCTACTGCTCACGGCGATGCCCTGAGAGTTGCACGCGGATAGCTCCGTCGACAGCCACCAGACACGGCGAAGGGTTCGGGCGAATCGTGACGAAACTGGGTGCCGGGAGCGTGCGGCAGTTCCTGATTGACCGCTTGGCATGCGCGCGAGTGGAAGAAACCGCGCACAAAATTATTTGAGGTTTGCGGAATTACTAGGTGGCCAGGGTTCCAGGAGTTGTTCTTTCCGATAGATCAGCGCGTTGATATCGTACGGAGCTAGATCGATGCTGTGACCGTGAGTGATCGCATCGGTGGGGCACGCTTCGACGCAGTACCCGCAGAAGATGCAGCGCGAATAGTCGATGTTATAGACGCTGGCGTAGCGTTCTCCCGCGGAAATTCGCTGCGCGTCGGTATTTTCCGCGGCCTCGATATAAATACAGTTCGCCGGACAGGCTGCCGCGCAGAGAAAGCAACCTACGCATTTCTCGAAGCCGTTTTCGTCCCGCTGTAAGACGTGGATTCCGCGATAACGCGGCTGAACGCTGGCGGGAACGTCGGGATAGGCCTCCGTGGTCGTCTTCTTGAACATGGTGCGGAGGGTAACGGTGAAGCCTTTGGCGAGGGTCACAAAGACCGCGCCCACTTCATTGACGATCGAAGCCATCGAACCTCACTCTAGCAAAGTTGCCGGATGCTGGCAATTTCCGCTTACGTTTGTTTTTTCGCCCCAGACCTCATTTTGGCCTCGCTGTCACTCGCCAGGGGGCGCTACGGGCGCTTGCTCCGGCAATTTTCCCCTACCACTCATGGCGGCGATGATCTGGCGGCCGTGGAAACGCCCGTTTTCGATGAAGATGTCAGAGGTTTTCAGGCCTCCGACTACCACGCCGGCAACGTAGATACCGGGAACGTTGGTTTCGAGCGAATCGGGGTTGACCTCGGGGCGCCGCGTTTCGGGATCGAGGCGAATTCCCTGTTGCTCTAGAAATTCGAAGTCGGGGTGATAGCCGGTCATGGCGAAAACCTGGTCGGCGGGAATGCTTTTTTCAGGGCCGGAGTTTTTCACCCAGACTTTGCCGGGTTCGATGCGAGTGACGCTGGTCGAGAAGAGTGCGTGAACTTCTCCCGCTCGGATGCGGTTCTCGATATCCGGCTTGACCCAGTATTTGAGGGTTTTGCCCATTTCGGGTTGGCGATGAACCAGTGTGACTCGTGCGCCGCCGCGGAAAAGTTCGAGCGCCGCTTCGGCCGCCGAATTCTTGGCTCCGATTACGACGACGTTCTGATTCCAGTACGGGTGCGGATCGGTGAAATAGTGCGAGACGTGGGGGAGATCCTCGCCCGGGATGCCCAGCGGATTCGGCCGATCGTAATAACCGGTGGCGATGATGATTTTACGCCCGTGATATTCATGTCGAGTGGCCTGTTGGTCGTGCGTCACCACGATAAAGGCATCGTCGCGGCCACGGATTGCGTCGACGCGCTCGTAGAGCTTCGTGTCGAGGCCGTAGTGCTCGACGGCGCGGCGGTAGTACTTCAGAGCTTCGGCGCGCGTGGGCTTGCCGCCGGTGGTGGTCATCGGGAGATCGCCGATTTCCATGCGCTCGGGCGTGGTGAAGAAGAGCATGTTGATCGGATAGTGGTAGAGCGAGTTGCAGAGCGCGCCCTTGTCGATGACGAGCGAGCTCATCCCGGCTCGCTTCGCTTCGATGGCGCAGGCCAGGCCCGTAGGGCCCGCGCCGATGCAGATCACGTCATGAGGGCCGCTCGGGAGGGAGGCCGGTGCGCGACTCATGGGAGCCGGGAACCCCCTGGTTTTGCTGTCGAATCGACGGCACATCGATCGTTTATTTTCAGCGAGTTGCGGGTGTTCCGGCGGGACTTGATTGTCGAACAGAACTGCGCAAGGTCGTTTGCCCGCCGGCGCGCGGATGGGCGGTGCCGCGCACGGCCAAACCGCAAATCGTCGCGGGCCCCGGCGGTGCTCCTGGCCGGAGCAGCTCCAATCGAAAGCGACTGAACTTGCATCATCGAGCTATCTTAGTACACACGAGCGAGAGTGCAAGGGTGGATGCCTGTGGAGTTTTTGGAGGCGGTTCGGAACCTGAACCCGGGACCAGCTTAAGAACTCCAGCCGATCAGGCTTGCCGCGTGCTTGGCCAGCCTGACGGGCCCGTAATTCGAGATGGCAGTGGCTAAAAACTGATCGGAGGAAGCGGCGGCCTATTGCGACTGGTTATCGCGAAAAGGCAAAGCCCCAGGATGCCCAGGCCGGCCAATAGCGCGGACGCCGGTTCGGGCACTGACGTTGGTCCTGAATCCTCGGACTTAGACCCCAGACCACCGGTCTCAACCCCCCGCACCAGGTGCGAGGCGACCGGCCACCCGGGTGCTCCGTCGGAACGTAGTGAGATTTCGTCCTCCCCCGTTCCGCGCAGGGCTCCGGCGAACACAGGCAATTCGCTGGAAATCAGCGAATGGAGACTGGAATCGCCACCGAGAAGGTTGGGTGCAACCCCCGCGTCGAGCGCATGCGAAATCGAAAAACCCGCCGATGAATCGAGCTTGAGATCGGACAAGCGAATGGAGTCAGCGCGAGCAGAGCGGGCTGCAAATAGAACCGAAAGTACAATTACACTGAATGCCAGGCTCTTCTTTTCCATGGGACCCCTCCCGCTCTAAACGTAGCGAGCCCGGCCGCCGCTGCACATCGGTAGAATCGCCTACACTGAATGAGGAATTTGCAGTAGGCGCGATCAGCGTTCCCGGACTACTAGCAGGCGCACGGGCCGTTCATTCGGGGGGCTTGCGGGAGGCCGCCAGGGCATCCCCTCGCCCGGAGTTCTAACTTCTAGGGCTGGCGGCCGTGAAATGAATGGTCCAGCGAAGACCAAAGACGTTCATGTTCGTGTCATAGGCCGCTGATAGGGAGATGGTTCCATCTTTGCCTTCGCCATCGCGTTCGACGTTCACCTGCTCCGGTCCGAGATGAATTCCGTATTGGGCGGCGTGCTCGATGACCTGTTCTCGGATCTGGTCGGTCGACCGGGGATCGACGAGACCGATTCGAGTGCCGGTGAGGGATGATAAATCCTTCAGATCGGACTGCAACTCGATGTTGGCCAAATAGACAGAGCCAATCTGGTAGCCGGCGACAACCGCTGCGCCGATGAGGCCAACTATGGCGACCCACAAGACTCTTTTCATCACTGTTTTCCGAAGCCCTTCGGAATCAGGATAATTCAGGCCGCCGGTATTGGTCGATGGCCAATCGGCTGAGGTTACCGAAAGATCAATCAGCTCACCGTATACGCACAGAGTTCGCACAGGAACGACTCGAATATCAGACGACGGGGAGGAGCGCGTCGACCAGCTCGGCGGCGAAGGCTTCGAGTTCGGCGGTGCGTTCGGGGCTGGCCGTAAGCTTATCTTTCTTGCGGACGAACCAGTGGCCATCGGATTGGATCGTGCGGGCGCTGAGGCCTCCGGCGACCAAGTAGGACGGCTCGCCGTAGAGCGCGAAACCCTCGGAGCCGGCCGGAGCGAGAAGGGCGCCGCAATTCCCTTTTCGGACGCCGACATAGCTTTCATACATTGGAAAGGCGACAACCTCGAAACCACGGCCTTGGAGACGAGTTAGAACTTTCAGCTGCTGCGGGGTGAGTTCCATACCAGGAGTAGGATAACAGCTTCTGCGCAGGCAAACGAAGGACCGGCCTCGCAAACACGACGCTGCCTCGTGTACGCAGCGGACCAGGTATAGGGCAAGGTCGAACATGGCGGGAAGCAGCCGGCAACTGCTAGCGCAGGCGTTATTCAGGTGAGGCGAACCAAATGACCAGGTCGCGTTCGGTGGTAAGATGCCCGCACTTCAACTTGGTGCGGGATATCGATGCGAAAACTTCTGTCTCCGGTATGAGACGATTTACAATTCGTTGGGCGCTGCGGACGTCAAGCGCAACTAAATCCGACGGGCGGGTTTCGCTTTCTGCTGTCGAATCGGGCGGCGGTACGTCGAACCGCGACCGCAGCAGACGGACGCCGCGCTGAAGACCGCGGCGCTTCATTTCGTTCCTCGTTCGCGTTCCCTTGTGAGGTTTTAGATGAGGCGAGCTGTCTTGGTCGTCGCGGCGATGATGCTGTGCCTGGCATGAGGACATGCGCTGGCTTACGACCATGGAGTCAGTGCCGCGAGTAGTGATACGCTTCGGGCCGTTCTATCCGGGTTTCCGCGCGATCGAGGCAAGAGGTGCGCTGCGACGCGCAGGATAGGGGGCGAGGCAATGCGCAGACGAGATTTTTTGGGTATGCCGGTGGCGCTGGGTGGGATCGCGGCGATGTCGGAGGCGGGGATGAGGATGGGCGGAGCGGCGAATGCGCTGGCTGCGAGCGGTCGCGCTGTGCAGGCGGCGGGTGGATCTCTCGTCGTAAAGGCCATGGTGTTCGACACTTTTGGGACTGTGGTGGACTGGCGCGGGTCGATCCTTCGCGAGGCGACGGGGTGGGGCAAAGAGAAGAATCTGCAAATCGACTGGGGAAAATTCGCCGATCAGTGGCGCGCGGGATACGGCCCGTCGATGGAGAAGGTGCGCAAGGGCGAGTTGCCGTGGACGAAGCTCGACGACCTGCACCGCATGATCCTGGAGGATTTGTTGAAGCAGTACCACATCACACTGACGGAAGAAGAAAAAGCGCACTGGACGAACGTCTGGCACCGGTTGAGCGGTTGGCCGGATGCGGTGGAGGGCCTCACCGCGCTGAAGAAGAATTATATTATTGCGACGCTTTCGAATGGGAATGTGTCGCTGCTGGTGGAGATGGCGAAATTTGCCGGGTTACCGTGGGACACCGTGTTTGGCGCGGATTTGTTTCATCACTACAAGCCGGATCCGGAGGTGTATCTCGGCGCGGTTGGATTGCTGAGCATGAAGCCGAACGAGGTGATGATGTGCGCAGCGCATCCGCCGGACTTGAACGCGGCGAAGGCGCTTGGGCTGAGAACAGGATATGTGCCTCGTCCGATGGAAGGCGGGCCCGATCGAAAGCCTGTGCCGGCTTCGGCGGAGACGCTGCTGGGATTTGATGTGGTGGCGAAGGATTTTCTGGAGCTCGCGGCGAAGATGCAGGGCAGAGCGTCCTAATTGCGGTCGCAGAAACTAAAACGACGGGTTTACCTCCAGCGCCAGCACCCAATCGGAGTTTCCGTCGTTGTTGGTGGCCGACGGCGGCAGGAACGTTTTAGATCCGGAGTTAGCGAATGGCGAGCCGCTGACTGTCTGGAAAGTGCCGTTGCTGGGGTCGTACCACGCGGCCGAGACCGCCGCGTTGAATTTGGCCATGTTTACGGCGAGCGGACTGCCAGCGGGATCGTAGGTGATCGATGCAGACCCATCGGTGATCCAGGCGGTCGTGGCGTAACTTGCGGTGGTTAAATTCTGATTGGTGGCGTCGTAGGTTCCGAATCCCGCCGTTACGACTTCATGCGTCTGGTCAGGCACCAGCTTCCACCAATCGATCGAACCAAAAAGCTTCGTCACATAGGGCAGCTCGAGGGTACCCGGCGAATCGAGAAAGCTCTGCCAGCCGCTTGTGAACGTCCAAGTATAATGATTGCCGTAAAGCTGTCCCGTCGCTCCGCTGGTGAGGGTCCAGTATTCTTGTTCCCGAAGTACAAAGACTCCCGCCGTAGACGGTAAGCCGCCGGCGGGGTTTTCGTATTCGTAGTTCGCCTCCGTCAGGAATGTGGGCAGCGTCGGGGTGCTGTTGTACGCCTGCAGGACTTCGTCGTAAGTTTCGTAATAGGTGTAGGCGGCGTCGAACGTAAGAACTGGGCTGAGGCTGGTGTCCTGGCTTGAAAAACTGCTCAGGAAATTCAATTCGATCGACTGCAGGTGGTTCGAGTCGGCGGAGGCGATTCCGGACATCACCTCGAATACGAGATTGTTGTCGCTAGGGTTGGACGCCCAATCCTGAAAATCGTTGCCGCTCTCCCAAATGACATTGGGGGAGTTCTTGTAGCGGTTGCCCAGGAAAGCGCCGTAGTTGAAAGCTTTGGTGGCGCCGTTGTTTTCAAGGGTGCCGAGCCATCCGCCGGTCTCGATGGGGTCGAGGATGACGACCTGATTGTCCGCAGCCGCAGTGCTGATCAGCGAATCGAGCCGCGAAAAATACGCCGGGTTTGGCGTGGAGAGATCGTAGTCGGCGGGCGATGAACCGGTTGTGAATGGAGCGACGCCGTCAAAGGTGTCGCCGCCTGCCGACCCTGCCGTGTAGGCATCGCAGAGAACCATCACCAGGATGGCATTGAATCCATGCGACTGGCGGTCGGACATGTAGGAGTCCATGTCGGAGGTGTCGAGATTTACGAGCAACGACAGCGGAGAATCGCCCAGCAGCAAGAAAGGGTTGCCATTTTGATCGACGAGATAGCGCCCGTTCGCGCTGGCCTTGAGCGGAAGAGCCACTGCGGCGCTGGCCTGGGTTATGGTGAGCGAGAACTCCTGCGAGGCGTTGGGTGCGGTGCCGTTGTCCGCGGTGAGGACTAGCGGATAGACGCCTTGCGTCGTGGCGGCGGGTTGGCCGGAGAGAGTTGCTGTCCCGTTGCCATTGTCCTTGAAAGTGACGCCCGTTGGCAGCGTGCCGGATGCGGAGATGGACGGCGTCGGCGATCCGGCTGTGGAGATGGTGAACGTACCCGGACTTCCCACCTGGAAGGTTGTCCCACTCACGCTGGAAAAGGATGGTGCGGTGCCGCTGCCGTCGCCCCCGCCGATTGCGCCGCCACCTCCGCCTCCCCCACAACCTGCGGTGAGAGTCAGAAGCGCGAGACCGATCGCAGCGTTGATCGTCACGAGCCTGGACAGGCAGACCCATGGCACGGGACAGGGAGCCCCATGAGAGTCGAGCGGACTGCTGGGAGGTGCCGTTCGATTCATATTGCAAAAACGAGCAAACCTTTGGTGCAACGATTTCGATGCAGTGGGACTGGGAATGGTCAGCTGCCTGGACGAGCCAGCTGCGGAAAGATTTTGAGGGTCCTGGAACCAGTCCCGCCCGTTGGAAAGGCGGAATCTCTGGGTGACTGCATGCAGGTTGCCACCTACATCGACGGCTGCAGGCGAGGCGAGTCCTTAGAAAAACGGCGGCTGGACGCAGAAATTATGCAGCTGAGGACGAGATTGAGCCGGATTCGATCTGGCGCAAGGCGGCGCGGAGGGCGGCGGCCAGCTCTTCGTCGCTTACGTGGCTCTTGCGGAACTGCAGCTTCAGTCGGTATGAGCCGTCTTCGGACTGAAAATCGAAGGTGAAGGGCTGCGGCCGCGGGGCGGACTCGGTTTCGTCCTTGCGGGCCCGGCGGGCTTCGTCGCGTGTTAGTCCGCCTTGGACGATGCGCTGGACCATCTCGCGCATTTTTTTCTCACTCGGCTGGCGCGAGACCTGGAGTAGCAGCGATTTCGAGACGATCCCCTGCTCCACGCAGTCGCGTCGAACATCTTCCGGAATCACCCGGATCGACATCGTTTCGGTGACGGAGGATCGGGCGCGGCCTATTTTTTTTGCGATATCGTCGTGCGTGTAGTCAAATTGGTCGGCGAGGCGCTGAAGGCCGTCGGCTTCTTCAAACGGCGTCAGATCCTTGCGCTGGAGATTTTCGATGAGCGCCAGCTCGAGGGTCTCGGCGTCGTCGGCGATTTTTTCGATGCACGGCAGCTCGTGGAGCCCGGCGGCGGTGGAAGCATGAAAGCGGCGCTCACCCGAAATGATGTAGTAAATGTCCTCGCGCGGCATGTAGCGAACCAGCAGGGGCTCGAGAACACCCTTTTCGCGGATGGAGTCGGCGAGCTCGCGGACATCACCGATATTCTTGCGCGGCTGATCGGGATTCGGCCGGATCTTGTCGATCGGGATCATGCGTCCCACCGACGCGCCGCTAAAACTGGTCAGCGTTTCGACGTAATGCGCGTCATGCCGCATCTTGAGAGTGACGGGCAACCCGATCCTCTTCGACACGTTGTAATACCTCCTGTGCGAGCTTTTTGTATTCCTCGGCGCCGGACGATTTCGGCGCGTACGTAAAAACGGTCTCCTTGTAGGCCGGGCTTTCCTCCAAGCGAACGTTTTTGCTGATGCGAGTCTTAAAGAGCGCATTGCCGAACGTCGCGCGGATTTGTTCGTGCGTGTCGCGCGAAATGTTGGTGCGCTTGTCAAATAGCGTGATGACCACTCCAAGAACCTTCAGGTCCGGATTCGGGCGGGAGCGGATTCGGCCGTAGGTTTCGAGCAGGTCGTCGGTGCCTTCGATCGCGAAGTAGGCCGCCTGGATGGGTACGAGTAGATGCGTCGATGCAACCAGGGCGTTCACCGTCAGAATTCCAAGAGCGGGCGGCGTGTCAAGGACGATGTAGTCGTAATTCTTCAGGACGGGAGCCAACGCGTCCTTGAGCTTGAACGGAGCGTCGAATTGACCAGCCAGCTGCTGCTCCAGACGGGCGAGCGCGAGGCGGGCGGGCGCTACGTGCAGATATTCATCCTTCGTCGGTCGGATAATTTTTGACATTTCGACGGGATGCTCGGCGAAAATGTCGTACATGGTGCCCTGGATTTCATCCGAGGAGAAGAATGCGATCGACGCGTTTGATTGCGGGTCCAAATCAATGAGGAGCGTGCGTTTTTTCTTGATGGCTAGCGCCGCGGCGAGATTGATGGACGTAGTCGTCTTCCCTACTCCGCCCTTTTGATTGGCAATCGATAGGACGCAGGCCAAACCGCCCCCTCAGACCCGAATGGCAACCGCAGAACTATATGTGGAGCCTTGCAGGCCCCTTCGCCACTACGAGTAGCGCCCACTCTACCTATTCTCGAGCTGGCAACGCAAGCAAAATTTGAAGTCGCCGCACGCGCACGAGGATTTCGGCAGGCTTTGAGCCTCGCGATGGCACTGTTACACTCCAGCGCGGGAAGGCGGGCGGATGACGAACGCTTCGGGCGATTTTCCAGGGGAACCAATCGCGACGGACGGGGGCAGACCTCGGCCCGTGGCGCCGGTTTGGCACACCATCATTTTGCTGATTTTTATCATGGGAATTTCGGTTCTCGAGCGACCGCAGGCCTTGACGCAGCAAACGGTTCAGATCAGCCGTATTTGGACCTATTTGCTCACGCTGGTGTATGAGCTCGTGCTGTTGGGGTATGTCTGGTTTCTGGGACTGATGCTGCACGGAGTAGCTCTGCGGGAGATTATCGGCGGCAAGTGGCAACACGGCCGGGATTTCCTGATCGATGTGGCTATTGCGCTGCTTTTCTGGGTCGCGGTAGTAGGCCTGCTTACCTTTGCTCATTTTGCGCTGGGATTCAGCGGAGTCGACGCGGCGAAATCGATGTACCCAAAAACGCTTCCGGAACTCGGTGTGTTTGTGGTGCTGGCGGTGTGTGCGGGATTCTGCGAGGAGATTATTTTTCGCGGATACCTGCAGCGGCAGTTCACGGCGTGGACCGGCAACGTATCGGCGGGCGTGGTTCTACAGGCGATCGTCTTTGGCGCTGGGCATATCTACCAGGGATGGAAGGGCGTCGTTGTTATTTCGGTGTACGGGGCTATGTTTGGAGTTCTGGCGGCGTTGCGGAAGAGCCTGCGACCGGGAATCATGCAGCATGGCGCGCAGGACGCTTTTTCCGGAATCACTGTTTGGGTCGCGCAGAAGTATCACCTGTTGCCGATGATTCTGAGATAGCTCGCCAGCAGCCAACGCACTGCCACGGTGGACCGGGGAAAACGCTTACATCTTGTAGCGGCCGAGGTCGTCGTCGTTCAGGCCTTCGAGCCATTTGCGGAGTTCTTCGTTGGAGCTTTTTTCCGAGACGATGCCGGCTTTGTTTGAGCTTTTCAGGACCTGATCTTCGACGAAAATCGGGCAGTCGAGTCGCAGGGCCAGAGCCAGCGCGTCGCTAGGGCGAGAGTCCATGGAGATTGTTTGGCCGTCGCGCTCCATCCAGATGAGCGCGTAGAACGTGTCTTCCTTCAAGTCTGAAACGACCACTCTTTGGACCCGGACGTCCAGGCCGATCAGGACATTCTTCAGAAGATCATGTGTCTGAGGGCGCGGGGCTTCGATTTTTTCGATCTCGCGGGCGATGGCCTGCGCTTCCGGTACGCCGACCCAGATGGGAAGGACGCCGGTGCCGTGCGTTTCCTGCAGGACTACCACCGGGGTGTTGGTCGCCGGATCCATCATCAGTCCCCGAATTTTCACTTCGAGTTCCATGGTGGCCTCCGCTCGATCAACCGACCTGCTCGCCGACGAGACTGAACGGCGCGGCACGAGTGATGCACGCTTGGACGTATTCTCCCAGAAGATTCGAATGCGGAGAACTGAAATTAACGATCAGGTTGCTGGAGGTGCGCCCGGCCCACTGCGAGCGAGCGGCATGGTGCGTGTCGACCATGATTTCGAAGGTTGCCCCGACGAGCTTTTCGTTGCGGGCGATCTGAATCTGGCGCTGGCGGTCCTGCAGAGTCGCGAGGCGATTCGACTTATCCTCCTCGGGGATCGCGTCCGGCATGGATTTCGCCGCCGTGTTCGGGCGCGGCGAGTAGGTGAATGCATACACCCCGTCGTAGCCGACTTCGTCGAGGAGCGACAGAGTTTCCTCAAAGTCCGATTCGGTTTCGCCCGGAAATCCGACGATGATGTCGCTCGTGACGCTGATAGAGCGACGGGCGGCGCGTATCCAGGAAATTTTCTCGAGGTATTCGTCACGAGAGTACGTGCGGCGCATCGCTTGCAGGATGCGCGTCGATCCGGACTGGACCGGCAAGTGGATGTGGGCGCAAAGCTCAGGCGTCGTGTCGATCGCGTCGACGATGTCGCGATGAAAGTCGTTGGGATGGGAGGTCGTGAAGCGGACGCGGCGAATTCCGCTGACGGCCGCGACTTCGCGGAGGATCTCGGCGAACTTCAATTTGCGCGGCGAGGGGTCGCGGTAAGAATTCACGGTCTGGCCCAGAAGCTGGATTTCGGTGTAGCCGGCGTCGGCCAGCCGGCGCGCCTCCCCGAGTACGGCGTCGCTGGCGCGGCTGCGTTCGGGACCGCGAGTGTGCGGCACCACGCAGTAGGTGCAGGCGTAGTCGCAGCCTTCGATGATGGTGATATAGGCGCGAAGGGGATTGTCGCGGCGCGTGATTTCCGTCTCGAAGGTTTCGTTCGTGTCGAGGTCGAGACCCATGACTCGTCGTCCCCCGGATTCAAGCTCGGCAACGAGCTGGGGGAGCTTGCGATAACTGGCTGAACCGCAGACGAGGCTGACCCAGGGGGCGCGCTCGAAGATTTCTTCGCCTTCCTGTTGGGCCAGGCAGCCGATGACCCCAATGATCTTGCCGTCCGCAATGCCCCTCCAGGCGCCGAGGCGCGAGAGAACCTTTTGGGCAGCTTTCTCGCGGATGGAGCAGGTGTTGTAGAGCATTACGTCGGCTTCGGCGATTGATCCGGCCGGGCGATAACCACGTGCGAGGAAGACTCCGGCGACTTTTTCAGCATCGTGGACGTTCATCTGGCAACCGAATGTTTCGATGAAAAACGATTTGGGGGACGCGGAGGACAACAACTCCGGATCCGGGCTCGCGACCTTGCCCGAAGGCGAAACCAGCGATTCAATTGTGATGTCGAACGATTTGCTCATGATGAAAATCTGAGTCTAACACATGCGCTTGCGTCGAATGAGCCGCGGCGCTTAGACTCGCAATGGTGCCATCTTTTCGCTTGAGACCTCGAGTGTTGCGACCGGACCGAACTCGCCAACGACGCAGCAGCGCGAATGCTCTGATCCTGTTTTTCTGTGTGGCGCTCGTGGTTACTTTTCCAGAGCAAACGCCCGCTCAGGCCGCTGATTTCGGCGCGATCGTGTCGCGGTTGTCCGACGCTATCTCGTCGTTCTCGAGGGGGCTTGTGGTGAAGCCGAGCGTCGTGGTTGCGGATTTCGTGGAGACGCACGGCGGTTCAACGGAAATGGGGGCGGAACTCGCCCGGCAGTTTTCCAGGTCGCTGGCCCAGAATGCGCGGGATTTCGTGGTCGCTGATTCGACCGGTGAGTTTGACGTCTCCCCTGCCAGCCCCTTGTCTTCGCGATCCGCCGACGACGCGGCAGTGAACTGTTCCGCCGGCCAGCCAAAGCCGACATTCGTCGTTGAGGGATACATGGACGAATTGCAGGACCGCGTCGTAATAAGGATGAAGGCCACTCGCACGGAGGACACCAAGGCGATCTTCGATGAGCGCGTGACCGTGCCGCTGACGCCCCCGTTGCAGGCGCTGGAATCGAAACCGCCTTCGGTTGCCGAGAAGACGCCGGGTGGGAGCGGGCCCACCTGGGTGCGCCCCGGTTTTCACATTCCGGACAACGGGGCGAACGTTCCGTCGCCCGAGTCGGGTGGCCACTATACTCCGCCGCGATGTTTGGAATGCGCGCGCGCGGAATACCCCGATTCTGCAATGGCTGCGAAGATCCAAGGAGTGATCAGCCTCCGAATCCTGGTTGACGCGACCGGACAGCCCGCAGAGATTATCGTTGTGAAGGGGCTTCCCTGCGGGCTCGACGAAAAAGCCATTGAAACGGTGGCCACCTGGAGGCTCGAACCCGCCAAAGGTCCGGATGGAAAGCCGCTGGCCGTCTGGCAAAACGCCCAGTTAAGTTTTCAATTGTCGAACTAGCTTGCTGAGCTACCCAACCTCGGCAGGTGCCACTCCCTCACCAGCCGAGAATGTAGGCGAACATCAACGGGGCGACGATGGTGGCGTCGGATTCGATTACGAAGCGCGGTGTGTCCACGCTGAGCTTGCCCCAGGTGATTTTTTCGTTGGGGACGGCGCCGGAGTAGGAGCCGTAACTGGTGGTCGAATCGCTGATCTGGCAGAAATAGCCCCAGAGCGGGATATTCGGGCGCTTCAAATCCTGGTGCAGCATGGGTACGACGCAGATCGGAAAATCGCCAGCGATGCCGCCGCCGATTTGATAGAAGCCGAGCGAGGATTTAGGAGCCGATTCTGCATACCAGCGGGCTAGCTCGATCATGTATTCGATGCCGCCGCGGACGGTCGTGGCGTTTTTCACGTTCCCAGCGATCACCTGCGCGGCAAACATGTTGCCAAGCGTGGAATCTTCCCAGCCGGGGACAAACATCGGAAGATTTTTGTCGGCTGCGGCCATCATCCAGCTGTCTTTCGGATCGATCTGGTAGTACTGCTTTAGTTTTCCCTCGCGCAGGACCTTGAACAGAAATTCATGCGGGAAATAGCGTTTGCCGGCCTTGTCGGCCGCCCACCAGTCTTCCATTACGACGCGCTCGATGCGGCGCATGGCTTCTTCTTCCGGGATGCACGTGTCGGTGACACGATTGAGGTGATGCTCGAGGAGGTCGACCTCTTCCTGCGGCGAGAGATGACGGTAGTGCGGCACACGCTTGTAATGATCGTGCGCGACGAGGTTATACACGTCTTCTTCGAGATTGGCGCCGGTACAGCAGATGCCGTGGACTTTGTCGCGGCGGATCATTTCGGCGAGCGAAAGTCCGAGCTCGGCGGTGCTCATCGCGCCTGCGAGCGTGACGAACATCCGCCCGCCGGCGGCAAGATGCTTGACGTAGGCCGCTGACGCGTCGATCACGACGGCGGCGTTGAAATGGCGATAGTGGTGCGTGATGAAATTCTTGATAGGACTTGGCAATCCTGCGTCCGGCGCGCTCATGTGTGATCTCCTTGGATCGAAATTCGAAAACACCCGTAACGGGTGACGGTTCGCGTGACGGAGTGCGGCTAAAAGTAGCTGGCCGTGTACTTCAGAAGCCTGAAGAATTTATGCGGGGAAATATGAAAGGGAGATGAATGGTGAAACTGTTTTTCCACGGAAGATAAATAACACATCTGCGGAGAACT
>Ga0210391_10000600_pt1 | contig 36567 bp, 30 predicted proteins | sample IncBWC12OmetaG_FD_160573 | JGI IMG/M metagenome (GOLD analysis project Ga0210391, IMG submission 160573) | Forest soil microbial communities from Barre Woods Harvard Forest LTER site, Petersham, Massachusetts, United States - Inc-BW-C-12-O ...
CCATCCGGGCGGAAAATTGCCCACCTGATAGCCCCCGGCGCCGACATCCCAGGGTTCGGCGATGAGCTTGACCTGCGACAGCACCGGGTCCTGGGAGATGGTGTCGAAGAAGGAGCCCAGCCGATCGACATCGAACAGCTCGCGGGCCAGGGCCGAGGCCAGATCGAAACGGAAGCCGTCCACGTGCATGTCCTGGACCCAGTAGCGCAGCGAATCCATGATCAGCTGCAGCACCCGCGGGTGCTGCAGGTTGAGCGTGTTGCCGGTGCCGGTGAAGTCCATGTAGCGGCGCAGCTCCCCTGGCATCAGGCGGTAGTAGGCGGCGTTGTCGATACCACGGAAGCTCAGGGTCGGCCCCAGTTCGTTGCCCTCGGCGGTGTGGTTGTAGACCACATCCAGGATGACCTCGATGCCGGCCGCGTGCAGGCTCTTCACCATGGCCTTGAATTCTTCGACCTGGCCACTGGCGCTGTAGCGCATCTCAGGGGCCAGGTAGCCGATGGTGTTGTAGCCCCAATAGTTGCGCAGCCCCAGGTCCACCAGGCGGCGGTCATCCAGGAAAGCGTGTACCGGCATCAGTTCCACGGCCGTGACGCCCAGGCGCTTGAGATGCTCGATCACCGGCGTCGTGGCAAGCCCGGCATAGGTGCCGCGTAGCGCCGGGGGCACCTGCGGATGACGCATGGTCATGCCGCGCACATGCACTTCGTAGATGACGGTGTCGTGCCAGTCGGTGCGCGGCGGGCGGTCATCCCCCCAATCGAAAGCCGGATTGATGACCTGGCACTTGGGCGTGCCCGCCGCACTGTCGCGCGCATCGAAGGACAGATCCAGCGTCGGATCGTCCGCATCGTAGCCGAAGTGCGCATCGCTCCAGAGCATCGGCCCGGACAGCAGCCGGGCATACGGTTCGATCAGCAGCTTGTTGGCATTGAAGCGGTGGCCGCGCTCCGGATCGTAGGGGCCATGGCAGCGATAGCCATAAAGCAGGCCGGGTCGCGCCTCGGGCAGGTAACAGTGCCAGATCTGGTCAGTGTGCTCGTTGAGCGCGATGCGCTGGGTTTCGTGCCGGCCGGTGGGGTCAAACAGGCACAGTTCCACCCGGGTGGCATTTTCGGAGAACAGCGAAAAATTGACGCCGGCCCCGTCCCAGGTCGCGCCGCGCGGATAGGGATTGCCGGGCCAGACCGCCGTCATTGCGGGGACAAAAACAGCACGCCGAGCGGGGGCAGCATCAGCGTCAGGGAGTACGGCCGCCCATGCGTGCTGTGCTCATCCGCCACCACTGCCCCTTGATTTCCCTGGCCGCTGCCACCGTAGTCGGTGGCGTCGCTGTTCAGGCATTCACGCCACACCCCGCCGCGGGGCACGCCGACGCGGTAGTTGCCGCGCCCCACCGGTGTGAAATTACAGATGACCAGCACCACCCCGCCGGCGCGGTCCAGGCGCAGGAACGACAGCACGCTGGAGTCCGCGTCGTTGCAATCCACCCACTCGAAGCCTTCCTGGCTGAAGTCCTGCTGGTACAGGGCGGGGCTTTGGCGGTAGAAGCGGTTCAGGTCGCGCACCCAGCGCTGGACGCCGGCGTGCAGCGCAAACTGCAGCACGTGCCATTCCAGGCTGCCGTCGTGCTGCCATTCGCGCTTCTGTCCGAACTCGCAGCCCATGAAGATCAGCTTCTTGCCGGGGTGACCCCACATATAACCGAACAGCAGACGCAGGTTGGCGAACTGCTGCCACTCATCACCGGGCATCTTGCCGATGAGCGAGCCTTTGCCGTGCACCACCTCGTCATGCGATAGCGCCAGCACGAAATTCTCGGTGAAGGCGTACCAGATCGAGAAGGTGATCTGGTTGAAGTGATGGCGGCGGAACAGCGGATCGGTCTGGAAGAACTTCAGCGTGTCGTGCATCCAGCCCATGTTCCATTTGAATCCGAAGCCAAGTCCTCCCAGGTACACGGGCCGCGACACCTGCGGCCAGGCGGTGGACTCTTCGGCGATGGTCTGCGTGCCGGGATGATCGCGGTATATGGCCTGGTTGAGGGATTTGAGAAAGTCGCGCGCATCGAGGTTCTCGTGCCCGCCATACTGATTCGGAATCCATTCGCCGGCCTTGCGGCCATAGTCCAGGTACAGCATGGAGGCCACGGCATCCACCCGCAGCGCATCGGCGTGATAGGTCTCCAGCCAGTACAGCGCGTTGCTGCCGAGGAAATTGCGCACCTCGGCGCGACCGTAGTTGAAGATCGAACTGTTCCACTCCGGGTGAAAGCCCTGGCGCGGATCGGCGTGTTCGTACAGGTGCGTACCATCGAAGAATGCCAGGCCGTGCTGGTCGCTCGGGAAGTGCGACGGCACCCAGTCCAGGATGACGCCGATCCCGGCATTGTGCAGGTGCTCGACCAGGAACATGAAATCCTGCGGCGTGCCATAGCGCGAGGAGGGCGCGAAGTAGCCGGTGACCTGGTAGCCCCAGGAACCAAAGAACGGATGCTCCATGACCGGCATCAGCTCGACGTGGGTGAAGCCCATCTCGGCCACGTACTCGGCCAGCTCCAGCGCCACTTCACGGTAGTTGAGCGAGCGGTTGCCGTCGCTGGGCACGCGGCGCCAGGAGCCCAGATGAACTTCGTAGATGGACCACGGCGCATCCAGAGCGTTCACGCGTGCGCATTGGCGGCGCCACTCCAGATCCTGCCACTCATAGCCGTTGTCCCAGACCACCGCTCCGGTGCGCGGCGGCTCCTCGCAGCGAAAGGCGTAGGGGTCGCTCTTCTCAACCGCGTAGCCGTCGTAGCGGGAGCGAACGAAGTACTTGTAGACGCTGCCGGGTCCGACCTGGGGTATGAAGCCTTCCCAGATGCCTGACTGATCGGCGCGCACCGTCAGCGGATGGGAGTCGTGATTCCAGGCATTGAAGTCGCCGATGAGATGCACGCTTTGCGCATTCGGCGCCCACACCGCAAAGCGCGTACCCGGCACTTCGTCCACGACCGCCGGATGGGCCCCGAGCTTGTCATAGGCACGAAAGAAAGTGCCCTCGCGGAAGTGGTAGATGTCGGTGCCGGTCAGTTCGCTCATGAGCTGAATTCATCCATGTACAAATCCCGATTGCATCACTGATCGTACACTCTTATTGTCGCGGTCATGAGTGGCAGCACCGATACCGGGCAGACGGTCACACCGCGTGCACTGGTGCCGGTCATCATCGGCCATCGGGGCGCCAGCGGCTACGTTCCCGAGCACACCCTGGCCGCCTATTTCCTGGCCATCCAGCAAGGCGCGGACTTCGTCGAGCCAGACCTGGTCAGCAGCAAGGACGGCGTGCTGGTTGCGCGCCATGAGAATGAGATCGGTGGTACCACCGATGTCCAAGCGCATCCGGAGTTCGCCGAGCGGCGCACCACCCGCATCGTGGACGGAGTCAGCATCGAGGGCTGGTTCACCGAGGACTTCACGCTCGCAGAGCTCAAGACGCTGCGCGCGCGCGAACGCATCGCCGAAATCCGCCCGGCCAATGCGCGCTTCGACGGCCATTTTGAAATCCCGACAGTGGATGAAATCCTCGATCTGGTGCACGGCGCCGATGTGGTGCGCGCGCATTCGGCGCGCGCGCGTCACGAGCCGGCGCCGCGCCGCATCGGCGTCTATCCCGAGACCAAGCATCCCAGCTATTTTTCCGGGATCGGCCTGGGCCTGGAGGAACCGTTGCTGGCGGCGCTCGCCCGGCATGGCTACGAAGGCCGCGACGCACCGATCTTCATCCAGTCATTTGAAACCGACAACCTGAAGCGACTGCGGAGCCTGACCGAGATCCCGCTGGTGCAGCTGGTCGCCGCGGCGGGCGCGCCCTTTGACTGGGTGGCTGCGGGTGCCTCGCGCAACTACGCCGGCATGGTCACGCGCCGCGGCCTGGTGCAGGTCGCCACTTATGCCGATGCCGTCGGCGTGGAGAAGACGCTGGTGATTCCCCGTACCGCCCAGGGCCGTCTGGGCTCGGCGACCGCACTGGTCGATGATGCGCACGCCGAAGGCCTGCTGGTGCATGCCTGGACCTTCCGCGCGGAGAATCATTTCCTGCCCGAGGCGCTGCGCAGCGGCTCGGATCCTACCGCTTACGGCGACCTCGACGGCGAACTGACGCCCTATTTGAAGGCAGGCCTGGATGGCGTCTTCATCGACCAGCCTGTTCTGGGCGTACGGATTCGCGACCGGCTGCTGAGTCGCAGCGAACCGGACTAGGGGCGCCGGCGCGATTTTGCGCCGACGAATACCAGCGAGCCATCCGGAGCATGGTTGCCGCGGCCGGTGGCATCAGGCCCTTCCTGCAGCAGCGAGCGCGCCAGGGCCGCCGCCCCTTCGGCGGTCTGCGCGGCGATTTGCATCTCCACGGGCGCCGCCAGCAAGAAGCCCTGCACGGCGATGGGTCCGCATTGACCCAGCAGGGTCAGCTGCCCGGGGCGCTCAACGCCCTCGGCCACCACTTCCAGGCCCAGGCCGTGGCACAGGGCAATCACCGAGCGGGCAATGGCGGCGGAGCGCGGATTGCGATCAATGCCTTCAATCAGGGTGCGGTCGAGCTTCACCCGCGTGATCGGCAGCTGCGCCAGTGAGGCGAGCGAGGAATACCCGGTCCCAAAGTCATCCAGCGCCACTGCCACCCCGACGGCCCGCAGTTTCTCCAGCGCCTCCAGCGTCGCGCGGCCGGTCTGGATGACGGTTTCGGTGATTTCAATCTCCAGCGCATCCCCCGGCAGCCCCGTCACCGACAGCGCCTCGATCACATGATCGACAAAGCTGCCATCCAGAAGCTGCATGGCAGAGACATTGATGGCGACGCAGGCGCGCTCCCAGCCCATGGCGCGCCAGGCTTTCACGGTGGCGGTGGCCGAACGCAGCGCCCAGGTGGTCAGCTCGCGCATCAGGCCGGTGGATTCGGCGATCTCGATGAACTCACTGGCGCTGGCGATGCGGCCGTCGGACTTGCGCCAGCGCAGCAGGGCCTCCACGCCGGTTGATTCCAGGGTGTGCAGCTGCACCTGGGGTTGATACATGAGCAGCAGATCGCCGGCCTCGACCGCGCGCCGCAGCGCCTGCTCGAGCCGGAAGCGGTGCGCGGCCACGTCATACAGTTCCGGTGTGTACAGCGCGTAACGGTTGCGTCCCAGATCCTTGGCGTGGAACAGCGCGACATCCGCGGTGCGCAGCAGGGCATCGGCGTCGCGCGCATGATCCGGATACAGCGTCGCCCCAACGCTGGCGCTGGTGGACAGCTGGCGCCCATCCACGGTGAGGGGCTTCTGCAGGGCATCGATCACCGTCGCGGCCTGCTCGCACACGCGATCGGCGCTGAGCGCATCCTCGATCAGGACCGTGAACTCATCGCCGCCAAGTCGGGCAATGAAGGCCTGTGGACCCAGCGCTTCCTGCAATCGCATACCCACCATCTGCAGCACCCGATCGCCGAATTTGTGCCCCAGCGTGTCGTTGACGGACTTGAAATTGTCCAGATCCACGAACAGCAGCGCGAAGCGCGTGCGGCTGTGCGCCGCGGCGGCCAGGGCGGCCGACAAGCGGGCGGCCAGAGCGCGCCGGTTGGGCAGTTCCGTCAACGGATCATGATGCGCGAGGTGATGCAGCGCCCGGGTCCGGTCCTCGACGTGCTGCTCCAGAACGGCCTGCTGGGCGCGCAGTTCGCCTTCGGCGGCGCTGATCTTGCCGGCCATGGCATTGAAAGCATCGGCAAGCTCGGCAATTTCCCCGGAGCCGCCGCCGCGGGTGCTGACGGCGCGCTCGCCGGATGCCAGGCGTCGGGTGGCGATGGTGAGCCGGCGCACCGGCAGCGAGATGCGCAGTGACAGCAGCACCGACACCAGCAGCACCACCACCATGATGGCGATACCGGTGCTCACCAGGGTGTGTTGCGCGCTGTCGGCCGCCTGGGCGGCGCGCGCCGCCGCCTCGGACAGCGCCTTGCGGGCTGGTGCCTGGAGCAGAGTCTGGGCATTGCTGAGCAGCGTGGCGCCGGTCTTGAGGAAGTCACGACGGTCACGGGCATTGCTGCCATCGAACTGGTTGATCTGGTGGCGCAGGTACACCGAGCGGTTGAAGTCTTCGCGCACGATCTCCATCCAGGCCGGCCCCGGAGAGCGCATCAGCTCCTCACTGTTGCGGGTGAGCGCCGCCGCGAAGGCCTGCTCGGCGCGGGTCGCGTCCTCGTTCAGATCCGCGACCGAGCGCAGCGCCGCCGCGGTTTCTGACAGCTCGATCAGAGATTTGCGGGCCTGCACGTGGGTGCTGTCGATGGACAGTCCTGCACCGCCGGCATTGTTGATACGACGGCCGTTGGCCTCCAGCAACGCATGGCGTTCGCCGAGCCACTGTTGTCGCTGGCCGGACTTGCCGGCGAGCGCGCGACCGGCGGCGACGTGCTCGCCGATCTGCTGTTTCAGCTGCACCTGGCCGCGACCGTCGGGCGTGGTGTTGCCATCGGCAGTAGCGCGCGCGAACCAGGCATCAATGGCCTGGTTCAGTTCGTTGCTCGCGGTGGCAACGTCCTGCTGCGCCGTGCGCTTGGCGTCCTCGGAACTGGCATCCGCGCCCAGCGCTTCCTCAACCTGGCGGTCGAAGGCCGCCAGCTTCTCGATGATGGCGCCGGCGCGGCGCGACTGCGGTTCGTAGCGCTGCTGCAGGGAACGAACGGCCGCGACCGCGTTGCGTGACACATTGCTGGTGACGATCTGCCCCAGCACCACCACGGCACCGACGGCCGCCAGACCCAGGGCGAGGTGCGCGCCAACGCCCAGCCGCCAGATGCGGCGCCGGGGGACGGGGTCGGTGGAGGTTTCACGAGCCGACACGGTTGGTGTTCCGCAGCATGAGACATAAGCCTGTAACCCCTGGTTACAGTTGCCATGCCATTAGCACCATGTTGCCGTACGAACACAGCGGCGTACCGTGGCGGGCTTCGCAAAAGCCGTCGGCTGCACCGCGGCGGGCCGGGTGCGTTTGGCGGATCTGTGCGCCAGTTGCTCTATACTGCCGCCATGACTGAACTTGCGGATACTTTTGACTCGGCTTTTGCCAAGGCGGTGGACCTTGGCAACCGCCTGGCAGACAAGGACAAGGACGCCGACCTCTGGGACATCGCTGACGGGCTTCTCGCCGGTGCATTGCAGTACTGGCTGTATTCGCGGCAACCCTGCGGGGACCCGCGCTGCCAGGACTGCATGCCCATCAGCACCGCCGAGGGGCGGATGGCCGAGCTCAAACGCCTCGTGGATCAGCTGGCATCGGAGAGCGAGTACTTCCACACCCCCACGGATGCCAATGCAGGGCGGGCCTGAGGCTGATCCCGCCACTGCTGTGGCGATCATTGGCGCCGGTCCGTGTGGGCTGTTCCAGGTGTTTGAACTGGGCCTGCTCGGAATCCAGGCCCATGTGTTCGATTCGCTGAAGGTCGTCGGCGGCCAATGTGCCGAGCTGTATCCCGACAAGCCCATCTATGACATTCCGGCGCTGCCGGTGTGCGGCGCGCAGGAGCTCATCAACCGGCTGATGCAGCAGATCCGGCCCTTCAATCCCCAGTTTCATCTGGGGGTGCAGGTTGAGACGCTGCAGCCCGATGGCGCGGGCCGCTTTGCGGTAGGCACGGCCGGGGGCACGAAAATGAGCTTTGGTGCCGTGGTGATCGCGGCGGGTCTGGGGGCCTTTCAGCCCCGGCGCCTCGGCGTGCCCGGTGCCGAGCCCTTCGAAGGTGACCAGATCCAATACCGAGTCCGTGACGCCGGGCAGCTCGCCGGGCGGCGGCTGGTCATCTTCGGCGGGGGTGATTCAGCGCTTGATTGGGCCGTGACGCTGGCCGCGACCGCGCGCAGCCTCACATTGGTGCATCGTCGTGAGCAATTTCGCGGCGCGCCGGCCACGGTTGCCCGAGTGAGGGAACTTCAGGCGGCCGGCAGGATCCGACATCTCGAGGGCGTCGCCGAATCATTGCTTACAAATGGCGAAACGCTGCAGGGCGTGCGTGTCAAAGGCAATGACGGAACCGCTCACGAGTTGCACGCCGATCAGGTCCTGGTGTTCTTTGGTTTGCACCCCAAGCTCGGGCCGATCGCCGAATGGGGTCTGGCGCTGGAACGCAAGGCGCTCGCGGTCGACACCGAAATGTTTCAAACAAGCGTACCCGGGATCTTTGCCGTGGGCGATATCAATACCTATCCGGGCAAGAAGAAACTGATCCTTTCAGGCTTCCATGAGGCCGCCCTGGCGGCATTTGGTATCCAGCACCACCTGTTTCCGCAGAAAAAGCAGTTTCTGCAGTACACGACCACCAGTCCCATCATGCACAAGCGACTCGGGGTCCCCGATATCTGAGCGGGCAGGGCCCGCCAGCCACCCGGCGTGCGCTTATGGCGCGGCTGATGCAAAATAGCCAACGCTCTTTCAATCCCCCCGAATAATTACGATCCCGTTAAGGAGTCACCGATGATCCGTAGACATTGTGTTCTGGCCGCGCTGGCGATCACCGCCGTGTCATTGGCTGGAGCCAGTCACGCCGCATTCGCAGCCGACAAGGTCTGCAAGCTCGAAATCGCGGGCAACGACCAAATGCAGTACGACAAGAAGGAACTGGTTGTGGCCTCTGACTGCACTCAGGTGGAACTCACCTTGTCCCACACCGGCAAGCTGCCGGCGGCCGCGATGGGCCACAACTGGGTACTGGTGAAGACCGCCGATGTCACGGCGGTGGCCAATGCCGGCATGGCTGCCGGGCTCGCCAACAACTACCTGACGACCGGCGATCCGCATGTCATCGCCAGCACCAAGATCGTCGGCGGCGGCCAGAGCACCACGATCACGTTCCCCACCTCCAAGCTGACCAAGGGCGGGGACTACACCTACATGTGCACGTTCCCGGGCCATTACGTGATCATGAAGGGCACCTTCAAGTTTGGTTGACCGGCCGTTCGCTAAACCGCAGGCAGGGCCGCTGCATGGATTCGCAAATCGCTGATCTGCTCGGCCTGCTTGAGCTCGAGACCCTCGAGGTCAATCTGTTTCGCGGCGAGAGCCGCGACATAGGCAGTCCACAGGTGTTCGGGGGCCAGGTGCTCGGCCAGGCCCTCAACGCCGCCTCGCGCACCGTGACCGGCCGCATGGTGCATTCCCTGCATGCCTATTTCCTGAGGCGTGGGGATTTCAAGGCGCCCATCATCTACCAGGTGGATCGCAGCCGCGACGGCGGCAATTTTTCCAATCGTCGCGTCATCGCCATTCAACACGGCGAACAGATCTTCAACATGACCTGTTCCTTCCAGGTCGATGAGGCGGGTCTGGAGCATCAGGTATTCATGCCCGAGGTGCCGGGGCCGGAAGGTCTGGCCGACACCTCGCGCGTAGCGCCCGAACTGCTGCAAAGACTGCCGGAGCGGGTGCGCCTGCTGCTCGAGACCGCACGGCCGTTTGAATTTCGTGCGGTAGGTCCTTTGGATGCGCGTGCCGTTCCCGGTCACGCGCCCTCGCGCCAGGTGTGGTTCCGGGCCGTGGCCAAGGTGCCCGATGATCAGAATCTGCAGCGCTGCCTGCTCGCATATGTGTCGGATTTCAATCTGCTGGAAACCGCGACGCTGGCGCACGGCATTTCCCACTTGAGCGGCAAGGCACAGGTGGCCAGCATTGATCACGCCATGTGGTTCCATCGTCCGCTGCGGGTGGACCAGTGGCTGCTGTATGACGTGGACAGTCCCAGCGCCTCCGGGGCGCGCGGCTTTGCCCGCGCCAATGTATTTGCGCGTGACGGCACTTTGGTGGCCAGCACCGCACAGGAGGGTCTGGTGCGGGTGGTGAGCCGTTGAGACAGGCGCTGCTGACAGGTGCATTGCTGGGGTGCGCGGGGGTGGCGGCCGCGGCCGGCCCCACTGACATCACCGAGCTGATGCGACTGTGGTCAGGCGTGCACGACAGTGCCGTGCAGGTGATCCTGGATGATCACTCGCCGCAGGCGGCTGCGGCCGATGTGTCGCGGCTGCGCACCGTGATTGAACCGGTTGATCTGCCATGGCTGGGGCCGGCTGTGCTGTACCTGGAAGAGACCCTGCACGATGTGCCCGGCGCGCCCCGCCGCCAGGTGCTGCTGCGGCTGTCGATCGACTCGCAGCTGCGCCCGCAGCGGATCCGGATTCGGCAATACACTTTCCGCAATCCGCAGCAGTGGCGCGCCTTCTTCGGTGATCCGCAGGCGCAGCTCGCCCTGCGCCGCACTGACCTTGAGACCCTGCCGGGCTGCGATCTGCTGCTGACACGTGAGGCCGACCAGTTCGTGGGCACGACGCTGGGCCGCGGCTGCGTGTCCCCGCCGCAGGATCCACAACGCTATGTGGACTACCGCCTGCAGGTGGCCGAGGGCGTGTACTGGTTCCGCAGCCGCCAGTTCCGGTTCGCCGACGACGCGCTGGTGCAGGAGAGCGCCGGTTACGACTGGCCGGCGCTGCATCAGGCGCGCCTTTTCAACTGCCGGGTCCGCTGGTCCGCCTCCGGTCGCCCGACCGATCTGTCGCCGCTGCTGAACGTGGATGTGGCCGATCATGGGGGGCGCGCCGACTTTTCCCTGCCCGATGGGCGCACGATGCGTCTGATCCTGCACAGCGACGACTGGCCCTTTGATGCCAGCGATCAGGCGCTGGTCCTTATCGTCCAGGACCTTGCGCCCGGCGGCGCGACCACCCGCAGCTGGACCGAGTCCGACGCACTTGAAGTCAGCGCCTCGATGCGGGTCATGGATGTGCGCTGCGGACCTATTGCCCCGCCAGCGACGCTATCGCCTGCAGCAGTGTCCTATTGAAGCGTCCGCTATCGTCGAGCATTGCAAAGCTGTCGTCACCGTTGAGGGTCACCAGCGTCAGATGCGCGGCGGCATGGCGCAGACGCCCGGCATCAACGGCACCGCCCAGATCCGAGTCGATCACCACCATCGGCACCTTGACCGCCGGCAGGATCGAGCCGTAGTCGAGCCGGTTCAGATCCGTGAGCGCCGCGACCCCGCGTTCGGGTGCGGTCCGCGCCATCAGGTCCGCGACGCTGCGCACCAGGGCCGGATCGCTGCGCGGGTGGAACAGCGTCGCCGTCACAAACCGGCGTACGGAGCCTGTGAAATCAGCGCGGAACGGCTGCACCGCCTGCTCCACCTGTGAGGGCAGCGGTGTGGGGGCACCCAGGGTGCGGAAGGTTTCAACGCCCACCAGGCCGGCCAGGCGCGCGCCGATGAGCGGCGCCGCCTCCAGCGCCACGGGGCCGCCCATACCCTGGCCGACCAGGACGATGCGCGAGTTGGGCAGCGTGGCGGCCACCGCTGCGACATCCTGCGCGAAGTTCGCCAGCGACCAGCTGCGGCGCGTGGCGCCGGAGACGCCCTGACCACCCAGATCAAGGGTCACGACCGTGTAGTGAGCCGCCAGGACGCCCAGCTGCGCGCGCCAGATCGTGGAGTCCTCGGCCCAGCCGTGAATGAGCAACAGCGCCGGATCGCCATGACCATATTGATGCCAGCCTATCGCCACGCCATCCGCGGAAGCGGTGAAGCGGGTGACCGGCGGCAGGGGCGCGGCGGGGCCCGGCGCGCTGCCGGGCGCACTCGCGCCGGCGGCGGTGCTTGGGGAGGGTGAGCGGCCGCAGGCCGCCAGGACGACCAACGCGGCGCACAGCAATACGCGGCAGCGCTTCAAAGTCGGGATCTCAGTGGCTCTTGAGGACTTTGCCGGGGTTCATGATCCCGTTGGGATCGAAGGCCTGTTTGATCGCGCGCATCAGCTCCAGTTCGACCGCGGGCGCGTAGCGCTCCAGCTCCCCGACCTTGAGCTGACCGATGCCGTGTTCGGCGCTGAAACTGCCGCCAAATTCCTGCACCAGGTCATGGATGGCGCGCTGCACCTCATCGGCGCGGGCCAGAAAAGCCTGCGCCGGTATCAGCGGGTCCTGATTGAGATTGAAATGCAGATTGCCATCGCCGACGTGCCCATAGGCGATCAGCCGACCTTCGGGAACATGACTCGCCAGCCACTGGCCGGCCTGCTTCACGAACTGCGGCAGCATCGACACCGGCACCGAAATGTCGTGTTTGAGGCTCGCCCCATCCAGGCGTTGGGCGCGGGGGATGTTCTCACGCACGAACCAGAAGTTCTCCGCCTCACGCCCATTCTGGGCAATGGCCGCATCGTGCACCAGCCCGCCGGCATGGGCGCTGGCGAGGGCCTCCTCCAGGGCGCTCTCCAGAGGCTCATCGGCGCGCGGTGAGGTCAGTTCGCACAGCACGTACCAGTCGTGTCGCCCCGGCAAGGGATCAATGGCCGGCTGCACATGCCGCACCGTCAGATCCACCGCCAGGCGCGGGATGAGTTCGAAGGAACTGACCCGATCGCCGCTGCGATTGCGCAGGCTGCTGAGCAGTTCCACCGCAGCCTGCACGCTTGCCACCGCCACAAACGCGGTCGCAATGCTGCGCACGGCCGGATACAGTTTGAGCGTGGCGGCGGTGATGATGCCCAGCGTGCCTTCGGCTCCCAGGAACAGCGACTTCACGTCATATCCGGTGTTGTCCTTGCGCAGCCGGGTGAGCCTGTTGAGCACGCGGCCGTCGGCCAGCACCACCTCCAGCCCCAGGACCAGATCGCGCATCATGCCGTAGCGCAGGACGCTGGTACCGCCGGCGTTGGTGGATAGATTGCCGCCGATCTGGCAGCTGCCCTCCGAGCCCAGACTCAGCGGAAAAAACCGCTCCGCGTCGGCCGCCGCCCGCTGCACTTCGGCGAGCAGGCAGCCGGCTTCGGCCGTGAGGGAGTAGTCGAGTGCGTCGATTTCACGGATGCGGTTCAGGCGGCCCAGTGACACGATGACCTGGCTGCCGGAGGCATCCGGGGTCGCGCCCCCGCAGTAACTGGTATTGCCGCCCTGGGGCACCACACCGATGCGGCGGGCGTTGCAGAAGGCCAGGGTGGTGGCGACCTGTGCGACGCTTCGCGGCCGGATCAGGGCCGCGGCGTTGCCGTGATACAGGCCGCGGTGGTCGATGAGCAGCGGGCCCAGTTCGCCCGCATCGGTGCGGACACAATCCTCTCCCAGCAGGCCGGCGAGCTCGGTGAGCGCCGCGGCGCTAGAGGCTGGCCGGGTCACTCGTCCTCGTCTTCGTCCTCGTCCCAGTCCTCATCGTCGTCTTCATCCTCGTCCCAGTCGTCGTCCTCGTCTTCCTCATCTTCATCTTCTTCCTCCTCCTCCTCTTCGGATTCGGACCAGCCCTCCGGCGCGGTGGTCTTCTCCAGATCCATCTCGTGCCAGGCTTCGATGTCGATTTCCTCGATATCCCCGTCCACGTATTCGATTTCGACGAGTTCGGAGTCCTCATCAACCGACAGCACGCGGAAGGACTCCTCTTCTTCTACATTCTGGTACCACTGTCCGGCCGCCGGTTCGTAATCTCTGCTCACCGCTTTGGTCCTCGAGGGCTCAACTGTTAAAGGCGGTCGCCAGTTTAAGGGGGGACTGTTGCGGGTGGCAACGCCATCCGGTGCGGGAGTCGCCCCTGCGGCGCCGATCCCGTATAGTTTTTGCCATGAGCGCCACTGGTGAGAATGTCCCGTCCCCGCTGATCGCCGCCCGGCGTATTGTCGTCAAGGTGGGTTCCGCCCTGCTCGTCGACCCGGAGAGCGGCCAATTGCGCCGTCCCTGGCTGACCAGCCTGGTGGCGGATCTGATGCGCCTGCGCAAGCGCGGGCAGCAGGTCATCCTGGTGTCCTCCGGTGCGATTGCCCTGGGCCGACGTGAGCTGGGGCTTGCCGCCGGCCCCCTGCGCCTGGATGAAAGTCAGGCCGCCGCCGCGGTCGGGCAGATCCGCCTGGCCCATGCCTACAAGGAGCTGCTGGGCGAGCAGGGGGTGACGGTCGCACAGGTGCTTCTGACACTGGAAGACAGCGAGCAGCGCCAGCGCTATCTCAATGCCCGGGCGACCCTGGAATCGCTGCTGGGGCTGGGGGCCATGCCGGTCATCAATGAGAACGATACGGTGGCCACGGCGGAGATCCGCTATGGGGACAATGATCGCCTGGCCGCGCGCGTCGCGCAGATGGCCGCGGCCGACTGTCTGGTGCTGCTCTCGGATGTCGAGGGGCTGTTCAGCGCCGATCCGAACCGCACTCCCGACGCCCGGTTCATCAGCCGCGTCACGGCCGTCACGGCCGAAATCGAAGCCATGGCGGGCCGCTCGGCCTCGGCGGTGGGTTCGGGCGGCATGGCCACCAAGATCATGGCCGCGAAGATCGCCGTCGCCGCAGGCTGCCACATGTGCATTGCGGCCGGACACCATCCGCATCCCGTGCACCGTCTGGAAGACAGCGGCCGCTGCACCTGGTTCGTGCCCACCGAGACCCCGGTTGCGGCGCGCAAACAATGGATCGCCGGAACCTTGCGTCCGGTGGGCGCACTGAGCATCGACGCAGGCGCGCTGAAGGCACTGAATGCGGGCAAGAGCCTGCTGCCCGCGGGCGTGGTACGGCTGTCCGGCCGATTTGACCAGGGCGATACGGTCAGCATCCTGGCGGTGGATGGCACCGAAGTGGCGCGCGGCATCAGCGCCTATTCGGATATCGAGGTAGCGCGCATCATGGGGCGCAAATCTGCGGAGATCGAGGGCATCCTGGGCTATCGCAGCGGGGATGTTCTGGTGCATCGGGACGATCTGGTGATCCTGCGCAAGGACTGGCAGGCGCAAGCCGCGCAGGAAGCATCGTGAGCGAGGAGCTGACCGGGGTCATGCGGGCCATGGGCCGGGCGGGGCTTGAGGCCTCGGATGCGCTGGGGCTGGCAAGCGCCGACGTCAAGAACCGGGCGCTGAGCGCGGCGGCGGCGGCCATCCGCGAGCAGGGTGCCCAGATCCTCGCCGCCAATGCCCAGGATCTGGCCCAGGCGCGCACGCGCCAGCTCAGTGCGGCGCTGCTGGATCGGCTCGAGCTCAGTGCCAAGCGCGTCGAGTCCATGGCCAAGGGTCTTGAGGAGATCTCGCAGCTGCCCGACCCGATCGGCACGGTGGCGGCACAGTGGACCAGGCCCAATGGGCTGCAGATCTTTCGCGTGCGCGTGCCCTTGGGTGTCATCGGCATCATTTATGAGAGCCGACCCAATGTGACCGCGGACGCCGGCGCCTTGTGCCTGAAATCCGGCAATGCGGTGATCCTGCGCGGCGGCTCGGAGAGCGAGCGCTCCAACCGCGCCATCCATGCCTGCCTTGCAGCAGGCCTGGCCGCCGCCGCGCTGCCCGCCGCCTGCATCCAGCTGGTTCCGACCACGGATCGCGCCGCCGTCGGTCTGATGCTCGCCGGGATGACCGAATATATCGACGTGATCGTGCCGCGCGGCGGCAAGAGCCTGGTGGCGCGGGTCCAGCAAGAAGCGCGCGTGCCCGTGATCGGTCACCTCGAGGGCAACTGCCATGTGTATGTGGACCGGGATGCGGACCTTGCCATGGCGCGCGCCATCGTGCTGAACGCCAAGCTGCGCCGCACCGGAATCTGCGGGGCGGCCGAGACGCTGCTGGTGGACCGCGGCTGCGTCGCGACGCACCTGGCGCCCCTGGTCAAGGACCTGCTCGAGGCAGGTTGTGAAGTGCGCGGTGATGACACGGTACGCAAGGTGGATGCGCGGGTGCGCGAGGCGAGCGAAGCGGACTGGTTCACCGAGTATCTGGATGCAATCATCGCCGTGCGCGTGGTCGCTGGCGTGGATGAGGCCATTGCCCATATCGCGCATTACGGCTCGGCGCATACCGAGTCCATCGTGACCGCCAATGCCGACACGGCCAACCGCTTCCTGCAACGGGTGGACAGCGCCATCGTGCTGCACAACGCCTCCACGCAGTTCGCCGATGGCGGTGAATTCGGCATGGGAGCGGAAATCGGCATTTCCACCGATCGCTTTCATGCCCGGGGCCCGGTGGGCGTGGAACAACTCACCAGCTACAAATACCTCGTGCGTGGTGGCGGCCAGGTACGGGCGTAGCTTCAGGCGGTTTGCTGCTGCGCCAGAAGTCCCGACAAGCCTCCCCTCAGCGAGGCCACCGTGGAATACCCACGATCATGCAGAGTCTGTGCGGCCGCGAGACTGCGCCGGCCGCTCGCGCACACCAGCAGCAAGTGCTCATCCTTGTCCAGGCGCGCATCGGCGCGCAGCAGGTGCTGCATCGGCAGCAGGCGCACGCCGGTGCCGGGCAGCGGATCATCGGCAACTTCCTGCGGCTCACGTATATCAATCACGGTGTAGCCCGCGGCCTGGGCCTCGGCCAGTGAATCGAAATGCCGCTCCAGCGAGCCCTGGACGGCGCCGGCTGCGGCCGGGATGCGCACGCAGGGACCCGCGGCGCAAACGCTGGCGCGCCGCGCCTTCATGCGTGAGATCTGCAGCGTCAGCAGGTCCATGACCAGCAGTTCATCGCCCAGCTGTCCGGGCAGACCCAGCAGGATCTTCAGCGCTTCGAGCGCCTCAAGACTGCCGAACACGCCGGGTACCGGTCCCAGCACTCCGGCTTCGGCGCAGTTGCCGACCAGCCCGTCGCGGGTGGCCTGCGGCCAGATGCAACGCAGGCAGGCACCCTGCGTATCCGGCCGGATCACCTGCAGCTGGCCCTCGTACTGGTAGATGCTGGACAGGATCGCCGGTTTGCGCGCGGTGACGCAGGCATCGTTGATCAGGAACTTGCTGCTGAAGTTATCCGTGCAATCAATGACCAGATCCCAGGCCTGGATCAGTTCGGCGGCATTGGCGGCGGTCAGCCGCAGACCATAGACCTGCACGTCGATATCCGGATTGAGGGCGCGCAGGCGCGCCGCCGCCAGTTGCGCCTTGGGCTGTCCGACGGACTCGAAGCTGTACAGCGGCTGGCGGTGCAGATTGGAGGCCTCCAGCGTGTCGCCATCGACAATACCGAGCCGACCGATGCCGGCGCCCGCCAGGTAACTGAGCACCGGGACGCCCAGACCACCCGCGCCAACCACCAGCACGCGCGCCGCCCGCAGTCTGGCCTGGCCCTGCTCACCCACGTCCTTCAAAGCCTGCTGGCGCGAATAATCGGAGTGAGTATGCGCATGCGCGTGCGCGTGCGCCGGCTCCTGCCCGGGCGCGTGGTCATGCGCCACCGCCGCACAGCGTTCGCAATTCACCCACCCGGAGTCGCCGTTGCGGTAGTGCTCCTTCTTCCAGATCGGGACGCGGTGTTTGACCTCATCGATGATGTAGCGGCAGGCCAGGAAGGCCTCCTGGCGGTGGCGCGCACTGACGCCCACCCAGACGGCCATCTCGCCCAGCTGCAGGTCCCCGACCCGGTGCACGCAGGCCGCGTGTTCCACACCGAAGCGTGCCACGGCCTCGGCGAGGATGCGTTCACCCTCTTTGGTGGCCAGCAATTCGAAGGCCTCGTATTCCAGGTGGCGCACCTGCTGGCCTTCGTTGTGATCGCGAACCCAGCCTTCGAAAGAGGCGTAACCGCCGCAGGCCGGATCCAGGATTCGCTGCCGTTCGGTCTCGGTATCGAGCGCGGTGGTGGCGAAGCGGAAGGATTTCATGGCGCCGGCTCGGGTCAGCCGCCGGCCACGGGCGGAATGAATACCACGGCATCCCCTTCAACCAGGGGCTGCGACCAGTCGCTGAATTCAGCGTTGATGGCGACCCGCAGGCTGTCGGCATCCAGCGAGAACGGATGGCGGCGCTGCAGCTCCGCATACAGGTCACGCGGCGTGCGCGCCGCGGTGGCCACGGTTTCCTCGCTGCGTCCGGCCTGCTCGCGCAGGATGGCGTAGTACTGGACTTTGATCTGCATCGGATCCGGTCCTTCAGGGGTGCGCAGCGTGCCGCGGGCCGCCGCGTATTCGGCAGGGGTGTTGATGTTGTCCAGGGCGCGCGGCTCGGGCTGGGCGAGCAACCGCGCATCGGATTGAATCAGGAACTTGCGCGGGCAGGACTTGCCGGCGCTGATGTATTCCAGAATCAGTGGCGCACTGCGCGGTTCGTAGATCGCGCACAGCGGTTCGGGCAGCCCATCATGGCTGGAGCGGTAGGCCGTGGCGATGCGCAGCGGGTCCCGGTGGCTGAGCAGATGGGCGAGGCTGGCGCAGCCCAGGTACGGCAGGTCGCAGGCCAGCACCAGCCAGGCCGCGCCAGGCTTGAGCGCCTGGGCGGCGGCAATTCCGGCAATGGGTCCCAGGCCCTCGTGGGCATCCACCACCTGCGCATAGCGGGCGCGAGCAGGATCGGTGCGCTGATCCGGGCGCACCGAGACATAGACCTGTGCCACGCAGGAAGCCAGCAGTTCCGTGGCGCGATCGAGCTGATTGCGACCCTGGTAGCTTAAGGTGGCCTTGTCACGCTGCATGCGCGTGCTTCGGCCCCCGGCCAGTACCAGGCCGTGCAGGGGAGGGCTCATGGTGGGGATTTTACGGCCGGGAGGCCCGTCGGGTCGAACGGCGGCTGAAATCGCGTTTGCCGCCGGTTTTGGCCAGCAGCCGCACGTCGGTGATCTGGATGTCGTGCGACAGCGCCTTGCACATATCGTAGACCGTCAAGGCGGCCACCGTGACCCCCGTCATGGCTTCCATTTCCACGCCGGTGCGGCCCTGAACGGCAACGGTGCACACCACCCGAATGCCGCCGGGGGCGGCGCCCACCTCAAGCTTGCAGTTGTCGAGCAGCAGCGGATGGCAGAACGGAATCAGCTCCGCGGTGCGTTTGGCGGCCAGTACCCCGGCGATGATCGCGGTGTCGAAGATCGGCCCCTTCTTGGTGCGGTGACCGGATTTGCGCAGCGCCAGCAGTACGGCGCGCGGCAGACGGATGCGCGCTTCGGCGCTGGCCACGCGCCGGGTCACTTCCTTGTCGCCGACATCCACCATGGTGGGTCGATTGCGGGCGGTCAGATGGGTCAGTCCTGAAGCCATGTTCAACCGCCGATGTAGTACATCTCGACCTTGGTGTGATCGCCGCTGCTCTGGCGCAGGTTGGCGCGCAGCTCGCTGTAGCGGTCCTGGCGGCCGCTCCAGATCTGGCGGATGAGCTGCGAGAGCTCCTCGTCAGTGGCGCCGGCGCGCAGCGGATCACGCAAGGTCACACCCTGTGCAGCGAACAGGCAGGTGTACAGCGCGCCATCCGAGGACAGGCGCGCGCGCGAACAGTCCCCGCAGAACGCCTGGGTCACCGAGGAGATGAAGCCCACCTCGCCCGCGCCATCCTTGAAGGCATAGCGGCGCGCGACTTCGCCGCGATAATTCTGTTCCAGCGGCACGATGGGCCAGCGCGCCTCGATCAGGCCGGCGAGCTCCTTGGAGGGGACCACCCGCTCGGCATCCCAGTGGTTGCGGTTGCCGACATCCATGTACTCGATGAAACGCACGATCACTCCGCTGCCGCGGAAATGCTCCACCAGATCAAGTACGGTGTGATCATTGAGGCCACGTTGCACGACGGCGTTGATCTTGATGGGCGTGAGATCGGCGCGCTTGGCCGCCTCGATTCCGGCCAGTACTTCCTTGACACCGCCGAAACCGCCGCTCATGCGCGCGAAGATCTCCGGATCCAGACTGTCCAGGCTCACGGTGATGCGATTGAGGCCCGCGGCCTTCAGTTCCGCCGCGTGGCGCTCCAGCAGAATACCGTTGGTGGTGAGCGCGACATCCTCGACGCCGGCGATGCTGGTCAGATCACCGATCAGATCGGCGAGGTTGGCCCGCAGCAGCGGTTCGCCGCCGGTGAGCCGGATCTTGCGCACGCCCTGGGCCACGAACAGGCGCGCCAGGCGCAGGATTTCCTCGAACGAGAGGCGCTGCGAGGATTTCAGGAAGCGGTAGCTTTCGTGGAATTGTTCGCGCGGCATGCAGTAGGGACAACGGAAATTGCAGCGGTCCATGACCGAGATGCGCAGATCACGCAGCGGCCGCTGCAGCCGGTCACGCGGCCGCGGCGCGCTCAGGGGGACGATGATTTCATTGGCGGGCATGATGCTTACCAGCGAAACAGGCGCGTCACGAAACCCTTCGGATAGGTATTGGGGCCTGCAGGAAGTTCCACAAAGCCGTCGGTGCCGGCCAGTGAGGTGAAATCCCCCGACCCATTGGTCAGGCGCGGCAGCGCCCAGTCCCGGCCCCAATCGTCCACTTCGGTGAGCACCGGCACGAACTGCACGAACTTTGAGGTGACGGTGACGGGTGCTGCGAGTGGAATCTTGCGTGGCGCGGGGCTGCGATCACCCATCGCCGCCAGCAACGCCGGAATCACGTAGCGGCTCATGCATAACTGCGTGGACACGGGGTTACCCGGCAGTGCGAAGACCGCGGGCCCGGAGTGCGCCACGCCGAACCACAGCGGCTTGCCCGGTCGCTGGGCGACCTTGTGGAACACCACCCGCACGCCCAGCTCCATAAGCAGGCCTGGCACCAGGTCGAATCGCCCCATGGATACCCCACCGCTGAGGATCAGCACATCGTGGGTGTCCAGATGCAGCTTCAGACGAGCGCGCATCTCCTCCGGGTCATCCCGAACGTGATCATCCGCTACCCTCTGGAAGCCGTGCCGGCGCAGGGCGGCGATGATGCCGTAGACATTGGAGCGGCGGATCTGGTGCGGCAGCACCGGTTCGCCGGGCTCGATCAGTTCATTGCCGGTGGACAGCACCGCCAGCATGGGCTGAGCGCTGACGCGCACCCGTGCCATGCCCGCGCTTGCGGCGATCGCCACTTCCGGCGGGGTCAAGCGGGTGCCCGCCTCCAGCAGCAATGCGCCCTGGCGCGAGTCCGAGCCGCGCCGGTGCACATTGTCCCAGGCTTGGATGTTCGCCCCGTCCCTGAGGCGGGCCACGCCCTCGCTGATGGCGATGTCCTCCACCGGAACCACCGTGTCGCAGCCCACCGGCAGCATGGCTCCGGTCATGGCCTCGATGCAGGCGGTGCGCTGACTCAAGGTCAGCGGCGGATCGCCGGCAGCCTGGACCCCCTGGATGGCAAAACTGCGGCGACCCTCGTGCGCCGCGGCGCTGTCCAATGCGATGCCATCCATGGCGACGCGATCAAATGGTGGTTGATCGCGCTCGCCATAGATGTTCTCGCGCAGCACCGCTCCGGAGCATTGCACCAGTGGCAGCGACTCGATGGGCAGGCAGCTCAGATTCTCGCTGATCAGCCGATCAGCCTGCGCCGGGACCAGCAGGGGCGCCGCGGCGGAATCAGTCGGTGCCGGTGCCGTAGTGTTCACTGGTGCGACATGGGGTCATTGTGCCGCGTTATCAATCAGCTCTTGTGCGCGGCGTTGTAGACCTTGATCTGCTCGTTGAAGCGTCCGGTCACCGCAGAGGCATCGTCCACGGCCGCGTCGTTCTTCTGCGCCAGCACCTTGTCCAGATCGTCCTTGGCCTTGGTCTTCTTGGCGTCATCCCAGCTCGGATCGATCTTGGCGACCGCCGCATCGTGCTCGTCTCGCAGGCAGTCGGTGTACTGCTTGATGAGGTCGTTGTAGGCGCGCATGGCCTTCATGCCGGCGATCATCTCTTCCTTGGAGGCCTTGTTGCCGTCCGGGATCTTGTCCGGGGCTTTCGGATAGCTGCAGGCGGCGGACGCCTGGGCGCAGAGCGCCAGGGCAGCAATTGCCAGCGAGGTGACCAGCACGGTGGAGCGAAACTTCATTGGGAACCCCTTGAAATGTAAGAATTGGTTGCACCTGGGCGCTCGGTGCCAGGTCCCCCATATTAAGCGATTTCGGCACAAACCCGGGGGTTGATGTCCTGGCGGGGCGGCCCAGGCCGAGTCTGCCCGGCGGCCCCCGCCCCGGGGCAGGTTCGGGGCCCGCTCCTCAGTCGCGGGATTTGGTAGCCTATGCGCGCTTCGGCATTCGTCCGGATCGCATGCGCCCGTAGCTCAGTTGGATAGAGCATCAGGCTTCGAACCTGAGGGTCGGGAGTTCGAATCTCTCCGGGCGCGCCATTTGACAGTTCCGACTCCCCGCGGCGCCCCCGATTGCAACGCATTGTGACGTGATGCCGGACATAGGGGCGCCACGCGGGTGATATGGCGTCTCCCTTAGCAAGAGACCTGTGCGGCAGTAAAATGCCTCGGCATATTCTGTTGGTGGGCGAGGATGCACTGCGGCTGCAGGATCCGGTGCTGTTGCCGCATGCCGGCCAATGGATAATCACCCTGGCCGGCAGCAGCGCGCAGGCATTGCAGGAGCTGGAGCGCGAGCCTCAGGATGTGGTGATCGCCGACGTGAGGGCCCTGGCTCCCGGGGGCACCGGCCTGCTGCTCACCGTGAGTGAGCGCTGGCCGAGCACTTCGCGGATCGCGCTGTCGGGCAATCTGGACAGCGCCGCCCAGGCCTATGAAATGCCATTCCCCGCGGCCCACCAGTACCTCTTCAGCCAGTCTCCGGCCAGCGAGTTCCACGAGGCGGTGGAGCGCTGCCTGCGACTTCAGGACCTGCTGTCGCAGCCGGGGCTGCGCTCGCTCATCGGCGCGGTGCGTCAGCTGCCGCCGCGGCCACGGACCTTCGCGCGCCTGCAGGTGATGATGAGTCACCGGAATGTGACACCCAAGAAGATCTGCGCGGTGATCGAGGCAGATGCGGCGATCACCGCCAAAGTGCTGCAGCTGGCCAATTGCGCCATGCTCCATGAGTACGACCGGGTCAGGAGCATCGAGCAGGCGCTGGTGCGCCTGGGCTTCTCAGGGGTGCGCAACCTGGTGATGTGCTCGGAGGTGCTCGGGAGTTGGAGCCGGGCGGCGCACAGCGCCGCCGATCTGGATGCCATGCAGGCGCATGTGCAGCGCGTCGCGCGGGTGACGGCCGCCCTGACGGCCGGCACCAGCTGCAGCGACGAGGCCGTGCTCGCCGCCTTTCTGCACGACATTGGCTACTGGGTTCTGGCCCAGGAACGCCCCGCCGAGCTGGATCGGGCCGCGGCACTGGCGGTCACCGATGACATCCCCATGCAGGAGGCCGAGAGGCGCGTACTGGGTACCTCGCATGCGGAAATCGGAGCGTATCTGCTGGGGTTGTGGGGCATGCCCAATACCCTGGTCGAGGCGGTTGCACACCATCACATGCCCGAGCGCGCCGCAGTCCGGCGCTTCAATACATTGTCAGCGCTGGTCGTGGCGCTGGCGCTCGCGGGTACCGACGACAGTGATGCCTTCACCAGTCCGCCGCGCCGCAATGTGGTCGTGGGTGAGCCGTTCTACGAACAGCTCGAAGGCGCGCCATTTGACTGGGTGGATGCCGAGAAGGTCGCGATTGCCTGTCTGGCGGAGCTGGAACACTAGCCGCGTCGGGCCTCAGTTGTTGAGCGTGAACCTGATGCGATAGGCGTAACAGGAGCTGACCGGTGTCCCATCCTCCGTGTTGGGCCGGTAATGACCGGAACCCGCCCGGGCGAGTATCAGGGCCGCATCATCCAGTCTGCGACTGCCCGAGGAGCTGGCAAGCACCGGATCAGCCGTCAGACGGCCCTGAGTGTCCACACACACCTGCACATTGGCCGCGCCGGTTTCCGAGATGCGTGCCGAGGCCGCGGGGTAATAGTCCGCCGTGGTCGGGAAGCCCTTTCCGGGTCCGCCCTCGACCCGCCTCACCGGCGCAGGCGGTGCAGGAGGCTGGGGGGGAAGCGGCGGATCCGTGATGGTGATGCCGGCGCCGTCAACTTTTGGCCATTCGATGGCCGGACCGGGAATCAATGGAACGCTGTAGTTTCGCGTGCTGATTTTTACGCCCGTTGGCTCCGGTGGGGGCGGCAGCGCCCGGTTCTCCACAATGACGACATGAGTGATGACGGGCAGGACTGCCGCCACCTTTTGCGCCAATCCCGAGGTAAACCCGTAGATCACCAAAGCGTGCAGGCCCGCGATCACGAGCAATGTTACCGTGCGGCGCGACAGCAGCGGCAGGTCAAACCGCGGTTCACCGAACAGTGGCCGGTGGCCGCCGGATGCACCCGAAGCGGCAAGCTGCGGCACACGAACATCCCGGGTGATGACTGCCGTCGCCCAGCAGCAGCCGAGCGCGAGCCGCAGGCGCGCCAATCCTGAACGCGACTGAAGATCCGCCAGCCACTCCTCTTCGAGCCGTTCCGACAGCGCCGCGGGCGCCTTGCGCGCGGCGCGCACCACCAGACGCTGTGCCAGGTCCGGGTCGTTGCGCGGGTTCATGCCAGGACTCCTTGACCAAAGCTTGCGAAGACTTCGCTGGCACGGGCAAGACCACTGGGCGTCAGGCGGTACAGCCGGCGGCGCGGCCGTCCGACCTGCGAAGGGTCCACCACTTCCCAACGGCTCACGAACCAGCCCGCCGCCTCCAGGCGCAGCAATATGGGATACAAGGTGCCGGAGGCCAGTTGCCCGCGCTTCTGCACGTCGGCTCCGGCCAGCTCCTGCGTCGGGTTCTCAAGAAAGGCTTCCAGCACCCGCAGTGTCTGCAGGGACATGCGCACGTCTTTGCTTTGCTTTCCCATGATTGTAAGTCTACATAGGGTTTTGTCCTGGCGCAAGTGCCATATCTGATGTCTTGATAAGTCAACTGATTGCCCGGCTGGGACGAGCCGGCCCATTTCTGTGACCTGGTTCCGCCCCCCCTCGTCATCCAATCCTGCGGCGGCGCGTTGCGTGAGGGGAGCGCTAGGAACCCGCGGGGAGTATGCCGTTGAAATATCTGTCATTGCGCGCCTTGGGCTGCTGTGTACTGCTGGCAGGTGGGCTGGCCGCGTGCCCTTCCTGGGCCGATCCGATGTCGGCCGTACAGCTGCTGCGCATCAGCGGATGCGGCGGCATCATGCCCGCGATCCAGCCCTTGCAACATAACTGGCAGCTGGATCGGGCGGCTGCCGCCTGGGCGGCGGGCGGCTCGGCCGCGACGGCCGCGGGGCACAGCGGCTATCAGGCACGGATCACCGTGGGTCTGCGCCTGAGCGGTCCGGATGATGCAATCCTGCAGTCATTGCGCCGGACTCGCTGCCGGATGGTTGCCGATCAGTCACTGCGGGATATCGGTATCTATCGCCGGGGCCCGCAAACCTGGCTGCTGATCGCCGCGCCCAATCCGGGCAGTCTTGCAACATCGCTGTCGAGCCCTGCGCCGAAGTGGACGACTCTGGTCCCGACGCCGAGCCCTGCACCGGTGCGGCCCGCGGCGCCGGCTCCAGCTCCGGACTCTGATGTCGATGAAGCACCGGTTCGTACCTTTGGTTATGCCACCGCGCCTAGTCTGTCCCGGACATCGACCCAGGCGCGCAGGGTCCTGCAACTGGTCAATGAGGTTCGGGCCGCGGGCACCCGTTGCGGTGAGAAGTCCTTCGGGCCCGCGCCGCCGCTGCAATTGTCCGCGACGCTGGATGGCGTGGCGGCAGAGCATGCCAGCGACATGGCGCGGCACGACTATTTCGAGCATGTGGACCTTGCGGGTCACAGCCCGGCGGATCGGCTGCGTGCCACCGGCTACCGGGAGCGGCTGGTGGGTGAAAATATCGCCTATGGCCCCGCTTCAGCCGATGAGGTGATGGACGGGTGGCTGCACAGCCCCGACCACTGTGAAAACATCATGGATCCCAGATTTGTCGAGATGGGCCTGGCCCAGGCGCCGGGCCAGGGTTCGCGCCGTGGACTGTACTGGGACCAGGAATTCGCCCAGCCGGCGAATTAGCCGCGCTCAGAGCGAATACTTCAGGCGCACTTCACCGGCTCCCTGCGAGCCATGCGCGGGCCGGGGCTGATCAGTTGAATAGCGCGCTTCGACGTCCACGGTGAAATGACCCAGCAGCGGGAAGCTGGCGCGCACTTGGCCGATGTCCAGGGGCACGAACCCAGAACTGATGAAATTGACCGTGCTGTAAATAGTCGTCGCGGCGGGCGGTGGCACGTTGAGATCGGCGTGGTGATAGGTCAGCGTCCAGGTGATGCCGTGCGCCCCCAGCCAGCTGGCCTGCAACGTGGCGAGTTTTGCGTCCGTATCCAGGCTGAAGCCCAGGGCCCGATCCAGGTTGCGCATGCCACCGGGGTACTTGTAGTCGTTATAGGCGAAGCCGTAAAAGTAATCGCCGAAGCCGAAGATTTGTTGGGTCGCAATGCTGTTGGTGTACTCGGCGGTGATGCGCACGCGCGTCTGTGCCACCGGCACCCAGCCCGTGACTCCGAACAGATGGCTGGTCCCGGAGTGATAGAACGGATTGGAATCCTCGTTCATCACCTGTAGGTAGGCCGACAGGTCAATGACGCCCAGCTGATGGGAATACTTCAGGTCGATGTCGCCCTGGTCATTGGTCTTGCTGGGGTGAGTTGCGCTGTTGCTCAGATCAAAATAGTCGGCCGGGTTGCAGGGGTGGCCGCGACCACAGGCCTCATCCATGCGTTCCAGGCCGATATCAAGTCCCGGCACCGGGTTGAAGTTGAAGCGCAGACCATCGATCAGTGTATGAATGGGGATGCCATCGCCATCCAGCTCACCGAGGAAGAATTCGGCCTGCCACGGCCCCATCCAGGACAGCCACTTGGTCTTGAACGGGCTCGTGTCAAGGCGCGAAATTCCGATCTGCGGTATGGCGTGGGCGTTGTTCGACAGGGACAGCGCCGAGATCCATCCCGGTCCCCACCAGTGCGTCACGTAACCGGCATACACTGCCGTGCCAAAGATCTGTTTGGCGATGTAGGTGCCATCCGGAAGTATGGTCTGGGACTGGAAGTGGTCGTGTGACTGCACGCCCGCGGACAGCTGGATGAAAGTGGAGTCGCCGTTCCAGGACAGCGTGCCCTGGGTTTGTAGGTCTTCTCGGCCGAGCGCGTCAAAGCCCCGGACGATTTCAGGGGCATTGGTGGCGTCGAAATAGGCTGAGAAACTGGTCGTGTCCTGCGTCATCTGGCCCGCGGCCTGCGCCCGGATGCGATCGGCAGCGGCCACCACCGAGGCGGGTTGCCCGGTCAGCGCACCGCTGACCGAAATCCGGTCGAGGATTCGGGTCCAGGGGACCGGCCACTCGGTCGTCAGATTGTCGATGACGCCGGCCATTGCCAGGGTCTCGATATCCGAGCGCAGCTGCGCATCACCGACTTCGGCCCAGGGCGCGGCCCGCGCAGCGGTCAGCCCGAGCATCAGGGCGCCAAAGGCGATGGTGCGCAGTACGGTGCGCGCGGCATTACGAGTCACAGTCATGGTTGGTTACTTTACCGCAGCAAGCTTACTCAGGCGTACCGAAACAGGGCCTTGAAGCCATAGTCCATATGGTGCTGGATGTGGCAGTGGAACAGCGACAGGCCGGGCTGATCGGCCACCAGGTCCACTGCAACGCGACCATACATGGGCACAATCACCGTATCCTTGTGGATGCCGCTGGTGGGTTTTCCGTTGACGTTGACCAGTTCGAAATTGTGGCGATGCAGATGCAGCGGGTGGGCATCGTCGGTGCGATTGCGGAACAGCAGCCGGTAGCGCCGGCCCTGCTGCAGAACGAATTCGCGCTCGTGAGGATACGGTTTGCCGTTCACGGTGAACAGGTTGAAGGGTCGGGCGCCATTGGGCACCTTTTCGAACACCATCTCGATGGTCTGATCGGGCGCTTTGGGGGTGGCCGCACCGCCGAACAGGGTGTAGTCCCAGAAGATGCCGGGTTGCGGCGTCCACTGGGGAGGTCGGTGCTGGCCCGCATATTCCACCACGACCCCCAGGCCATTCTGCCGGGTTGCGTCATCGGTGGCGCCCAAGATCCACACGCCGGGCTGATTCATCTGCACCAGGGCATCGATGCGTTCACCGGGTCCCAGGGTAAGTACCTTCACTGCACGTGGATTGGGCACCGGATTACCATCCAGTGCCAGCACCTGGAACTCGTGCCCCGGCAGCGCGAGGGTGCGGTTCTCAACGGCGCTGGCGTTGAGCAGATGCATCAGGACCCGGCTGCCGGGGCGCACCCGGATCGGCTCTCCTGCCCGCAGCGCCTTGTCGTTGATGGAGTAGATCTGGCTCATGACCTCCAGTCCGCCCGGGCGCGTGTCCAGCCGCGCCGGCTTCTCCGGTTGCGGACCCGGGGCGTCCTGGTCGTCCATGTCTACGAACTGATCGGTATAGAAATGCTCCCAGTCGCGAAGCGCCAGGAACACCTCCTGGTCATAGGCGCCTGGATCCTGGCCTGAATCTATGACGACGAAGCCGTACTGCCCGGTGTAGGAGCCGCGGTGCAGATCGCCCATGGCCATGGCATGGGAGTGATACCAGCGCGTCCCCGCAGGACGTGGCGTGAAGCGGTAGCGGCGGCGTGCCCCGGGCGGGATCACCGGCGTGCCTTCCTCGTCGGCCCCGTCCAGTTGCGAGGGCAGGAACAGTCCATGCCAGTGAACCAGTTCGGGTGCATCGGAGTCATTGATGACGTCCACCGTGACCGCTTTGCCCTCGCGCATGCGCAGGACGGGTCCCGGGGAGGTGCCGTTGTAGCCTACGGTGCTGACGAAATGGCTGGGCGCAATCTCCACGGCCACCGGGGCGATATGCAAGGTGAAGTCAGCCGGCGGCGCGTGGGGACCAGGGTCCGTGGCCCCCATGTCCATCTTCGCCTCGGCCCCCGCCTGCGCCCAAAGGTCCGCGGCGCCGGCCTGGCCCAGTGTCGCTGCTGCCAGTGTTACAAAGTCACGGCGTCTCATGTGCGCTGCAAGGCGGTTGTAGGTCAAAAATGGTGGCATGTCGTGACCGTGGCGACAAGCGGCTTGTGACCGGCCGGCGCAGGTCGAAGCGCACCGTTGCCCGGGGCAAGTCGTTACACTGGAGGCGCAAGCTCACACCGAGGGCGGCGATCATGCGGATTCAAGGACGGTGGCGGTCAGTCATGCTCGTCACAACAGTGTTGTGCGCATGTCTGTGGCTGCATCACGCGCACTCGCAGCAGGACCTGGATACCCCGGGTGACTCGGGCGAGAAGGCCGAGTTCTACTGGTCGCGACTGCATTACACCTCTGCGAACGACTATGGCGGTGGCGGTGGCGGCCGCGCCTTTGGTTATGGCTACAGCTTCGCCGGCTGGTCGCGCGATTATCCGAAGGCTGACCGCCAGTTCCTCGAAGCGCTGAAACGACTCACCCGCATCCAGATGCGCTCCTATGAACAGGTCGTCGACCTCGACAGCGACGATATCTTCAACTATCCCTGGGTGTACGCGGTTCAGGTGGCCAACTGGTCCTTCACCGATGCCGAGGCCAAGCGCCTGCGCGAGTACCTGCTCAAGGGGGGCTTCCTGATGGTGGATGATTTTCACGGCACCGATGACTGGGAACGGTTCATGACCGGCATGCGCCAGGTGCTTCCGGATCGGCCGGTGGAGGACCTTGCGGACGGGGATGAAATCTTCCATGTGCTCTATGACCTGTCCGAGCGCATGCAGATCCCAGGCGAGCAGTACGTGAACACCGGCCGTACCTATGAAAAGGACGGCTATGTGCCCAAGTGGCGCGCCATACGCGATGACAAGGGCCGAATTGTGGTCGCCATCTGTCACAACATGCATCTGGGGGATGCCTGGGAGTGGGCTGACATTCCCGAGTATCCCGAGAACTTCTCTTCCATGGCGTTTCGCATCGGCATCAACTACATCGTCTACGGCATGACGCATTGACGTCGATGTTTGAATGGCTGTTCAAATATCCACCGGCCGTGTTCCTGCACGGCCAGCTGGTGCTGCGCAGTGCGTGGCCGCGCTGGCTGCTGGTATCCGGCGTCATCTCGATTGCACTGGCGCTGGCGGTGGCGCTTCGCGGCCGGCACGCCTCGGATACGCGCGTGGCCGGTCGCTGGCGCCTGCCCCTGATCTGGCTGGCGCAATGGACCATGGGGGCCCTCATCATGCTGCTGCTATGGCGCCCGGCGATCGCGGTCAGCGAACTGGTGCCACAGGCCAACATCATCGCCGTACTGATCGATGACTCGCGCAGCATGGGCATCCCCGAGCACGGCGTCACCCGCATGCAGCAGGTTGCCCAGGCATTGCAGGGGGACTGGCTCACACGCCTCGGCCATACCTTCCAGACCCGCCTGTACCGGTTTGATTCGAGCCTGGTCCGCCTCGAGGGTTCCGCGGCGGCGCTCACCGCGACGGGTCCCGCCACGCACATCAGTGCGGTTTTGAATGAGTTCGCCAGCGACACGGCCGCCGTGCCCGTGGGTGCGGTGGTGCTGCTCTCCGACGGCGGTGACAACACCGGCCGCATCGACCGCAATGCCATAGAGGCACTGCGGCAGCGGCGCATACCCGTGCATACCGTTGGGTTTGGCGCCGCGCAGGTGCCTCAGGATGTGGAAATCCAGTCCGTGGCGCTGACCTCACGGGCGCTGGCGCACTCGCGCGTCACCGCTGTCGTGGAGGTGTCACAGTCCGGATTCGCCAACCGCCGTACCAACCTGACCGTGAGGGATGGCGCCAAACTGCTGGCAACCCGCGAGCTGGTGTTGGGCGCGGATGGCGCGACGATCAGTACCGATGTCACCTTCGATCTGCCGGATGCCGGACCGCGGGTGCTGCGCTTCCAGGTCGCGCCTCTTCCCGGCGAAGGCAATACCCGCAACAACGAGCTGGCCCGTCTGGTCAATGTCGAGGCGGGGCCGCGGCGTATTCTCTATCTGGAAGGGGAGCCACGCTGGGAATACAAGTTCATCAGACGTGCCGAGGATGATGATACGGCGGTGCAGCTGGTGTCCATGCTGCGCATCAGCGAGAACAAGCTCTATCGCCAGGGCGTCAAGGATTCACTGGAACTCGCGCAGGGATTCCCGACCAAGCCCGAGGATCTGTTTGGCTTTGACGGGCTCATCGTCGGCTCGGTGGATGCCGGGTATTTCTCCCCCGCGCAGCAGACTCTGATGCGCGAATTCGTCGATCGACGTGGCGGTGGCCTGTTGTTGCTGGGTGGGCGCCAGTCCCTGTCCGACGGTGTCTGGGGTGGTTCGCAACTGAATGAACTGTTACCGGTCAATCTGCCGCTGATGAGCGGCACCTTCCATCGCGAACCTGCCACGGTGAGCCTGACCAGCACGGGTGCGGACAGCGCCATCACGCGCCTGGTCGATGATCGCGCGGCAAATCTTGCCCTGTGGAACCGCTTGCCCTACCTCATGGACTTCCAGGATCCGGGCACGGTGAAGCCGGGTGCCTCGGAGCTGGCGCAGATGCATTTCAGCGGCCGCACGATGCCCTTGCTGGTCACCCAGAACTACGGACGCGGCCGCACCGCGGTTCTGGCCACCGGCGGTACCTGGCGCTGGCAGATGAGCCTGCCGCTGGGGGATCCCACGCACTCGGTCTTCTGGCACCAGCTGCTGCACTGGCTGGTGTCCGATACGCGCGGTCAGTTAGCCACGCAGGTGTCGGCCGGTATCCTGCAGGATGACGGTCATGTGCAACTGCTGGCCGACGTACGCGATCGCAATTACCTGCCCGCTGCCGACGCCGTCATCAATGCACATGTCATAGGACCGGATCGGCTGCAGGCGGATGTCTCGCTGGGTGCCGTTCCGGGAATTCCGGGTCGCTACCAGGCCGACTGGACCGCGCCGGTGGTGGGCATGTACGTGGCGGATCTCACCGCCCATGAGGGCACCTTGAGTGCCGGTCACGACACCATCGCCTTCGAGCGCGAGGACGGGGTCGCGGAGAATTTTCATACCGGGCAGAACGTCGCGCTGCTGAAATCACTGGCCGCCGACACTGGCGGAAGGTACTGGTTGCCCGATGAGCTTGAGGGGCTGGCACGCGCCATACCCTTCTCCAATGCCGGAGTTTCGGTGCAAAGGTATCAGGACCTGTGGAACATGCCGGCCCTGTTCCTGCTGCTGGTGGCGCTGCGCACGTTCGAATGGCTGCTGCGTCGTCGCTGGGGTGTCGTTTGAAAGCCTTGGCGCGCATTCTGGGGCTCGGCCTGCTGCTGGGCGTGTCAGTGGCGCATGCCGACGTCTACTTCGTGAATGTGTCGGGCCTGGGTGGTGAAGCGGATTACGAGCAACGCTTCGCGGCCCTGGCGGCGGATCTCGACCGCATCACCAAGGCCGGTGGTGCGACCTCGCATGTGGTGACGCTGTCCGGCTCGCAGGCTACGCGCGAGCACCTGCAGCAGGCGCTGCAGGATATCGCAGCAGCGGCCCACGCGGATGATGTGCTGGTGCTCACGCTGGTCGGCCATGGCTCATTTGACGGCACGCAGTACAAGTTCAATCTGCCGGGGCCGGACGTCTCCGGGGAACAGCTCGCGGACTGGTGCGACAAGATTGCGGCGACCCGGCAGCTGATCGTCAATACCACAAGCGCCAGCGGCGGTTCGGTGAAGGCTCTGCAGCGCCATGACCGGGTGGTCATTGCCGCGACCAAGACCGGAACTGAGAAGAATGCCACGGTGTTCGCGCGCTACTGGGTCGAGGCGCTTCAGGACCCGGGCGCCGATACCGACAAGAACCAGATCATCACGGGCCTTGAGGCATTTCAGTACGCGACCCGCAAGACCGCGGCGTTCTACGAGACCGAAAAACGTCTGGCGACCGAACACGCGGTGTTCGAGGAGGGCGGCAAGGCAGCCCCGGTACGCGATGCCGCCGCTGACAGCGATGCCGGTCGCATGCTGGCATCGTTCGCACTGGTGCGCCTGGGTGGCGACGCGCAGGTGGCGAATGATCCGGCAAAGCTCGTGCTGCTCAAGCAGAAGGAGCAGCTGGAGCAGAGAATCGATCTGCTCAAGTACCAGCGTGCCGCAATGCCGGCCGACGAGTACGGCACGCAGCTGAGCCAAACGCTCGTGGCGCTGGCCAAGGTGCAGCAGGAGCTGGACAAGTGAACTGTCCGCACCCGAGGTTGCCGCGTGCCGGTGCCTGGGCCGCTGTGACGCTAGGCGCGCTGATCGTGGTGCCGGTATCACAGGCCGGGGAACCGCCCGCTGAAGTGCGCCAGTGCCAGCAGCAGCGCCTGCATGGCGAGGAGCAGGCGGCTGCGAGATGTTTCGCGGCGCTGGCGCGCATGGCCGCGCCCTATCTGCGAGCCGAAGGCGCCTGGGGCCTGCAGGACTATGAAACCGCCAATAGCGAATTTCGTGCCGCCGTCGCCGCAGCCGAGGGCAATGCCCTGTATCGGACCCGCTGGGGCGAACTGCTGCACGAGCGCTTCAATAATGTCGATGCGGTAGGGCTCTTCAACGAGGCGCTGGAGCGTGACCCCAAGGATGCGCAGGCGATGCTGGGCCTGGCCCGAGTCAGCGCGGACGGCTTTGACAATCAGGCGGTGAGCTGGGCGCAGAAGGCGCTGGCGGCCGATCCGAAACTGGCGGCCGCGCATGAGTTGTTGGCAAACCTTGCGCTGGAGGACAACCGACCCGAACTGGCCGCCAAGGAAGCTGACACGGCCCTGTCGCTGGATCCACAGTCGCTGGATTCGATGGCCCTGCACGCCGTGGTCGAGCTGCTCGCCGACCGGTCGGCGGATGACTGGTGGGCGCGAATCCGCGCCATCAATCCCGGCTACGGGCCGGGCTATGCCCTAGCCGCAGGGCATCTGATTCTGAATCGCCGCTACCAGGATGGCGTGGCGATGTACCGCAAAGCCCTGGAGCTGTCCCCGAAGCTGTGGTCGGCACGCTCGGAGCTGGGCATCAATCTCATGCGCTTGGGGCAGGACGAGGAGGCCCGTGAGCAGCTGACCCAGTGCTACCAGAACGGTTACCGCAACGATGCCACCGTCAACAGCCTGCGGCTGCTGGATACGCTCAAAGATTTCGCGACCTTCAAGGACGACACCACCATCCTGAAATTGAGTCGCAAGGAATCAGATCTGCTGTATCCGTACTTTCACGACGTGCTGAGGCAGGCCATCGATGCCTATCAGACCAAGTACCGCATGAAACTCGACGGGCCAGTGCAGGTCGAGGTGTATCCGGATCACGAGGACTTTGCGGTGCGCACGCTGGGCATGCCCGGCCTGGGCGCGCTCGGGGTGACTTTCGGCCAGGTGGTCGCCATGGACAGCCCTTCGGGGCGCAAGCCCGGCGAGTTTCACTGGGCGAGCACCCTGCGGCATGAGATGAGCCATGTGTTCATCCTCAAAGCCACCCGGCACCGCGTGCCGCGCTGGTTCACCGAGGGCCTTGCGGTGCATGAGGAAACCGAGGCCTCCCCGGAATGGGGCGACTCGATTACCCCGGATATCATCGTCGCGCTGCGGGATCACAAGCTGCTGCCGGTCGCGGACCTGGACCGCGGTTTCATCCATCCCGAATACCCGACTCAGGTGCTGGTGTCGTATTTTGAAGCGGGCCGCATGTGCGATTACATACAGGTCCACTGGGGACAGCAGAAGCTGCTGGATCTGGTGCAGCAGTTTGCGATTCCGCGCAGCACTCCGGATGCCATCCGCGATGTTCTGCGCATGGAGCCCGCGGCCTTCGATGCCCAGTTCCAGGGCTGGCTGTACCAGGACACGGCCGCGCTGGTGGCGGGTTTCGATGCCTGGCACAAGCAGCTTGAAGCACTGGTGGGTGATTCTCGCGCGCGCAACTTCGATGCAGTAATGACCCATGCCGAGGCGGTGATCGCCCTGTACCCGGACTATGTCTACGATGGCAATGCCTACCAGCTGTTGGCCGCGGCCGCGCTCGCGCAGGGCAAGGCAGGCATCGCTACGGGGGCCCTTAAGCGCTATGTGGAACATCGCGGCCGCGACCCGGCATCGCTGGAACAGCTGGCGCAGCTTCAGCAGGAGGCGGGTGACAAACCCGGGGCCATCGCCACCTTGCAGAAAATCAACCTCATCGATCCGCTCTTCGATACCGATTCGCACCGGCATCTGGGCGATCTGCTGATGGACGCCCGGGATTTCACCGCGGCCCGGCGCGAATTTGGCGCGGTCCTCGCGCTGCATCCGCTGGACAAGGCGCAGGCCAATTACGATCTGGCGCGTGCCTGCCAAGGCGCCGGCGATGCGCAATGTGCGATGAATGCCGTGCTGGCGGCACTGGAAATCGCTCCGGATTTCCGGCCCGCGCAAAAACTGCTGCTGGAACTCACCGGACAATAAACTGCAAAGAGAATACGCATGACGCAAACCGACATTTCGAGCCTGGACGCCACGGCGCTGGCGGCGCGCGTGGAACGATTCAGAACGGTAAGGGAAGAAATCCTGGCCCAGGTCGGCCAGGTGATCGTGGGCCAGGACGAGGTTCTGGACCAGATCCTGACCGCGCTCTTGGTCGGCGGACACTGTCTGATCACGGGGTTGCCGGGCACCGCCAAGACGCTGATGGTGCGCACGATCGCGCAGACTCTTGGACTGGCCTTCAGTCGCATCCAGTTCACGCCGGATCTGATGCCCGCGGACATCACCGGAACCGACATCATCGAGGATGATGACACCAGTGGCCGCCGGCGCTGGACGTTCGCGCCCGGGCCGCTGTTCGGCAACGTGGTGCTGGCCGATGAAATCAACCGCACGCCGCCGAAGACCCAGTCGGCGCTGCTGGAAGCCATGCAGGAGCACTCCTGCACCGTGCGCGGCACCGTCCATCAGCTGCCCGCGCCATTCTTCGTGCTCGCGACCCAGAATCCCATCGAACTTGAGGGGACCTATCCGCTGCCCGAGGCGCAGCTGGACCGCTTCTTGTTCAACACCGTGCTCGACTACCTGGGCGTGGAACACGAAGTGCAGGTCATCGCCCGCACCACCAGCACGCAATCGGCCACGGTGGCAACGGTGACCTCGGCCGCCGAGCTGCTGGAATTCCAGCAGCTGATCCGCATGGTACCGGTGAGCGATGAGGTCGCACGTCACGTCGTGCACCTGGTGCGGGCCACGCGCTTCAAGGCCGAAGAAGCCCCGGAGATCATCCGCCGCTATGTGAACTATGGCGCCAGCGTGCGCGCCGCGCAGTTCATCGTCCTGGCCGCGAAGTCGCGCGCACTGGCGCGCGGCCGCTACCATGTCGACTTCGACGATGTGGATGCCTATGTACTGCCGGTGTTGCGGCATCGCATTCTGTTGAACTTCCACGCCCAGTCCGATCGTGTCGAGGCCGACGAGATCCTGCGCCAGATGCTGGCGCAGATTCCACGTCCCTAGCAGGCTGTTGAAAAATGCCACATTTGCGGCACAGTACGTTCAACGCAGTTGATCGGTGGATGGACAGCATGCGCGGAACGGATGTGGATCAAGGCGGCCTCTTCAGTTACGTGCCGATGGAGCAGCGGATCCCGCCGACGCACCCGCTGCGCAGGATTCGAGCGCTGCTGGATGAGGCGCTGGAGGCGATGAGCCGGGACTTTGATCGGGTCTACGCCGAAGGCGGACGTGGATCGGTGGCTCCGGAGCGCCTGGTGCGGGCCCTGGTGCTGCAGGTGCTGTACTCGATCCGCTCCGAGAGGCTCTTGTGCGAGCAGCTGGACTACAATCTGCTGTTTTGCTGGTTCGTGGGCCTGTCGATGGATGATCGGATCTGGGATCACTCCACCTTCACCAAGAACCGTGATCGGCTGATCGAGGCGGGAGTGGCCCGCAAGCTGCTGCGGC
>Ga0210391_10000601_pt1 | contig 36523 bp, 29 predicted proteins | sample IncBWC12OmetaG_FD_160573 | JGI IMG/M metagenome (GOLD analysis project Ga0210391, IMG submission 160573) | Forest soil microbial communities from Barre Woods Harvard Forest LTER site, Petersham, Massachusetts, United States - Inc-BW-C-12-O ...
GAGCCGCCACGCATCTTCACCCGCATTCATCTGACCTATAAAATTCGTGGCGGCGTCTCGCAAAAAGCAGCCGAAGACGCCGTTGCGCTGTCCAAAAACAAGTACTGTTCCGTCTCGAAAATGCTGGAAAAATCCGCGGCGATCGATTACTCCATCGAATACGCATCATGATCGGCTTCTTCCGCTTCATCCTCGTCGTGCTGTTGCTGACCGTCGTCTCCATGACGTCGGCCATCGTCACGATGCACTTCGCCATCCACGGCGCTGAGGTCGCGATTCCCAACTTCACAGGGCTGACCGTCGCGGATGCGGGACAGCGCGCCGCCGCTGCCGGATTGTCGCTGCACGTCGAGAACAAGCTCTACTCCACTGACATTCCCGCCGGCCGCATCGCCAACCAGTCGCCTGTACCCGGCGCGATGGTGCGCCGCGGGTGGCGCGTCTGGCTCACGGAAAGCATCGGCCAACAGAAAATCGCGATTCCTGACACGCTCGGAAAAGATGAGCGCATCGCCGCCATTGAAATTCGCCGCGCCGACCTGCAAACCGGCACCGTAGCGTCGTTGCCCATGCTTTCGTCGCAGCCCGGCGCAGAGCCCGGCTCGGTCATCGCGCAAAGCCCACAGCCCGGAGCTTCCGGCGTCGCCAGCCCCTCCGTCAACCTCCTCATCGCCGATCCGCAGGCGGTTGCTCCGCCGCCCGCTGGCTTCGTTATGCCGGAACTGCAAGGTCAACTGTTCACCTCCGCCGCGCTCACGCTCACGCATGCCGGCCTGCACCTGGCTCCGCTCAAAACGCAGGACAGGCCCATCCCAACGGTGAACGCGCCGGGCAGCACGCCTGCGCCTCCGACGGCGCCCTCCGGCACGATCGTCGCGCAAAGCCCCGCTGCGGGATTCCGCGTCGACGCGACGACGCCGATCCAACTGACCGTCGCCCAATAAAGCCACTTCCAGCAATCAAAATGGATAATGGTTCGCATGGGAAAGTTTCCGTTCGCTCTCTTTGTTCCGGCCCTCGCTGCACTCGCGATCCCAGCAACCGGTCAGCAGCTTCCCCCTGCGCCAGGCGCGCAGATCACCACGCTCTCCGCACAACCTGGAACCTGGTCTGAGCCAGGCGTCGCCGTTAATCCGCTCAATCCGCAGCAGGTAGTCACGGTATTTCAGTACACAGCTCAGGCTGGCTATTCTGACGATGCCGGGCGCACCTGGCAGCTCGCCGAGGGCGTCACGCCGCCAGAATATAAGATGTCCGGCGACGTCTCCGTCACCTTCGACAACCAGGGGCATGCGATCCTGGGCTGCATCGCCTTCGACAAGCTGGGGACCTTCAATTACTGGGCCCACAACGCCACGAGGAACGGTATTTTTCTCAAGCGCTCGCTCGATGGCGGCAAGACCTGGGAGCCGCAATTGCGCACCGTTGTCGCGCAGCCCACCGCTCCGGGCATTCCTTTCGAAGACAAGCCCTGGTTCGTTGCCGACACTTCGAAGAGCCGCTATGCGGGCAATCTCTACGTCGGCTGGACGCGCTGGACCCTCGCGGACTCGCAGATGCTCTTCTCGCGCTCCACCGACGATGGCGTGACGTGGTCGCAGCCCATCGAGATTGCGCGCGACCGCGGCCTGCCTCGCGACGACAATGGCGCGCTGGAGGGCTTCGACGGCGTGGTCGGCCCCGACGGCACGGTGTACGGCGTGTGGTCGGAGCGGAATCAGATCGAACTGGTCGAATCCAGCGACGGCGGCGCGACATTTTCGAAGGCCCGCGACATTATCGCCACCCAGCCCATCATGTTCGCCATCGATGGCATGGACCGCGCCAACGGCTTTCCGCAGATTGCCATCGATCCCCGCGGCGGCCCCAAAGGCGGCTCGATGTACATCACGTGGAGCGACTACCGCAACGGCGAGGTGGATATCTTCCTCAGCGTCTCCACCGACCACGGCCGCAAATGGAGCGAACCCATCAAGGTCAACGACGATCCCGTTCACAACGGTGCTGACCACTTCTTCCAGTGGCTCGCCGTCGATCCGGTCACCGGAGCGGTGAATGTGGTTTTCTATGACCGGCGTCAGGACCCAAAGAACAAAACGCAGATCGTCGTGCTCGCCCGCTCCACCGACGGCGGCCACACCTTTTCGAATTACGCATGGACCACCACGCCCTTCAATCCCGACGGTGTCTTTATAGGCGATTACCTGGGCCTCGCCGCTTCCAACAATCGCGTCTATGGCGCCTGGCCGGTTCGGCAGGGAACGGAGAAGAAGACCAGCGTGCAGGTGGGCGTAGCTGTCTTCAATACGGACGATGCTGGTTTGCGTTAGCGGCTCTCAGTCGGGCCACTTGATGTTTCAGAAGCGAGAACCAGCAAAATGCGCTCCTTGACTGTGAGTGTACGGGACTGTACCGTCATTAATTCCCGGGAAAGTCCGCCTCCGCGACAGGAGTACATCGATTTAGTAGAATTGCGGCGACTCCCGATTTGGTGTGGATTTCGTGTTAACCGGTGCTTTCAAGTAAACGTTATGCTCGAATCCCTTAAATCCCTCGTTCTCGAAGCGAATCTCGAACTGGTGCGCCGCGGGCTTGTCCTCTATACGTTCGGCAACGCAAGCGGCATCGATCGCGCCACCGGGCTCGTCGCCATCAAGCCCAGCGGTGTCCCGTATGAAGGCATGACCGCCGAGCACATGGTGGTGAGCGACCTCGACGGCAAGATTGTCGAAGGCAATTTGAAACCCTCTTCCGACCTCGCCACGCATCTGGAACTTTACAAAGCGTTCCCGTCCATCGGCGGCGTCGTCCACACGCATTCTGAATTCGCGACCGCCTGGGCCCAGGCCGGCCGCGAAATCCCCGCCTACGGCACCACTCATGCTGACTATTTCTACGGTCCGGTCCCGGTTACTGAGGAACTGAGCGCCGAAGAGATCGGCGGGGACTATGTGTTGAATACCGGCAAGGCCATCCTGCGGCGATTTAAGTCCCTCGATCCTGATGCGGTGCCAGGCGTGATTGTTGCTGGGCACGCACCTTTTACCTGGGGGAAAGATGCGATGCAGGCCGCGTATCATGCGGTGGTGCTGGAGGCCGTAGCGCGCATGGCTTTCTATACAGCCACGTTGAATCCCGAGTGCCGTGGCGTTTCGCAGGCACTGCTCGATCGGCATTATTTCCGTAAGCATGGCGCGAAGGCCACTTACGGGCAAGGCGGTTAAACCCGGAACCCGAGTCGCCCCGCTCCCGTTCCCGCACGTTGAAGAACCATCGAGGCTCGACCAGGCATGACCTTCGCCCTTCAATCCGCCGGTGCGCTCGCAGCATGGATAGCCGCGCCGGCTCAAACGTCGCTCGTGCACCTGGCGGGCATCGACATCGCGGTCATCGCGATCTACTTCGGCATCGTCATCTACATCGGCTTCTACCTGAAGGGCTCCTCGAACACCAGCGAGGAATTCTTCATGGCCGGCCGCGAAATGACTGCGTGGATCGCCGGCCTCAGCTTCGTTTCCGCGAACCTCGGCTCGCTCGAACTGATGGGCTGGGCCGGGTCCGCCTACCAGTACGGCATCCTCGCTACGCACTGGTACTGGGTCGGCGCCATCCCCGCGATGCTCTTCCTCGGCATCATCATGATGCCGTTCTATTACATCTCGCGAACGCACTCCGTCCCGGGCTACCTGCACCTGCGCTATGGCGACGGCACGCGCGCACTCTCCGCCGTCTGCTTCGCGCTCATGACGGTGCTGATGAGCGGCGTGAATATGTACGCCATGGCCGTGGTCATGAAGGTGGTGCTGGGCTGGGACCTCAACTTCTCCATCTGGGTCTCCTCCATCACCGTGGCGATTTACGTGGCTCTTGGCGGCCTGCGATCCGCCATTTACAACGAGGTACTGCAGTTCCTGCTCATCTGGCTCGGCGCGCTGCTCATCCCCATTCTCGGCCTGATTGAAGCCGGCGGCTGGACGCCCCTGAAGCACCAGATTGCCGCGCGCATGGCGACCACCAACTACACGCACCTGTGGAGCACCACCGCCCACTTCAAAGACAATCCCATGGGCATCCACTGGACGGGGCTGGTCTTCGGCCTCGGCATCGTGATCAGCTTCGGCTACTGGACCACGGATTTCCTGGTCGTCCAGCGCGTGCTCTCTGCGCATAACCTGCGCGCCGCCCGCATGGCTCCGATCATCGGCGCAGGATTCAAGATGATGGTTCCGTTTATCGTCATCCTGCCCGGGTTGCTGGCGCTCTCCGTCCTGCCTTATCACCTGGTCGGCGAATCGCAGGCCGCCCTGACCGGTCAGCACAGCTACAACGAAGTGCTGCCGCTGATGCTGGTGCGCTACTGCGGTCCTGGACTGCTGGGCCTTGGCGTCACCGCCCTCATCGCCGGATTCATGTCCGGCATGGCCGGCAACGTCAGCGCCTTCGCTACCGTCTGGACTTATGACATCTATGGCGCCTTTATCAACAAGAAAGCCAGCGACAGCCACTATGTCAGGATGGGCCGCTGGTGCACCTTCGGCGGCGTAGTCATTTCCATTCTCACCGCGTACCTCGTCCGCCATGCCGCCAGCATCATGGACTACGTGCAGGCGCTCTTCAGCTTCTTCATTGCGCCGCTCTTCGGCACGGTCATTCTGGGCATGCTGTGGAAGCGCGCCACGAAGGCCGGCGGCTTCTGGGGACTGCTCTCCGGCACCGTTACGGCGATCAGCCTGTGGGCGTGGGTGGAGCACGATCCTTCCGCGCTTCGCTACGTCGCGCTCTCTGCGGATGCCAAAGCCATGGCGGCGGATATGTATCGCGCGCTCTGGTCGTGGCTGGTTTGCCTGGCCGTCACGATCGTCGTGAGCCTCTGCACGCAGCCCAGGCCGGTCGCGGAGCTGGACGGCCTGGTCTACGGCGCAACCAAACTGCCTGAGGAACACGATGACCACTGGTATCAGAAGCCCATTGTTTGGGCATGCGCCATTGCCGTCATTTTCCTCGGGCTCAACATCATCTTTTGGTAGGAGCGGAGACGCGCTATGCACGGTCACACATCGATTTGGTTTTTCTCCGGGATCCTGCTGCTCGCCTACGGGATTCTGATTATGGGTACGGGCATCTGGGAACTGTCCCACCCGCCCGCTCTGGAACCGGTGCTCTGGCAGTTGCACGCCCCCATCTGGTGGGGAGGCATCATGACCGCCGCCGGACTCTTCTACACCCTTCGCTTTCGCAAGCACTTTTAACGCATTGATTTGTAAAAGGAACGCATCATGACCAAGAAACTGACATTCGGACTCATTGTGGGGAACCGTGGATTTTTCCCCGATCACCTGGCCAAAGAGGGCCGCGACGAAATGCTTGCCGTGTTTGAGAAGGCCGGTATTCGTGCCATTACTCTCACACCTGAGGAGTCAAAGTTCGGCTCCGTCGAAACTCACGACGACGCAATCCGCTGCGGCGATCTCTTCCGCAAGCATCGCGACGAAATCGACGGCATCATCGTTACGCTGCCCAATTTTGGCGACGAGCGCGGCATCGCCGACTCCATTCGCTACTCCAGGCTCAGTGTTCCGATCCTGGTGCAGGCCACGCCGGATCGCCGCAACGATATGAAGATCTCCGACCGCCGCGACAGCTTCTGCGGCAAGATGTCGGCCTGCAATAACCTGATGCAGTACGGCATCCCGTACTCCATTACCGCGCGCCATACGGTGCAGCCGAACTCCGACGAATTTCGCAAAGACCTCGACTGGTTCAGCAAGGTCTGTCGCGTGACGAACGGACTCAGAAAGCTGCGCATCGGCGCGATCGGCGCGCGGCCGCAGGCCTTCAACACCGTTCGCTACAGCGAGAAGCTGCTGGAACGCTACGGAATCTCCGTGGTCACGCAGGATCTTTCCGACATCTTCGGCGTCATCGGCCGCATGAAGGACAGCGATTCAGACGTTGCCGCCAAGTTGGCCGCGATTCAGGCTTATGTTTCGACGGACAACGTGCCCGCGCCGGCGCTGTTGAAGATGGCGAAGCTAGGCGTCGCTGTCGAGCGGTTTATGAAGGACGCGCATTGCACCGTCAGCGCCATTCAGTGCTGGACGTCGCTTGAAGAGAACTTCGGCGTCGTGCCCTGCACCATCATGAGCATGATGAGCGACAACCTGATTCCTGCCGCGTGCGAGACGGACGTGATGGGGACGGTCTCCATGCACGCGTTAGCCCTGGCCAGCCAGACCCCGAGCGCTCTGCTCGACTGGAACAACAACTACGGCGACGACGAAAACAAGTGCGTCTGCTTCCACTGCTCCAATTTGCCCAAGCACTTTTTCGCTGACGTCATCATGGATTTTCAGGCCATCATCGCCGGCACCGTCGGCAAGGAAAACACCTTCGGCACCTGCGTAGGCCGCGTGAAGGCCGGAGCGATGAGCTACGTGCGCTTCTCCACCGACGACTACAAGGGCAAGATACGCGGCTACGTCGGCGAAGGCGAATTCACCAACGATCCGCTGGAGACCTTCGGCGGCGCGGGCGTAGCGAAGATCCCGCAGATGCAGAAGCTGCTCCACAAAATCTGCGAAGAAGGCTTCGAGCATCACGTCGCGGCGAATTTCTCCAACGTCGCGAGCCCTGTCTATGAAGCGGCCATCCGGTATCTGGGATGGGAAATGTACTGGCATGAGAGGTAGAACAGAGTGCAGGTTTAGCGTGTAGGGAGTAAAAAGCCGCCGAGCAATCGGCGGCTTTTGTCTTTTCCTGTGGTCTTGTGCGGTTCAGGCCGGCTTCGGCCGCTCATCCGTCCCGGCAACCTTCCAATCGATCTCAAGTTCCCGCGGGTTCCGATCGAAGTAACTCTGGTGGAAAAACGTTTTGCTGTGGCGAAAAATCTTCAGGACATTTCCGTTCAGCATGGTCGGAGCCGAAGCGGTGATATCGCTGAGGAAGATTGCGAGTTCCTCTGGCGTTATATAGTGATCGTGGTCACCGTTGGGTTTCAGTTCCATGACCTGATCGGTGCGAATCGTAGGCAGGGATATCGCGTTGGCAATAACGTTGTATTGGGAGTATTCATTTGCGACGCAACGCACGAAGCATTCCAACGCGGCCTTGGCCGAGGTAAACGGCGCCATGTCAGGGTAGTTGTAAGCAACGGAGTTGCAGCTAAAGCCGACGAGCCTCCCGCCATTCCGCGCAACCATCAGCGGCAGCAGCGACCACGCCGCTCCGCAAAATGTCAGGTAATGGCTGTTGATCATCCGCGCCACTTCTTCGAACGCGGTACGGACCAGCGGCTTATGAATCCAGAAGTCGCCGACGCAGTGGAAGACAGTAAACGGCCCCTCCAGTCGCTGCCCGACCCGCTGCCGCAAAACTTCGAGGTGCTGCTCGTTCGTCAGATCGATCCCTGTCAGGACGAGGTGATCCCGCTTGAACTGTGACGCATTCAGCCCTCGCGATACCAGCACCATACCGGCGTCGGTCGCCGTATCCAGATGCTCGGCCAGAACGCGCCCGATTGCGGAACTTGCGCCGGTGATCACGAACTGCCTGCGGTCCGTCACTGTGATCTCTCGCCCCCTGTTTCCATCATGGTTTGCGCCAGAATTTTACCGTGCCCCGAAAAATGGGTGCTGCGCCACGGGCGCAATGAGCGAAGGTTCCCGACAACTCGTGCGGAGCTTCTCGCCAAAAAGGAAATTTCAGCCGGCGACTGTCAATCACCGATAATTCCTCATAACCGATCGCATCAGGGGGAAAATCGGGATCCTGGGAGTTGTCGTAGCTGACCCGGTATGCGTATCCGATGCCCCCTTTCTCCAGAATGGTCATCGCAATCGACTGCCAACTGGCGAAGGCTTTCGCCGTCGGCTCAATGGAAATTGAGAGGCAATCCTGCGCGATCCTCACGTCGTGACTGCTTGCGAAGGACTGGAACCCCTTCGCGGTCACGGATGTCGTTTCCTTCTCCACCGTGGTATAGGTAGTTTCCGCTCGCCAGCGTCCGGAGAAATTCAGATGCGGCCTCTCCAGCTTCCAGAGCATCTTGCGGATAAACGACTCACCGAAGAAGTACAGCCCACCGACGATCAGAGAACTCCCGTTCTTAACGAGAAAACGAAGAATGACCGCAAGAACGTGGTGGGTCGGAGAACCAGCGGACACCATGCCCTTCGTCAAATTGTTCAGTTTCGGCACGGCAGACGTTTGATACAGAATGGCAAGAGCAACGATCACGCCAATCCAGGCTTTTAGCCGGGCTCCGTAATAATCTCTTAATTCCTGCATCAACCGTCTCCGAACCGGCCCATGCCGGCTCGCTGATCTAGCGGTCCCACCGCTTTTCAGACGCTACGTTACCACGCTCCTTTACCGTTCGGCGATCTCATTTTTCAGGCGCACAGGCGCAGAGATATCGCGCTTCTACACCGGGAGGGGTAAGAGTTCTGCGGATTAGCCGATGCTGCCCAGCGCGAGGTCAATCAGCGTTCGCTGCTCCATCTCGTGCGCCTTCGCCGATCCGGTCGCTGGGCTGGCGGCCGCGGATCGCTTCACCGTCAGCACCTGACGGTCGGTGAACATGCGCTTGAGGCGTGGCAGCACAAACCACAGCGCGCCCATGTTCGAGGGCTCTTCCTGCACCCACACAATCTCATGTGCGTTCGGATGCGCAGCAACCGCCGCCTTTAATTCGTCCTCGGGCCACGGATACAGTTGGTCGACAAAAATGATTCCCGTCGCCGTGTCCTTGCGCTTCGCGCGTTCCACGCGCAGTTCGTGGCCAATCTTGCCCGTGGCAATCAGGAGCCGATGCGCATTTTCAACCTCCGTCTCGGGAATCACGGGTAAAAAGCGCGGCCGCGACAAATCCGCAATCGGCGACAGTGCGTCAGGATGCCGCAGCATGCTTTTCGGTGTAAAGACCACCAGTGGCTTGCGCCACTTCCGCAGCGCCTGCCTCCGCAGCATATGAAAATACTGCGCTGCGTTCGAGGGCTGGCAAATCTGGATGTTGTGGTGCGCGGCCAATTGCAAGTACCGTTCGATACGCGCGCTTGAATGCTCCGGCCCCTGGCCCTCGTAGCCATGCGGCAGCAGCATGGTTACACCGCTCAGTAATCCCCACTTGTCTTCCGCTGCCGCAATGAACTGATCGATCACGATCTGCGCGCCGTTGGCGAAATCGCCGAACTGCGCTTCCCACAGCACCAGTGTTTCGGGATAGTCGCGGCTGTACCCGTACTCGAATCCCAGCACGCCGGCCTCGGACAGAATCGAGTTGTAAACACTGAATGCCGCCTGGTTCACGTCGATGTGATTCAGCGGAATGCATCGCTGCTCGTTCTCAATGTCGATCAGCACGCTGTGCCGCTGGTTGAAGGTGCCGCGCTGGCTGTCCTGCCCGCTCAATCGGACTGGAATATCATTGAGCAGCAGCGATCCAAAGGCCACAGCCTCGGCCATGCCGTAATCGAACGCCTGTTGCCCGCGCCCCATCGCCGCGCGTTGCTCCAGCAGCTTCTTGATCTTCGGGTGGATGTGGAATTCCGCTGGATACGCCGTCAGCTTTTCGGCGATATGCTGCACCTGCTCCGCAGTGATCCCGGTGTCCACTTCCAGATCCGGCTTGTGCCGGCCGCCCTGATACGGCGCCCAATACTCCGGCATCTGCACCAGCACCGGCTTTTTCTGCGCAGACTTCGCCTTCTTCTGCGCCTCTGCAAACTCCTGCTTCAGTTCGTCGACCAGCGGCGCAGGGTCCACGCCAAGGGTCTTCGCGTAAAGCTCATAGAGCGGCGGGTGCTCTTTGATCCGCGCGTAGCGCAGCGGCTGGGTCACGGTGGGGTCGTCCACTTCGCTGTGCCCGTGTCGGCGATATCCAATCAGATCGACGACCACGTCGGTGTGGAACTGGTAGCGGTACTCCACCGCCAGAGCCGCCACGCGAACCACCGCTGCAGGGTCTTCCGCATTCACATGGAAAATTGGAATCGCCAGGCGCCGTGCCAGATCCGTCGAGAAGCGCGTCGAGTTGGTTTCCGCGGGTTCAGCCGTAAACCCAATCAAATTGTTCACGACGATATGAATCCCACCACCCACGGAGTAGCCGTCGATGCCGGCAAGATTCATCGTCTCCGCCCAAATCCCCTGGCCGGCGAAGGCCGCGTCGCCGTGGATCACCACCGGCAACACGCGCTCGATGCCATCAGCCCCCACGCGGTCCTGACGCGCCCGCGCGCGTCCCATCGCGACCGGATCGACTGCCTCCAGATGGCTGGGGTTCGACGCGAGGTGCAGCGCCAGCGTACTGCCGTTGCGGGCCGCGAAGTCGCCCGTCGCGCCCACGTGGTACTTCACATCGCCGCCGCCCAGAATGCTGCGCGGATCCACGTCTTCAAATTTCGTAAAGATGTCCACCGGCGATTTGCCCAGCGTGTTCACCATCACGCTCAGACGTCCGCGATGGCTCATGCCCATCATCGCCCGCTGCGCGCCCAGCTCGGCTGCGCGATGCAGCGTCTCGTCGAGGAAGGGAATCAGCGCCGTCACGCCCTCAAGCGAGAACCGCTTCGTTCCCAGATAACGCGACTGGATGACCTGCTCGAAAATATCCGCGCGCGCCAGTTGCCGCAGAATGTGCTGCTGATCGATGTTCGGGGCATTGGCCTCCAGCCGCTCGGCCAGCCATTCGCGGCGCTCTCGCGAGGTGATGTGCATGAACTCCGCGCCGATGCTGCCGCAATACACGCGCCTTGCTGCGGCAACGAATTCGTTCTCGACATCCAGTTCCGGAACCGCCAGCGGCGCAAGATATTGCCCCAGAGGATCCAGTTGCGCCTGCAGGTAGCCCCAGCGCCGAAATGCATTGAATGTCTGTTCACGCAAAGACGAAAGTTCGGTCGAGATTTGAGATTTTGGAGTCATCAGAAATAGGAGTCCTGGGAAATAGCCGGATCGGAGTCCGGAATCGAATGTGGGGCCGCTGAAAGCCGGGGAAATCTGCGCCTACATAGCCTCTATTTTACGCGGGTCGCGGAGCGCATCCCCGATCAGCGCAGCAGCGCTCCCCACACCGTATCCACCGTCGCGTGGGTAATGGCAGAAGCCCCAATTCGGCGGTCGCTTCTCCAGGCGCGGCCATAAAAGATGCCCGCAATGGCCGCCAAAACTACATACCGCCAGTTGAAATGCATCGCACGCTTGTTGAAGTGTGAAAGCCCAAACAAACAAGCGGTCACGATCAACGCCGTCGTGCGCCCCAGGCGCCGCTCCAGCAAATTCTGCATCCATCCGCGAAAGAAAATCTCCTCCGGCAGCGCCACGCCCACGAACGTGAAGATCCAAATCGGCGCCACCAACAGCGGACGCGTCCATGCGTGATGCAGGTGGAGAAATCTGAGCGCCAGTCCCAGTGGCACGGCGATCGGCAGGTAGAACAAAAATTCGCGCAGGCCAATCTTCCAATCTCGCGCGCGCAGCCGCAGGTCGAATCCAACGCCAGTCAATTGCCGCACCGCGAGGAACCCGTACAGTCCCGCATCGAGCAGCGTCAGCTTGCCGATTAACGAAAGATGCGGCGGCCACGCCGGCTCCAGCCAGCGAAGATCCACGGCGAGTCCCAGCGGCAGCAACACCAGGAAATCAAGAATGTGGCCATGTTGCTCGGGATCGGCCTTCGCCGCCAGACCCAACAGCGCCGCCACAGCCACGGGCGACAGCAGATACACCGCCAGCCAACCCGCCTTCAGCGACTCGGTCCCAAGCGCCATCACGGTATAAGGCAGCGCCAGCACTGCCGGCAGCGCCAGGCGCCCGGCCACCGGGAAGCTCTGTGCCCGCCGCACGCACCAGTCCCCGGCAAACGCAAAGGCAAACAGCGGCGTCAATGCGAGAACCAGCGCAACCACCGCTGGAACCAGAGGAAACGTCAGTTCCACATCTCTATCGTACGACTGCTTTTACACGCGCCGGGCGCCCCACAATTGACCCGCAACCAGGCGGGTTGTAACGTTAGAAGTTCCAGTTCTCCCAATTTCCCGACGGATTTGAGGATCTGCTTGTCTGCGCCCGCCATCACCCTTCGCAAAACTGCCCTGAATGACATGCACCGCCGCCTTGGCGCCAAGATGGTCGACTTCGGCGGCTGGGATATGCCTGTTGAATACTCCGGCCTCATCGCCGAACACCTGGCCGTCCGCACCGGCGTCGGTTTGTTCGACGTCAGCCACATGGGCGACATTCAACTGCGCGGACCAGGGTCGCTCCAGGCCGTCCAGCATATCTCCATGAACGACGCGTCGCGTCTGCAAACCGGACAGGCGCAATATTCCGCGCTGCTGTACCCGCAGGCCACGTTCGTCGACGACGTGATCGTCCACAAATTCAGCGACAACGACTACCTGCTGGTAATCAACGCCGGAACCCGCGAGAAGGATTACAACTGGGTGCGCAGCCAGGCCGCGCGCTTCGACTGCCATGTGAACGACTACAGCGACTACTACACGCAGCTCGCGATCCAGGGTCCGCGCGCCGAGCAAACGCTGCAAAAGCTTACCAACGCCGATCTTTCGAATGTGAAGTTTTACTGGTTCACCTGGGGCACGGTGTGCGGCCTGCCCAACACGCTTATTGCGCGCACCGGCTACACCGCGGAGGATGGCTTTGAAATTTACGTTCCCTCTGACGTCGCCACCAGCGAACGCGTGTGGAGCGAAGTCCTCGAAGCGGGTAGGGAATTTGACATTCTCCCTTGCGGCCTGGGTGCGCGCAACACGCTTCGTCTCGAAGGCGCGCTGTCTCTTTACGGCCACGAAATTTCTGACTCCATCAACGTCTTCGAGGCTGGCCTTGACCGCTTCTGCAAACTCGAAAAAGGTCGGTTCCTTGGCTCCGACGCTCTACAGGCTGTGATCGCCGCCGGAGGTCCGGAGCGTAAGCTGGTCGGTCTGGAAATGATCGAGCGCGGCATTGCCCGCGACGGCTATCGCGTTCTCGATCTGGCGGGCCAGCCTATCGGCTCCGTCACCAGCGGTTCGCCCGCGCCGTTCCTCAAAAAGAACATCGCTCTGGCCTATGTGCCTCGCGCCCACGCGGAAGTGGGCAGTGAAGTGGCTGTTGAAATCCGGAACGCTCCTGTCAAAGCGCGGGTCGTTCCGCTGCCGTTCTACAAGAAGCCGAAGAAGCAGGCCGCATCTTCATAACCACCCTTACAATAAAAGGGAGAACACGACTGCAATGGCATACCCTGCAAACTATCGCTACACCCGCGAGCATGAATGGATCGAGGCCAGCGGCAACGCCGGCACCGTTGGCATCACCGACCACGCCCAGGACTCCCTCGGAGACATCGTTTTTGTGGAGCTGCCCAAAGTGGGCGCCAAAGTTGAAAAGGGCAAAGTATTCGGAAGCGTCGAGTCGGTCAAGGCTGTCTCCGATCTCTTCGCACCGGCTTCCGGCACCGTGACCGCGGTGAATGAGGAGCTGACTACCGCGCCTGAGAAAATCAATGCCGACGCTCACGCTGCCTGGATCATGAAGATTGAGCTGAGCGATCCGTCGGAAGTCGCGGGCCTGCTCTCCGCCTCCGACTACGAAGCCTACGTCAAAGAAGAAACCGGCCACTAATTTCCGATTGTCATCCTGAGCGGAGCGCGCGTGCGCAGCGAAGGATCTTGTGATTTTTTTAGGAACCTGGAAACTCCATGCGATATTTGCCAAAATCCGACGCTGAACGCGCCGCCATGCTGCGCGAAATTGGCGCGTCATCCATTGACGATCTCTTCGCCGTCATTCCCGAGGAATATCGCCTCGCCCGCGATCTCGATATCCCACGCCAGATGGGTGAGTCGGAGATCGTCGAGTGGTTTCGCTCCGCGGCCGCCAAGTACACCGTCCGGCACACCAGCTTTCTCGGCGCCGGCGTATATCGCCACTACCGCCCGTGCATTATCGACTCACTGGTGCAGCGCGGCGAATTCCTCACCAGCTATACACCCTATCAGGCGGAGATCACGCAGGGTACCCTGCAGGCGATCTTCGAATTTCAGACGATGATTGCCGAGCTCACCGGGATGGATGTAGCCAACGCCAGCATGTACGACGGCTCGACCGGTGCTGCGGAAGCCGTCATGATGGCCGTGCGTGTCACCGGCCGAGACGGTGTGCTCGTCGCCCGCACGGTTCACCCCGAATATCGCGAGGTGATGCATACCTACGCGCAGCATCGCGAGGCGGAGACCGGCGACGTCATGCGCGAAGTCGGCTACGATCCGGATTCGGGCCGCATCGACCTCGCAGCACTGGAGGCCGCCGTCACCGATCAGACTGCCTGCGTCCTGGTCCAGTCGCCGAATTTCTTCGGCATCATCGAAGACATCCCCGCCATCGCCGACATCGCCCATAAGAAGGGCGCGCTCCTCGTCGTATCCATTGCTGAGGCCATCTCTCTCGGTATCGTACGGCCGCCAGTCGAGGCCGACATCGTCAGCATGGAAGCGCAGTCTTTCGGCGTCGCGCTCTGTTACGGGGGCCCCTATTGCGGCGTCATCGCGGCCAAAGAAAAATACGTCCGCCAGATGCCTGGCCGTCTCGTTGGCCAGACCACCGACCGCAATGGCTACCGCGGATTCGTGCTCACCCTCTCCACGCGCGAGCAACACATCCGCCGCGAAAAGGCGACCAGTAACATCTGCACCAATCAGGCGCTCGTTGCTCTCATGGCCACTATTTTTCTTACCGTCTATGGCAAAGAGGGAATCCGCGAGCTCGCCGAACACAACCTTGCCAAGTCCGCTTATACTGCGCAGGTTCTCGCCGCAGGGCCCGGGGCGCGCCTTCGCTTCACGGGTGCTCCGCGCTTCCATGAGTTTGTCCTGCACACCGACGAGGATCCGGCAGCCTGGCACCACAGGCTTCACGAGGAGAAGATCGTCGGCGGTCTCGAACTCAATCGCTGGTATCCCGAGCTCGATCACGCCACCCTCTGGTGCACCACCGAGATCGTACCGCGCGAGAAGATCGACATCGCTGCCAAACAACTTGCTGCCGTATCGGTGGAGGCCTGATTCCCATGTCCAACGTCCTGACCCCTGAAGCTTCCGGCACCGCACCAGCGGGCGACACCCGCACTCTGGGCAAGGTTCGCCCGCACCAGACGCAGAACGAAGCCCTCGTTTTTGAGAAATCGTCGCCCGGCAAAAAAGCGTACCGTCTTGCGCAGCTCGATGTTCCCGCCGTCGATCCCGGCGCGCTCCTGGGCGATGCAGTTCGCAGGGAGCCCGGCGAGCTGCCGGAACTCAGTGAGATCGAAATCATCCGGCACTTCACACGCCTCTCCACCTGGAACTATGCCATCGATCTCGGCATGTATCCGCTCGGCTCCTGCACCATGAAGTACAACCCGAGGGTCAACGAACTGGTGGCTCGCATCGAGGGTCTCGCCGAAGCCCACCCTTACCGGCCCGATTTTCTCGCTCAGGGCCAGCTTGATGTGGTCGACCTGCTGCAAAAGTGCCTGATCGAAATCACTGGTATGGACGCCATCACGATGCAGCCAGCCGCCGGCGCCCACGGTGAGTTCACCGGCATCCTGCTGACACGTGCCTGGCACCAATCGCAGGGCGACCCGCGCCGCACCGTCATCATTCCGGATTCCGCCCACGGCACCAACCCAGCCACGGCGGCCATCTGCGGATACTCGGTCGAGAATCTGAAGTCGAACGCGGAGGGCGGCATCGACCTCGAAGCGCTTGCGCGCCAGGTGAACGATCAGACCGCGGCGCTCATGCTCACCAACCCTTCCACCATCGGCGTCTTCGAAAGCCAGATCCACAAAATTGCCGAGATTCTCCATGCGAATGGGGCGCTCCTCTACATGGATGGCGCCAACATGAACGCCCTCTGTGGCAAGACTCGCCCCGGCGATTTCGGGGTGGATGTCATGCACCTCAACCTCCACAAAACATTCTCTACGCCGCACGGGGGCGGTGGTCCTGGGTGCGGCCCCGTTGCCTGCAAGGCCTTTCTCGAGCCCTTCCTGCCCATCCCGGTGCTCGTCAAGGACGAAAACGGCGACAAGCACTGGAACTACGACCGCCCGCAATCCGTCGGCCGCGTCCGGGCATTCTTTGGCAACTTCGGCATGTTCGTGCGCGCGCTCGCATACATCCTTGCCAATGGGCCTGACGGCCTGCGCCAAACCACCGAAGATGCGGTGCTCAACGCGAACTACATCCGCAAAAAGCTTGAAGACGTCTACGACTTGCCCTACAACACTCCGTCCATGCACGAGGTTGTCTTTAGCGATCGCCGCCAGTTGAAGAATGGCGTCAGGACTGGAGACATCGCCAAGCGCCTCATCGATTATGGCTTCCATCCCTACACGGTTTCATTCCCGCTCATCGTGCATGGCGCGCTGATGATCGAGCCCACGGAGAGCGAATCGCGCGAAGAACTGGATCTCTTCGTGGCCGCCATGCGGCAAATCGCGCGCGAAGTCGAGGAGAACCCGCAGCTCGTGCTGGACGCGCCCCATTCCACGCGCGTTTCGCGCCTCGACGAAACGACCGCCGCAAGGAAACCCATCCTGCGCTATCGCAAACCCGCGTGATAGAAAATTGGCGGAATGACCCACAACAGTCACGTCGCAAAGACGGCTACCGTTAAGAACCTCTTTGACTCCAGTCTCGCGGGAGCTACAAAGCAGCGAATTCTGAAGCTCCGTCATGACAGTCAGCGGCAGTGGGGTCAAATGACCGTTGCCCAGACCTTTGTGCACTGCACTTCCGGCTTAGAGATGGCGATGGGTGTGATCAACCCCAAACGTGCGCCGTTCCCTGCCACCGTCCTGGGCCTGCTGATTAAACCGCTGGTCTTCGGGAACGACAAGCCCATGCGCCGCAATTCACCTTCGTCGCCGGAGCTCTTTTCCGCGGACCCCGCCACGTGCGACTTCGAGCGAGAGCGCGGCAATCTCCTTTTGGCAATCGATCGCTTCGTCCATGAAGGCGCAGCGTGCTGTTCCCGGCACCCACATCCTTTCTTTGGCCCGCTCAAACCGCAGCAGTGGGCGATTTTGATGTACAAGCACATCGATCATCATCTGAGACAGTTCGGCGTTTGAAGCACAACCGGGCGAGTCATGTCCTCTTGGCATCGACCCACAAGTCTGAACCAATCACCGCCGCAAGCCAGACCGCCCCGACAAAGTACCCTCCCGCCACATCACTCGGATAATGCGCCCCAAGGTACACCCGGCTCACCCCGATCCCAGCCACCATCAGGAACGCCCCCACCATCAACGCCGCCCTGGCCCGCTTGCTCTGCAGCTTGTCCTCGGTTTTGTAGACGATGATTCCGTACATCACCATGGCCATCACCGAGTGACCGCTCGGAAATGAAAAACTGTGCTCATGCACAAAGGCCCACGGCACATCAGGCCGCGATCGCCTGAAATGCAGCTTCATCACCGTGTCGAGAGCCACTCCACCCAGCGCCGCCGCAGCCACCAGTAGTGCATCGTCCCGGCGCCGCCGCCAACCCATCCATGCCACAGCCAGCGTCACGGTTGGGGTCACGACCAGGGGCGATCCAATCCAGCTTAGCCCCTCCATGAGCTTCGTCAGCACCGGTTCCGCAAATCCATGCACCCAGGTCTGGATGGCGATGTCCCGCTGCTCAAACGATGCCTTCAGAATCTCGTCATGGAGCGTTACCAGGCCCGCAGTTGTCACCAGCGAGGCCACGAATCCTACCAGCAGCAACATCCCCAATAACTTCCGTTTCCGTAACGAACGCATGAGCCGCAACGTATCACGGAACAGGCCGCGGGCCGGAAACGGACGTGAGGCGTCGAATGCCCTTCGTCACGGAAAGGGGCGCATCCGGTAAACTCAAACTTGTCCATGTCCACGACGCGAACTTTCCCTCACGCCATGTTGCGCGAGATCTACGAGCAGCCCGAAGCACTGGCTGCCACGATGGCCCGCTACGCTCCTGGTGGAGTGCTCGACGCCAACGCCTTTGCCGCTGTCGCTGAGGCCCTCCGCGGCCGACAGCGCGTGGTGATCGCCGCAAGCGGATCCAGCCGGCACGCCGGTCTCGCTGGCGAAATCATGCTGGAGGACTACGCCGGCCTCGCTGTCGATGTCGAATATTCCAGCGAGTACATGTACCGCTCCACCCACACGCTGCACGATCCCGGCGTCGTGGTCATTTCGCAGTCCGGCGAAACGGCGGATACCCTGGCCGCGCTGCGCGAAGCGAAGGCACGTGGACTTGCCACCGTCGCCATTACCAACAACCCTGAATCCTCGATGGCGCGCGAAGCGGATGCCTCGCTGCCCACTGTGGCCGGCAGGGAAGTGGCCATTCCGGCAACCAAGAGTTTCACCACCCAGCTCAGCGTTCTCTATATGCTGTCGCTGTTCCTGTCGCGACTCGGCGGCCGCATGACCACGCATGCCGTTGCGGCTCACTGCGAACAGATGGGACGCCTGCCTCAGTTGCTGGAGAACAACCTCGAAGCCTGGGAGCATCAGGTCGAAACTATTGCCGGCGGCCTGCGCGATGCCCGTACGTTCCTTTATCTGGGCCGCGCCATCCATTTCTCCATCGCCCGCGAAGGCGCGCTCAAGCTGAAGGAATCCGCGTACGTCCAGGCGGAAGGTTTGCCCGCCGGAGAACTCAAGCACGGACCTAATGCGCTGGTCAGCCCGGAGGCGCCGCTCGTCATCCTGGCTACCCGCGATCTCACTGACCCGGATTCCATGCTGCGCTACGAGAAGACCCTGCAACTGATGCGCGATATGTGGAAACAGGGCGCTCGCATCGTTTGCATTTGCTCGGAAGGCGACGAGGAAGTTTCGAACCTCAGCACCTTTACGCTGGCCGTTCCCCGGGTCGACGAGTTTCTCCTGCCCATGCTTGAAGTGGTGCCGCTGCAGATGCTCGCTTACTTCATGGCCGTGCAGCGAGGCGTCAATGTCGACGCGCCGCGCAATCTGGTCAAAGCCGTGGTGCAGGAATAGACCATCGCGCTGCGGAATGCGGGCCAGCTACGCCATATTTTTCGACGACACAGATGAGCATAATGAGCTAAGTCCGCCGCTGTCGGCGTCCGAACTGCTACGAAAGTGTTAACCTGCCGGTACCAGAGTTCCTTGATTTCGATGGTTTTCCGCGGTACTCTCATGCGGAACTTGGTTACTGTTCGGTTCTCCCCAAGCTACCCCATGTTCTGGGAGGGATCGCTCGTTCTCCATGCAGAACATCCTTCTGGACATCCTCATCCTCGGCCTGCTCGTGCTTCTCTTCGGGTCGTTCTACCGGAAGCGCGCTACAGTTCGCCTCCGTTTCTGGCTGCTGGGATGGTATTTCGTTCTCCTGCATTTCGGACTTTTGCTGCTGAATCCCGCCATCACCTGGGAATCGAATTTGGTAACCGCGGCCGCGGAATCCGCGCTGGTGTTGTGCGCCGTAGCCTTCGCTCTCTCATCCAGCCTGGTATGGGAAGCCGGCTGGAAATCGATGGTCCCGGCCGCGCTCCTGGCGGTTCCTCCGATTACCTATGTGATGGTGAGCTCGATGACCGCCGTGTCGGTGCCCGTTCTGTTGGCGTTGGGCATCGCGGTCCATGCCGGCTTTGCGGCCGTGTTTCTTCGCCTGGGTCGCGGACCCCTGGCTGCCTGTTCGGGCGCCCGAGCGAACATCGCCCGGCGCTGGAACCTTGTCATTCTCGCTGCGGGCGCGATCTGGATGATCGCCGAGATTCTGCGCCACCATCCTGACGACAGCGTCTACTTCATCCCGACCGAGATGTACCTCATCAATGGAGTGCTGTATTGGGAGGACTTCCGCCGCACATCATCCGGCGTCATGGTCAGTGTCATCGGACTGGTTGCCTGGGGCGTGGTCTTTCCGTGTGCGCTGTTGATCCTGCACTTCCTGCCGGCCTTGAATGTTCCCGGCGAATTATGGAACGTCCCTAAGTATTTCGTCGCCTTCGGCATGATTCTCACCCTGCTGGAAGCGGAGAAGAGCGAGTCCGACGCGCGCAGCGAAGAATATCGGGTCCTTTTCGACAGTAATCCGCACCCAATGTGGATCTTCGATATCGAGACTCTGCGATTTCTCAAGGTCAACGACGCGGCGATTTCGCGCTATGGATACACGGATGAGGAATTTCGCGGGATGAGCCTCCGCGACATTCGCCCTCCTGAAGAGATCGAGGCGCTCGAACAGGCGATTGTCAATTCCCGCGCCAACGAAGCGGTGATGATTTCGGGACCGTGGACGCATATCCTTCACGACGGCCGGCGGATTCAGGTCGAGGTCGCCTCCCATGGCATCCTCTTCGAAGGTAAGCTTGCCAGGTTTTCGCTGGTGCAGGACGTTACGGAGCGCCAACAACTGCATCACCAGTTGTTGCATCAGGCCCATCACGACATGCTGACGGGCCTGCCGAATCGGATGCTTCTGCTGGATCGCATGGAACAAGCTCTCGCGTCCGCAGCCCGTCGCGGCCGGAAGGTCGCACTCATCTGCATCGATCTCGACCGCTTTAAACAGATCAATGACACGTATGGGCACAACATCGGCGACATCTGCCTGAAGCAGGTCGCAGACCGCCTTAGAAGCCGGCTGCGATCCGCGGACACCATCGCGCGCTCCGGCGGCGAAGAGTTCACCATCGTTGCGGGCGATCTGGCATCGGTCGCCGATGCCGAAAGAATTACCGAGGATCTGCTGCTGGCTCTGCGCAAGCCCCTCATCGCTGACCAGTATCCGATCGACCTGACCGCCAGTTTCGGTATCGCCATTTATCCGGACCATGGCGCTGACGCCGCCACTTTGTGGAGGAATTCCGATGCCGCCATGTATCGCGTCAAGCGCTCCGGCGGTAATCAATATGTGCTGGTTTCCCACGAGATCAGCACCTCGACCACCGAAGCGAACGAACTGGAAATCTTTATGCGCCGCGCTCTCAAAGAGGGCGGCTTCGAAATGTATTACCAGCCAGAGTACGGGGCCGATGGCACCTTCCGGGGCCTCGAAGCTCTCCTTCGGCTGCACCATCCCAAATATGGCCTCGTGAGCCCAGACCGATTCATCCCTATTGCCGAAGAGAGCGGCCTGATCGTGCCGGTCGGGAACTGGGTCCTGCGCGAGGTCTGCCGCCAGGGTCAGGAGTGGCGGCAGCGCGGCCTCGCCGTCGACCGGATCGCGATCAACGTCTCTCCGTTGCAGTTCATGCGTATGGATTTTTCCCGCCAGGTGCGAGAGGTGATTGCGGAACTCGATGTCAACCCCGCGTGCCTAGAAATCGAGATGACCGAAACAACGGTCATGCGCAATCTGGAAGAGGTCGCCCGCCAGATGCGCGATCTGTCCGAGATCGGCGTCCAGTTTTCTGTCGACGATTTTGGAACTGGCTACTCGTCCCTGCGGCACCTGCATCAGCTGCCCATCCAGACTCTCAAGATCGACCGGTCCTTTGTCGAGCGGGTGTGCGAACCGAATGGCACCAGCGCCCTGGTGCAGGCCATACTCTCGCTGGCGCACGACCTCGGTTTGCAGGTGGTTGCCGAGGGCGTTGAAAATCGAGAACAGATGGAAGCGCTGATTCGCATGGGCTGCGACGTCATGCAGGGGTATCTGTTTGCTCGCCCGCAGCCAGCGGAAGGCATCCCGGCCCTGATCCGCTCCAGCAGGACTTCGGAATTGTGGGCCCTTGCGGCTTCCGCCGTACCGGTTTCACCCACTCCCGCCTAGTTTTTTGAGCTTCCACCCGCCCGTTCCCGGGCGATATCGCGATCAGCCATATCCCGGCATCGCTCTGACGAATCCCTCATGTTTCGGATTCACTCACCCGAAACGGAGAACGTATTGACCGCGACTGAAACAGGACGGTACACTTAAGTCACTTTTGCAGCAGCGTGGAATGAAGAAGCGCGCGAGGTCGGTCGCGCATCTGCTGACTCTATATCTGCGGTTCGATGTTCATGTAAGCCCTTCTGGTAGCGCTTCTGGTCTCGTACGCCCGCCCGCGCTGGTCATTGCGTGGCAGCAAAGCACGGTCAAGGTCCTCAATTTGGAACCCTGCCAGGAATCCTGAAGTCTGAGAGGTTCAGTGCAACAAGCGATTCGCAGCAAAATTGTCTCTGCAGGGCCTGAGGCGAAAGATCTTTCACTCTCCGACCTGTGGGTAGTTGTCCGTAAACGGCGGGTTCTGCTGCTGTGTATTGCGGTTGGACTGGCATTGGTCGCGGCCACCGCCGGAATGATTCGCGGAAAACGATACACTGCGACGGGCCAAATTCAGGTCCAGCCTGGTTCGGCTGCCGACTTGAAGTCCTCGATCTCCTCCATGCTCACCTCGGGTGTTAGTTCCCTGGACGACATCATGGAAAGCGACACGGCCATACTCCAGAGTCCGACGCTGATCCTGAAAGTTGCTACGAAGCTCCAACTGCAGAACAGTGCAGATTTTCTGGGCGGCAAAGAGTACGTCAGGACGGCCTTGATTGGCGGTCAAAAAGTCCGGCTGCTCCATGGCGACATCAACAATCCATGGGTGCAGATCGCCGTCGTCAAGATCTTCATGAAACACCTTACGGTGGAGCGCGTTCCGCGCACCAACCTGATTGCGATCGAGTATCAGAGCAAATCTCCCGAACTGTCCGAAGAGATTGTCAATACGCTCGAGACAGAATACATGTTCCAAAACTATTCCTCGCATTACAACACAACCAAGGGGGTGAGTAACTTCCTCGAAGGACAGATCGACGATCTGCGGAAAATCGTGCAAACCTCGCAGGATAAGATGATCGCCCTCCAGGAAAAGCTGGGCATCTACGCTCTCGACCCCTCGCACAGTCTCCCTATAGCAGAAATCGCGAACCTCGAAAAAGGCGTGGCCGATGCGACGGAACAGCGTGTCCTGAGCGAAGCGCGGTATCGCATTTTGCAGTCGCTGCCTCCGGATCAGGTACAGGCCAGTCCTACCCCTCTGGGTTCCGACGGTGCGCAATCTTTATTGGCTACGCTGCGCGGCGAGCGCGCCGTGGCGGCTGCATCTCTGGCGCACCTGCAACCCGTATACGGCCCCAATTACCCCCAGGTGAAGCAGTTGAATGCTCAAATCGCATCTCTGGATGACGAGATTCAGGGGGAAACGGCGCGCGTCGTCAATCAGGCCAAGGATGCCTACGGTGTGGCGCAGAGCGCCGAGAACCAGGCAAAAGGCATGCTCGGCGATAAAGAGCAAACGTTGTATGCGCAGCGGGACGACATCCTGCAATACATGCTGTTGAGCGAAGAATACGAATCCAATCGCACGATGTATGAGAGCATTCTTTCGCGGCTCCATGAGGCATCGGTTGACGCGGGTTTGGATTCTGCTGATCTCAGCGTTGTAGATACCGCGACTCTGCCGGTCGAGCCCTCCAGTCTGCATCCTGCACTGCTGGCATTGATTGGATTCGTTTTTGGAGCGTTTGGGGGAATGACGCTGGCCCTGTTCCTCGAGAAGATGGACACGCGGCTGCGGGATGCGCATGAGATTCAGGAAATGCTCGGCCTGCCGTCTCTGGCGATTATTCCGCAGAGCCACTGGAAGGGTAAGGAGTCCGACGTTGAATGGGTAGCAGGCCCGGAATTGCTGCGCGACCCGCGCTCGCCCTTCTCTGAATCATTCCGCGCATTGCGGACCTCCATGAGATTGTCCAGCACGTCGAGGCAATCCAAAGTGATTGCAGTCACCAGTTGCCAGCCTGCCGAGGGTAAGTCGACGGTTTCGGTCAACATGGCCGCAGCCTTCGCTCAGGGCGGGAAGAAAGTGGTCCTTGTCGATACTGACATGCGGCGCCCCTCGGTCTACAAGCGCCTGCGCATGGAAGGTGGCAAGGGATTATCCGAAGTCCTGACTGGCTACTACACGCTCGATGAGGTCACGCAGACCCACGAGACTCTGACCACCCTGGACGTCATTCCGTCGGGAACTGTTCCCCCACTGCCCGCCGATCTGCTGGCCTCCGATCAAATGTCAGAAGTAGTCCGTCAACTGCGCGAACGCTACGACTATGTCATTTTCGATACGCCGCCCGTGCTTTCCGTCACGGATCCGGCCATCGTTGCGGCCCAGGCCGATGGCATGGTGCTGGTGATTCGACAGGGCTATTGCACGCGCCGCATGCTGGCTCGCGCAGCTGAAGTCCTGCATGACCTCGATGTCAAGGTTTACGGGTTCGTATTTAACGGCGTGGATGCTTCGCTGCCCGAGTATTACGGATATCTGGGCTATTACACCTATGAATACGGGAAGTAATGCGTCCCGGCGGGTGAGGACAAAGGCTGTGAGGAGTGCTATGCAGATTCGATCGAGCTTGAGATTGCGCGCGGTAGCGGTGATTGGCAGTCTGGCGCTGAGCGCCGGCGCGGCGCTGGGGCAATTCGCTGGTCCTGCTGTTTCTACACAGTCGCCGGCTGGCAGCGCAACGCCTTCGGCCATGAGCGCGAAGTACGGCAATGTGATCATCATGCCCGGAGACATCGTTGCCATCGCAACCTATGGTGCTCCGGAACTGAGCACCTTGGCGGTTACCAGCGTAAACACGCCGGGATCGGTCAGCAACACTGCGGTGCAGGGTACTACGGTTGGCGCGCAGGGCGAGATCGTTCTCCCATTTCTTGGTGTGGTGAAGATCGCCGGTATGACGCCTCCGGAAGCCTCGGCTTACCTGGACAAGGCTCTCAAGGACGGAGGGTTTCTGGTCGATCCACAGGTTACGGTTGAGCTCGTGGATTCTCCCACGCGCGTCGTTTCGGTGGTCGGCGAAGTAACGCGTCCGCAGCCAGTGCCGGCCTTCGGCCAACTGCGTTTGCTCGATGTGATTGCGGCTTGCGGAGGATTTACGCCGCTGGCTAGTCATACACTCACGGTGCGGCGTCGCGGCGATCCTCAGCCCATCACCGTTATCATGGGAACCGATCCTCAAAGCAACGACGAGGCGAACATTCCGCTGATGGCTGGTGATACGGTCATCGTTCCCAAAGTCGGCAATGTTTTTGTCGTGGGTCAGGTGAGAAACCCCGAAGCGATTCCGCTCTCCAGCAACTTGCCCATCACCGTAATGCGGGCCATCTCCATCAGTGGCGGTGTCAACTATGGGGCTGCACTCTCGAAGGTGACCATTATTCGAACCACCCCCGACAATCACCACGTAGAGATCACCATGGATTTGGCCAAAATTATGAAGGGCAAAGAGAAAGACATGGCCCTCCTATCCGACGACGTGCTGCTGGTGCCAACGCAGGGATTCAAGGCGAGTTTAGCGGCCGGCGGCGCAAGCGTTGCTGCCTCCTCGATCTACGGCATCGGGTTTGTTGCGAAATGAGCAAGAATGGCCGGGCGGAACCCAAAAACCGCCGGGAGATGAATTCCTGAATGAACCGCGCCTTTAAGATTCCGCCCTTGCTCCTCTGCGGCGCCGTCATGTTTCTTGGCGTGGGAGAGATCGCGGCTGGGACGGACATCCTTTTTGTCGCCCTGATGATGCTGACGACGTTCTGCATTGGAATGGCTTACAACCAGCTCGGAGGCGTGAGTACGTTCAGCGGAATCCTCTTTACAGTCTTCGCGCTGCGCACTATTGTCATCTCGCAGGTCGCCAAGGTTCTGCTGTTCGAACCCGCCCACAAGCATTTGCAGAACCCGATTCTCACCATTTCCGTTTACGCCCTGTTCTACGTCTGCGCTTTCATCGGGATTTTTCTTTTCGCTGGCTTCAGGGTGAAGCTTCCCAAGCCCGCTGAACCCGAAACCCAGAAGCATTACGGGCTTCTGTACGCTTTTGCGCTTTGCGGAGGCGTATTCGGTACGGTTCTATACGAGTTAAACGGCGGCGGATATGGGGAGCAGGGGAAGACAATCTACAACGCCTGGCACAGTGCAGGAATTGCCCTGAGCCCGCTGCTGCTCTTCTCTGTAGTCCTGGCGATCGATATGCGGCTGCGGCGATCCAACGGACGCCACAGCGTCGATCTTCTGGTCATCGTACCCTGGGTGATCGAGACTTTCGTCGGTTTCGGTGACACGGTGCGCGTGACAATGCTGTCCGCCACTGTCGTCTATTTCGCTACCTGCGTATTCCGAGGATATCGTTTTCGCAAACGACATTACGCTGCAGGCGCCATCGGGGCACTGGGCTTTATTTTCTTACTGTCCCCGATAGCGGTGTACGCTCGAAACTTCACGGAAGGGCTGACATGGAGCGGCCGTATCTATCAGTCGACGAGTGTCATCAGTGAAGTGATTCATAATCCGGATATGCTCTTAAACATCGAGGGGAAATTGACCGAGAAGGGGAACCCCAACTTCTCAAATTACTTTACCGGCTCCGGCGTCTCGATCCTCAATCGCTTCTCTCTGATCGGCCCGGACAGCACGGTGGTTTACGCTTGCGCCGGCGGTTTGCATTACGGCCTCGCAGCCGTAATTATCGATTTCAAAATAGCCATTCCCAGCTTCCTCTACAAAGACAAGCCGCGTGAGGAGAGTGGCCAGGATTACATCGGAAGGATTTCGGGAATGTCGGGTGACTCGCCTGGCGTGACGTATCCCGCCATTTCTCTCGTTTCCGACAGCTATGGGGCTTTTGGCTGGCTGGGTGTGATTGTCGTTCCGCTCGTTCTGGTGCCTGCATTGTTTGTGCAGATCGAGAGCATGTACGATATATCGCGTCCGTGGGGTATTGTAGCGTTCGGCCTGTACTTCCTTCCTTTCGGCGAGATGATGCTGGGACGCTTTTTCAGCCTGATGGTACGGACTCCTCTTTACCTTCTGGCCTTCTCCTATGTGTTAAGCTTCCTGATCAGAACGGTCCCCACTCGTGGTGAGCGGATACTCAGGGTGATGACGAAGCCCGGCACTGCAGCTGTAGTTGGAACGAATTAGAGGTCTCGCGGATTCCGCAATCCAGAACCAACTCCCGGCAATTGCGCAATCAACGGATTCAATTAAATCGCCGGCATGTTGCGACCGGCGCACATGTGCCGCCTCGGTCCCTCATTGCCCTCGACCAAATTTACAGCTAAGTCACAACAGAGTTTTTGGGCATTGAGTTACGGGATGCTAATCGGGCATACCAGCGTTTGATCCCTTCCCGCAATGGGGACTCAACATAAAGGAAGGAGAGAATACTCGCGGCGATCAGGGTTACGAGATATGCCGCGAACAAAGTGGGACCGTGGAAGCGCGTGACCATCGGGCGGAAATAATCCACGATGGGCGCCTGCAGGATGTAGACGGAGTAACTCGCTTCACCCAGAAGAACCAGAAATGGGTGGGATAACACACGCCTGAGCAGGGTAGGAGCAGCAGCCAATCCGAATATGATTGCGGCGAATGCGAGGTCTGTTATCCCGTTGTAGCGGATCACAAACGGGATCCTTCGACCATTGAAGATTACGACAGCGCTGGCAACCAGGCCTGAATACGTGGCGATCTGACCAATTCGCGCCACCCGTGCCGGTGCCCAGGCAGAAGCGATTCTCCTATGAAGTATGGAAAGAAATACCCCCATCATGAATTCAGGGATCCTGAAGATGGGCGCGAAGACGACGAATAGAAAGGACTCCGGACGCGGCTGGTCACTCCAGCCAACGCCGTGCAACAGCAATCCTGCAGCCGGGGCGAGCATCAGGAGATAGCTCAGGCCGATCAGGATGGCGAGCCGGATTGGATTACGCAGACGAAGGCTCCAAATTCCGAGGACCGGGAAGAGGAGATAAAAGAATGCTTCGGCGCTGATCGACCAGGATGGCGGGTTCCATCGCCAGTCCAGTACGGGCCACCATGCCTGCAGCAACAGGATATGCACACCCAAAGTTCCCAGCGCGATCAGCGTGTACTTTATCGGACTTCGGTAATGTAGCAAGAGCCATCCGATCAGCGGGAACTGTACGACGAGCGACAGCGCGTAGGAGGGGTAGACCCTCGCAAACCGGGCAACGTAGAACTTTTTCCAGTCGGTCTTCGGTGTGTCGGTCCGCAAATACACATATGCCAGAATGTAACCTGAAAGGACATAGAAGAAGCTGACACCCATGAAGCCGCTTTCGAAAATCCGACGCGTCGGTATTCCGGGCATCAGGTCTTCCCAGTAGTGATACAAGACCACAGCAATTGCCGCGAAAAAGCGGACGCCGGTGAGGGCGGAGATTCGCGAAGGTGCGGGGCTTGAGTTCAGTGGCGGCTCGTGGTCAAAACGGGGTCGTGAGATAGAGAGATTACCATAACGACACCCTATTGGCGCTTCCCTCCGCGCCGCCGCAAACTTCTCTTCCGCGCCTGAGCGGCTGGCTGAACGATCCCATTCTTCCTCAAAAACTCTGCCCGTCCCCGGCTTCTGCTGCTGCGTAATGCGCCTCGAAATCTCGCCGTCGCAAATGCCCCCGCATCCGTGAAGCGACAAGATCAGCGGTCGGCTGCAGCGCGCCGCTGAAAACACCCTAGAAGGTAGCAGCGTAAATCCTTGAAATATTAAGGCGCGGTGGCTGTCGACCCGACCACTCCTAGATCTTCGAGCGGCGCGCGTCCCAGGATCGATGTGCGGCCGGGGAGGGTCAGCGCCGGCTTGCCTCCGCGCGTGAGCGTGACGACCGGCAGCCCAGGATTTAGCCCCCGGATCGACTGAACCGTTCGCCAGGAACTGCTGCGCGGGTAAGAATTCGACAGGGGCATCGCCTGTCTGTTGGCACGCGTGACCGTCACCTTCATAGCCCGGTCCATCGATGCCCCGGCGATCAGAAGCCAGTCATGAAGTCCGGCCTGCGCCTGGATCGAATAATGTGCGCCGCCAGTCTCGAACTCCAGGGTTCCCGGCTCTTTGAGCAGCGACACCACCTCCACGTAATCGGTCACCGGAGTTTCATTGCGGACTCCCGGATCGTTCGCTCGACGGCCGCCCACCTCCGCATCCACCAGTTGATGGTGATAGAAGAGCCACAACTGGTCTTTGGTGGGAGTCTCGGGCGACCCATTGTGGTACCAGTTCGAGAAATAGTGATTTAGTTCGATAAAACTGGTTCCCTGATGATTGGTGTCGGTCAGAGTGGTTTCAGTAAAGTCATTCCACGTCTGCAAATCCACCATCGCGGCGCGCTGCGAAATCGCGTACAGCCATTGATCGATAAATCGCGCGGCGCCGAGCGATTCGCTAATCCACACAGGTCCGGGCGGCCGCGGATAGAGAACCACGTTGTAAAAGGGCAGGTTGACCGGCCAGTCCAACAACTCGTGCGTGGATTTGGCCACTCTGGGAAGCGCAGAATTCAGCGGATCCGCATAACCGTCGGTAGCCGCCCACGCGGATACTGCGGACATAGGACAGCCTTCGATGTGCGGCAGATACGAATCATCCGGTGATGCCAGAAACTGACTCTTCGCATAATGGTTGATGGGGATATACCCAATGAGGAAAAAATTCTGAGCGCCGCCAAAGACGTCAAAGAAGGGCTTAAGGGAGCGGCAGTTGTCGAGATCGAGGCGCGCGAGCAGCAGTGCGGGCTTGCCATCTATGCGTAAGACACCATCGGGATACTCGTCCATGACCTTCTTCAGTTCGGTGCCGAAGGTTGCGAACTGTTGCTGCATCTCTTCGGAGGACAGGTTGGGGTGAGGATTTTGAAATACTTCGGGCAAGATTTTGACGGCATTCTTTGCCGCCAATCGGAACATGGCAACTTCGCCGGGGCCGTACTTGCTGGTGAGCTTCCCTGGACCGGTCAGCAGACCAAAGGCATCGAGCCCCGCACTTCGGCCGAGATCGAAGTCTTTCTGGAGTGCGGCATCTCCGTTTTGGCACGAGGAGGCTAGGTTCTCCGGCCAGAAGTTGGAGTACATCGTATCCTTCTGCGGCCAGCGCTCCAGATCGTCATCCCCTTTCGACGATGGGATGAGGTAGGTATACTCCGGCACGATATACCCAAGAACAAAGCAGTGCATGTAGTGGGCATACACCACACGTGGAATGGGTGCAGGGCCAGGAGAATTGTCTTTGGGAGCGGACGAGGAAGACCCATAGGTCCAGCTGACGCCTGCCAGGAGCATCAGTGCCAGCCCAATGCACAACGAATATTGTGTTTGCCCGATTCTCAGCTTCATGCGGTCAATTATCATGGGCGGTTGCCTCGATGGCTCGTATGAATCCGCGCATTCGCGGCGTGGGTTATCGTCAGTTTACTACCTGGCTACGGGCGGGAATTGCCAGGGCGCAGCCAACCGCGGCGCACAACCAGCCGTGTGGCTGGACTGCAAATTGCTGAAAACAAGAGAATGCTCAGATGAACCTGATTCAGGCGTCGGCAGCGCGCCCCGGCAGTAGCATGGAAAGAGAACGGAGTCCGCGGATGCCGCCAATCAGGCTGCGATCACCCAATAGGCCGCAGCCTAAATCCCTGATATATTAGGAAGCTGGAGCGAGTGCGGGCCTGTTTGGGCCGGCGATGCTCTCCCAGATCGAAATTGAAATATCCAGAGACGGAAAGGAAAGTCGCATTGTGTTAATGATCCGCCTGGCGCGTGTTGGCGCGCCCAAACAACCGTATTATCGCGTGGTCGTGATTGAAAAAGACCGTGCCCGGAACGGACGCTCGGTGGAGGTGGTGGGTACCTACAATCCCCGCACCAGCCCCGCTTCCGTCAACCTGAAGCGTGAACGCATTGACTACTGGACGGGAAAGGGAGCTCAGCTGTCCGACCGCGTCGCGAAGCTGCTGGCGGCCTATCCTGCCGCTGGTCAGCCCCCGGCCCCCACTGGCGGTCCGGCCGGAGAGAAGGGCGCTGCAGAAGCGGCCTGATCACCAATTTCACCTAAAAATGCGGAGGGGTCGCCCGTTCCCCTGCTCCAGATACCTCCCAAAAGGTTACTTTTTGCCCTCTCCGGTGTGCGAAAGTCTGCGGATTCTTCTTTTGTCCGTCGCGGCCTTACGGTAGTATCCGCGGTAGCCCCGGAAGATGAACGATATGTCTCTTCCCTTTGGGGGGCCCAGGATGAAACAGACGACAGACAGACCCGATGACATGCAGGAGTTAGTGACTCAGATTGCACGCGCGCTGGTTGATGCTCCCGAGGCAGTCGTTGTCGAAGCGGTGGAACGAGACGAGAGCACAGTGCTCCGGCTCCGGGTTGCGCCCACAGATGTGGGAAAAGTGATCGGGAAGCAGGGACGCACGGCGCGCTCGGTGAGAACGATTCTCGGCGCTGTCAGCATGAAGCACCATCACCGCTACACGCTGGACATACTCGAAGAGGATCACCAGGGAGCCGTACTCAGCGAGGATTAGCGAGAGCAGCAGGAATGGATTCCCCCCGTCCAGACATCTCTCGCGATTCCAGCGCCCATGCTGCTGAGGGAGAACCCTCGGTCGCAGCAGCCTCCTCGCTGGCCTGGGTACTGGTTGCGCGGCTGTCCCGGCCCCATGGGCGGCGCGGCGAGATGATCGCCGACCTCCTTACCGATTTTCCCGAGCGATTTCATGAGCGCAACCGGCTGTTTCTCATTCCTCCGGAACGCATCGGCACGCCCGTTCGCGAAATAAACCTCGAGAATTTCTGGTTTCTGCGCAGCCGCATCGTCCTCAAGTTCCAGGGGATCGATTCCATCAACGACGCCGAGTGCCTGCGCAATTTCGATGTCGCCATTCCGGCTGCCCAGCGTGCGCCGCTCGAAGATGGCTCGGTTTACACCAGCGATCTGGTGGGCTGCAAGGTCTACGATCTCAACCGCTCCGGCGCCGAAGTTGGCGAGATTGTGGACGTCGACCGCGGCACATCGAGCACCGACCTGCTGGTGGTGCGAATTCCCGGAGCTCGCGGCGCACAGGCGGATGCTCTGATTCCCTTCGCCCAGGATTATCTGGTGCGCGTGGCGCTTGAGGAACGGCGGATTGAGATGCGCTTGCCGGATGGCCTTCTCGCCATCAACGCTCCGCTGACCGAAGAAGAGAAGCGCGAAAGCCGCGGCGAATCATCCAGCAAAGACACCAAGGGCCGCTGACGCACGAAGCGCCAGCGGCCCTTGGTATTTCGATTAGCGGCGCGACTTCTTCTTCGCGGCCTTCTTCGACGACTTCTTTGCAGCTTTCCTGGCAGGCGCTTTTTTCGCCGCCTTTTTCGCCGCTTTCTTCACTGTCTTCTTTGCGGCTTTTTTGGCGGGCGCTTTTTTCGCAGCCTTCTTCGTCGCTTTCTTCGCGGCTTTCTTCGCGGCTTTCTTTGCGGCCTTTTTCGCAGGCGCTTTCTTTGCGGCCTTCTTCACCGCTTTTTTCGCAGATTTCTTCGAGGGCGCCTTCTTCGCTGCTTTTTTCGCTGCCGGCTTTTTAGCAGCTGGCTTCGGGACCGGCGGAGGAGGAGCAGCTTTCTTCGCCGCCTTCGGCGGAGCTGGCGGCTTGGGTTTGGGCGCCTCGATTACGGGCGCGGACTCTGGTTCATCGGCGATGTCGTCATCGTCAGAGGAGACAGCCGTGGAGACTTCTTCTTCCTCTTCGTCTTCACCGAATCCGTCTTCGAGCTCTTCAAGATCGTCATCGGCTTCGGCTTCAAATTCACCATCAGCACTTGCGTAAAGTTTCAAATCGTCCTGCATCGAATATGCCCTCCGGGCTCCGAGTCAGTTTGCACCGCTGTATGAGTATGCCAGAATTTCAGCAAAACTCTGCGGGGCGGATTATAGCAAGCGGACGCATTTGCTTGCCAACCGTCGCATGCCACAATGGAATGCGGCGCTGCACCACGATGCGATTCGACCTGATCACCATCTTCCCGGAATTTTTCGCGAGCCTCCTCGGCCATGGGGTGCTGCGGCGGGCGCTGGCCGGCGGCCTGGTCGTGGTCGAGGTCCACGACCTGCGCGGGTTTGCCCACGATCGGCACCGCACCGTCGACGACCGGCCGTTTGGCGGCGGCGAGGGCATGGTCCTGAAGCCGGAACCGCTGGCGGAAGCCGTGGAATCGCTGGGTATGGCCCCCAAATCCGAGCGCGACCCGCGCCGGGCACAGGTCATCCTGCTGTCAGCCCAGGGAGCCCGGTTTACCCAGGCGGTGGCGCGCGAGTTGGCAGCCCTCGAGCGCGTTGTCCTGCTCTGCGGCCGCTACGAAGGGGTCGACGAGCGCGTGAACGAGCTTCTGTGCGACCGCGAACTGTCGATTGGCGACTACGTCCTTTCCGGCGGCGAACTGGGCGCGGCGGTCATCGTGGACGCGACCGCGCGGCTGCTGCCGGGTGTGTTAGGCAACGAGGCGTCCAGCGAGTTTGAGAGTTTCGGCGTAGCCGATGCGGGACCGGCGACCTGCGACGCCCCGCCCCGCTCGACGTACGGAGCCGGCGGCCTGCTCGACTATCCGCACTACACGCGCCCCGCGGAGTTTCGCGGGATGGCCGTGCCTCAAGTCCTGTCTCAAGGCGACCACGCTGCCATCCGTCGCTGGCGTCGCGAGCAGGCGCTGGCCAAGACATGGCGAAACCGGCCTGATCTGCTCGAAGGCGCGGAGCTGAGCGTAGAGGATCGCGCGGTGTTGGCGAAGCTGAAAAGCAGGGCATAGAGATCTCCAGCCCAGGGTTTAGCCGAACAGACGCCCGCAGTGGTTCAAGGATGTTGCATCAAGCGGTTGATTTTGTGCAACTTGCTGTTGCGAACTTGCTCAGCTTTTCCCAATCCCCTGAGATTCAACCCTAAGCGTTCACCAGGAGAAGGTCACAGTCTGCGTCACGTATCCCGCGCCGGCGGGAAAGCGAAACGTGATGGGGCGGAGGCCGTTCTGCGCGGGACCATTCGGCTCAGATCCGATCGTTGCGTTTTGAGCGCGAACGTGGAGCCCTGGGGCATTCTCGCGAAGTTGCAGAGTCGCCTGCGATCCTCCCTGGCCCTCGAGAGCGAGCGTGAGCGTGCGCGGGCCGTAGTCCTCGTCGAGGATCTTCATCTGCCGGGTATCTGAGCCTGTCGGCGGAAGCGTGGGGTCGATCGCCACTTCCACGGCGGGCAGCGGGATACGCAGCGAGTCGCCCACCATGCGGGCTCCGGGGAGCCGCGACGTAAGACGCACGCCAGCTGCGCCAGTGGGAGTGACGATGAGCGAGGCGCCCTGCCGCACGAAGGCAAGGTCAAGCGTCGACCTGCCCAGCGGGATGCGGCGTACGACAGCTGTGTTCCATTGCGCGGGAAGCTGGGGCGAGACCGTCAGCGTGTGCACAGCAGCGTCCCATTCCAGGCCAAAGAGACCGCGCAGCACCGGCGAAATGACCATTGCCGACGACCAGAGCTGATGGGGCGTGCTGCGTCCGAGCACCTGGAAAAACTGGCCGGAAAGCAGTTCGGTCGCGAAGCCGAGATCCTGAAAATCGGTGAGGCCGGCGTTTTGCATCAGGTGTGTGTAGCCGGCGAGCGGGCGCCGGGCGCGATATTCGGCGACCGAAACCCAGCCGGTAAACAACGGCCACATGGAGCCCTGGTGATAGCTGATGGGATCGTAGAAACTGACGTGGTTGCTGAGAATGCGGGTGCCCCAGTCGGTCGAGAATTCATCGGAGGCCCAGCGTCGCATCATAGGGCCGGCCTTCTCGAGCGACGTGTCGCCATCCCACCAGGCTACGGAAGGAAAAATGGTCGGTGTGGCGTCTGCGGTGCCATCGGGGTTGCGGCTAAACGCGTAGAGATTATCGCCAGACAGGTAGTATTCGCGCTCGATCGCCTGGCGGATGCGGCCCGAGCGGTCGGTCGCGGCCTGGGCCATATCCTGGTGGCCCGTGCTCCGAGCCAGATCCGCGAACGCGAGGCTGGCCTGCTCATCGAGCGCTGCCAGATAGATTTCCTGAGCGGGCATTTTTGGCACCCACGACTCCACCCATCCGGTGCCCTGCGAGTTGTTGTAAATCCCGTCGGCGGAGACATGCGAGGTCTCAAAATTCCAGGCGCGCACCAGGCCATCCCACTGGGCGCGGATGAAACCGGCGTCGCCGCTGACGCGCAGATAGTCGTTTGCGGCCATTAGCAGAAGCGGCGTCGAGTCCGCCGCTGCGTATTCGTAGGGCAGGGAAGCCCAGTCGACCAGAGGCGAGGTTTGCGCGTACTCATGCATGATCTTGCCGTCGCTGCGCTGGTGACGCAGGAGGAACTCAAATTCCTCGCGGCTTGCCGAGAAGTCGCCGTAGCTGTCGACGGCATAGAGGCTCCACAGCGCGTCGCGGCCGAAGAACCAGCCGAAGCCGGGACGCGCCGCATCACCCGAGGGACCAAAGCCAGCCGTGAAAGCTTCGCCATGGCGCTCCGGCGTTTCAACGCGGAGCTGATCGATGGCGACGGTCGCCCATGAAAAAGCCGCATCCAGGCCTTTATCCGGAGTTTCGATGGAAGTGTGGCTGCCGAGAAAGCTCGTTTCGTACGCAGCCTGGTCTGTGTAGAGGCGCGGAAGGTCTGCGTCCAGCGAAGCCAGGGTGTGCGCCAGCGCGTCGCGGGAGGCGGATTGCTGCGTGTTTCCAACTGCAGTCAGAAAAGGAAATAGTTGTCCGGCATTGCGAGCCGGATCGTAGTGAAGGACGAACTGCAGCGGCCAGGAATGAGCGCGCTCCTGATAGGGCGCAAGAATTCCTGGCTCGGCGCCAGGCATGGCGAGTGCGGCGGCGTGATCGGGAAAGCTGTCATGAAGAATGTAGAAGCCGGAGCTGCTGCCCTGCGCGCTCGCGGTTGGAACCCACTCGGGCGACGGATCGGGATCGGATGCAGCAGGCCACATCCTTTGCATGATCGGCGTGAAGCTGAAGGTGAGCGTCATGGGCCGGATCGCCTCAATCTGATAGAAGACGACGGTGCCCGTTCCCTCAGGGGCGCGTCCGGGCGCGAACATGATCTGGCGGATGGTGAAGTTGGCGTGCGACCACGTCAGCACCGTCGCATTCGGCATCACGTCGATGGTGGAGGCGTACTGGTTGACGTCGATGGGCACGTCGTAGTTTTCCATCTGGGCAGTGATGTGCAGTTGGTTGAAGACCTTCCAGGGAAAAATCCAGGCCTCCATCGTTCCGTCCTGCTGGCCGATGAGTGCACCGTGCGGGCCGATTACCGAGAAGGGGTGCGCCGGATCGACTTCCCGCGAGATTTCGATCGGGTTCGTGGACTGAAACGGAAATTCCGGAACCGCCGGGAACGCGGGAATGGATGATTGAGCAGGTAGTTGCACGGCGCTGCTCAACAGGATTGCGAGAGCCCCCAGCAGCGGGGCACGGTTCAGCATGCGGATCTCCTTATTGCGCGAGAACCGGCAGCTTCCGGTGCCAGTGATCTCGAGTGGCGAGAGAATTGCAACCCCGTCGAGATAATCACGCAGTTAACCCATCTGATGACCGTCACATGACTTTCGAATCGCTGATGTCTGCGTCCTTACAGGATGTTCCTGCATCGAAGCTTTTAAATGCGTGAAATGTTCGCCCCACGACGGTGAACTCTCGGCTCTCATTGATGTAATCAACTAGACAA
>Ga0210391_10000603_pt1 | contig 36447 bp, 30 predicted proteins | sample IncBWC12OmetaG_FD_160573 | JGI IMG/M metagenome (GOLD analysis project Ga0210391, IMG submission 160573) | Forest soil microbial communities from Barre Woods Harvard Forest LTER site, Petersham, Massachusetts, United States - Inc-BW-C-12-O ...
CAGGATAATCAGCGCCCCCGCCCTCGAGGTCTGCCTATTTCCGAATAGAGTTAACGGATCGCTTAGCTTCGAATCGTCCACCCCGGCCAGCGCGGTCGAACAAAATTCAAACGAAGCCTTCAACCCCGCCACCAACTTGTCTTTCCCGTCCGCGTCCGTCAGCTTGAACTCCGGTGCCGCCTGCGCCGAAATCTTCGCGCACAAGAAATAATTCGACTGCGCGATGTGCATCACGACATGGCCGAACGAATTCATTTCCGCCGTTGGCTTGAAACCATACTTCTCCGCCGGCATCAAATCTGCCGCGCCCACCATATTTTTTTCGTAGCGCGGCAATTGACTCTTCACCATTGTCGTCACGGGATTCGCCACCGGCCCGGCCGGCGCATCCTGTCCCGCACAAACCGTCCCACCTACGAGTAATCCAGCCATCACCAGTCCAATTCGTTTCATCTTCATTCTCCTCGCGGCCTAAAGCGCTTGTCGCAAGCGCGCGCACGAAAGCATAACCTCGTGCCATTCCAGCGACAAGCAGCTTTCCGTTTACCGATCGTTTTCTATGAAAAAACAGTGAGCGCGAACGCTACCGTCTCCCGGCGCGCGGATTATTGCGGAATTCGATACGCTCCATTCAAATTTCGTTTACCTTTCTGGGCGCGTTCGCTCTCATAATAGAAGCGTTGTTTCTCGAACAGCGTCTCTCAGTTTGAAGACGATTCTAGATCAGCGATCTGGCCGCATAAGGCCGGCATTTCTCGAAAGGCGGGAATTCTGGGCCGCGGGTCACGGCCTCAACGAGGAGCTTATGGCAAGAACAAACGGAAATGGGACAACGTCGAAAAGCAAATCCCCCTCCACTAAGAAGCTTTCCCCTGAACGGAAGATTGAGCTGCGCGCCTACGAAATTTATCTCGAACGCAACGGCGCTCCCGGCAACCCTCTCGAAGACTGGGTACGCGCCGAACGCGAAATTCTCCAAAAGAGCCGCAAAACCGCCAAGAAAACCGCCGCAGTCGCAGCCTGATTTCCGCTGACGGCTCTACTCCCTGCGATTTGTCTCTCCTAGCGTTTGCGTAGGAGCGCGGCTTCAGCCGCGCTCCTTTCTTGCGTTGACTTACGCGCGCGCCAGCCCGACGCAGACATTCTCTGAACACTCGGCTACAATGACGCGGCTCCAGAAACGCACTCCAATTTTCGCGAAGGAAAATCCTGATGCCGCTTGGCTCGCAAAATGATCGCAGCGTCTCGCGCAAAACCACAAGCAAGTTTCTCCTCTGCACGCTGGCTCACCTTCTGGCGTTCGTCGCGCTCGCTGCGCCCCCCGCAATTCTCCAGGCTGCGGCGCAAGCTCCAGCCGCAAAAACCGTCGCGCAACCTCGCTTCGCCATCTCTTTCGATTCGAAACTCAGCCCCACTCCGCTCGACGGCCGCGTCTACGTCGTCATAGCCACCAAAGACGACCCCGAGCCTCGCACCCAAATCCTCGAAGTAGAAGTGAACTCCCAGCAAGTTTTCGGCGCCGACGTCGACGCCCTCGCTCCTGGCCAAAACGCCATCATCTCCGACGAAGCTCTCGGCTACCCCACCGCCAATTTTCGCGATCTCCCCGCCGGCGATTACTGGGTCCAGGGCGTCTTCAACAAATACACTACTTTCCACCGCGCTGACGGCCACACCGTCAAGCTCCCCATGGACGAAGGTGAAGGCCAGCACTGGGACACCAAGCCCGGCAATTTCTATAGCGTCCCAGAAAAAATCCATATCGATCCCGCCGCCGCGAACGCAAGCGTCATCCAAATTCATCTCACGAAAATTGTCCCGCCCATTGAGCCCGCTAAAGACACCGAATGGGTCAAGCACATCAAAATTCAAAGTGAGGCTCTCACCAAATTCTGGGGCCGTCCGATGTATCTCGGCGCCATCGTCGTCCTCCCCGAAGGCTGGGCCTCCCATCCGAACGCCCACTATCCTCTCCTCCTGGACCACGGCCATTTCCCCCACGACTTCACCGGCTTCCGCACCACTCCTCCCGACCCCGGCATGACCGGCTATCAGCTCGATCGCGCCCAAACTCAATACAAGTTCTACCAAGACTGGACCACCGGCAAGCTCCCACGCATGCTTCTCCTCCTCGTCCAGCACGCCAATCCCTACTATGACGATTCCTACGCCGTCGACTCCGCTAACGTCGGCCCCTACGGCGAAGCCATCAATCGCGAACTTATCCCCGCTATCGAAAAACAATTTCGCGGCATCGGCCAAGGATGGGCACGCGCCGTTTACGGCGGCAGCACCGGCGGCTGGGAAACTCTAGCCACGCAAATTTTGTACCCCGATGATTTCAACGGTGCCTATGGCGCCTGCCCCGACCCCGTCGATTTCCACGCCTACCAGACCGTCAACGTCTACGACGACCTCAACGCCTACTGGACCATCGGCCCCTTCGGCCGCATTGCCCAATCCGAGATGCGCACTCCGCCCGGCATCATCCTAGCCACCAACGAAGGCACCAATCGCTGGGAACTCGTCCTCGGCACCCACGGCCGCTCCGGCGAACAGTGGGACATCTGGCAAGCCGTTTTCAGCCCCGCCGGCCCCGACGGCTACCCCGCCGAAATCTGGAATCAGCGCACTGGCGTAATCAATAAAGAAGTCGCCGCCTATTGGCGCGAACACTACGACCTCACCGCAATCATGCAACGCGACTGGAAAACCCTCGGCCCCAAGCTCCAAGGCAAGCTTCACGTGATGGTCGGCACTGCTGACACCTTCTTTCTCGATGGCGCCGTCCACCTGATGCAACACGCTCTCGACGCCACAACCAATCCCCATAGCGACGCCACCTTCGACTACGGCGTCGACCAACCCCACTGTTACACTGGCCCCCCAGGCAGCACCACCCGTGAAGGCGGCCTAACCTTCACCCAACGCGTCCTCCGCGAATCCGAGTCTCACATGCTCAAAACCGCGCCCCCGGGCGCCGATACCACCAGCTGGCGCTACTAATCCCGCTGTACTCCCTTGTAGGGGCGTGATTCATCGCGCCCTCTTTCTTTTTTCTTGTAGTAGCAGGAAGCTCAAGACATCGGCAAGGCGCTCACGACTCCATCTGCGTATAATGTGCCCTCCAAAACAAGGAGGCACTCATCGATGCACTACCGCAGATTCGGCCGCACCGGATGGAACGTTAGCGAAATTGGTTACGGAATGTGGGGCATGGCTGGCTGGACCGGCTCGGAAGATGAGGAATCGCTTGCGTCGCTCCAGCGTTCCGTCGATCTCGGTTGCAACTTTTTCGATACCGCGTGGGCCTATGGCGACGGCCACAGCGAACAGCTCCTTGGAAAAATTCTGCGCGCCAACAAAAATAATTCTGCCGTCGGCGGACCGGACAAAAAACTTTACGTCGCCACAAAAATTCCGCCGAAAAATCGCCGCTGGCCCAGCCGCCGCGAATTTTCACTCGATGATTGTTTTCCGCCCGATTACATCGTCGAGTACGTCGAAAAAAGTCTTGCTAACATTGGAGTGGACACGCTCGACCTCATCCAATTTCACACTTGGGAAGACAAGTGGCTCGACGACGAGCGCTTAGCGCGCGCCATCGAAAATCTGCGCAGCAGCGGCAAAGTCCGCGCCGTCGGCATCAGCCTCAATCGTTGGGAACCCGCAAACGGAATCCGCGCTGTTCGCGCTGGCCTTATTGACGCCGTGCAAGTCATCTACAACATCTTCGACCAGAATCCCGAGGACGAGCTATTTCCCGCGTGCCGTGAAAAAGATGTCGCCGTCATCGCCCGCGTTCCGTTCGACGAAGGCTCGCTCACTGGAACGCTTACGCTCGAAAGCACCTGGCCGAAAAGCGATTGGCGCAGCACCTATTTCGTCGCCGAAAATCTCAAGTCCAGCGTGAGCCACGCCGACGCTCTTAAGCCCCTTCTCAAGGACGGCATGACCATGCCAGAAATGGCTCTGCGCTTCATCCTCGACAACAAAGACGTCGCCACAATAATTCCCGGCATGCGCAAACTTAAAAACGTCGAATCCAACATCGCCGCCAGCGCCAAGGGCCCGCTGCCCGCCGCCCTTCACTCGCAACTCCGTCTCCACCGCTGGGACCGCACCCCCACCACCTGGAGTCAGTGATTCAGCAATGGCTACGCACCTTCAAATAATCAATTCGGCAGACTGCCTGCGCGCTTTAGTTCGGCATAGCTCAACGTTTTGGGAGAAACTTCTGACCTCAGTGATCACTGGAACTTGTATCGCATTAATCTCAGCTCGCTACTTGCCCCGCTATGTGTGGGTGACCTTTTCGATCGCCACTGCGACTGCCACTTTCGGTGCTGCATTTAGGACCAAGCGCGTCGAATTGCGCGTTACAAACGTTGAGTTTTCCACGCGGGGAAACGCCGAACTGAGGATGCGATTGGGACAGGCAGTGAGCGCTGCCGAGGTACGGTGGCTTGAATATCGCGAGACGGCCGGAAGTGAGGAGCAACCTGAGCCCCGCGGTTTATATGCGGTGAAAAAACGAGGCTACGCGTGTCTGCTTCCGTTTGTGACTGAACTCGAAGCCAACCAGTTCATCCGCGAGATTGCGCAGAAATTTCCGACAGTCGCGGCGTTCTGGCGCAGCGAATCTCCCTTCGGCGCCAACTTTTTGTCGCTCGGAATCGAGAAGGCCCAGTGACCTCGACCGGCAACTCAAGCGGTTTGTTTCAGGGCGCGTTCGACTAGGGTGAGGCAGCGCTCGGCTTGTTCACGCATCAGGTCTTCGCGGTCGCCGCGATCTTTTTGGATGCTGTGAAGTTCGTCGGCTATGGCCAGCGCAGCTAGCACGGCAACCTTTTGCGTGTCGACCGTGGCGGTGCCTGCGGCGATGGCTTGCATCTTTTCATCTACGTATTGTGCGAGTTTCTGGACGTAGGCTTCATCCAGTTCTCCGCGAATCGTGTACATCTGGCCGAAAATTTCGACTTTTACTGGACCGCTCATGTTCCCGGATTGTATCGCACGGAGGCGCTGACGAGAACCATCAACTGGCTCGGAGTTGGGCGCCGAGGTTTCTTTCGAGTGCGGCGACAATTTTGGCGGAGAAGTCGGCGGTCTGAGCGTCGGTCAGCGTGGCTTCGCGGCTTTGAAATGTTACACGCACTAGCAGAGAGTATTTTCCGGCGGGGACATTTTTGCCGCGGAATAGATCGGCAGCGTCGATGGATGTGATTTCGTTGATGTTGAGCGAGTGAATTGTTTTCACTACGTCGGCGAAAGCCGTGCCATCGGCGAGCAGCAAAGAAAAATCACGTTCGACGGCAGGGAAGCGCGGAAGCGGCTCGTAGCGCCGTGCTTCTTTCGTTTCGTGAATCTGTGCGTACAACCTATCGAGTTCGATTTCCGCTAGGAATATTTCCTGCCGCAACTTGAATTTGTCGGCAATGCGCCGCGCAAGTTGTCCCGCGTTCCCAATCGAAGAGAGATTTCTCGCTTCGCTCGAAATGACGGATTGCGTCGGAGTGCCCGTTTGCAAACCAACTTTTTGCAAATGGATTGTTCCGCGTCGGGCGGCCTGAGTCCACGCGGTGCCGCCTTGTTGCCATTCGAAACCACCCGCCAGGGTGCCGACGGCGTCGAGGTCGCCTTTCAGGTCCGCGAACTCGTACTCACGGGCAGATTCGTAGATGCCTTTTTCGCGGGCTTCACCGGTCGCACCGATGGTTAGAATCGGAGTCTCCACTGAAGCGCTTCCTTCGAGGCGATAGCTGCGGCCGATTTCGAAGAGGCGTACGTTGCGCTGGCCGTGGTTGAGATTCCATTCGAGAGCGGCAGCCATCGTGACCAGGCCGTTCGAACGGAGGACGCTGGCTTCTTCGGAGAGCGGATTCGCAAGACGCGCGGGACTTACGCCTTCGGGGCGGAAAAGCGCGTCGCGTTCTTCGGCCACATGAGGAATCGTCAAAATTTCGCGATAGCCAAGGCCGATGAGGCGTTCGCGCACGCGCAGCTCCGGTTCGAACTTTGCCAGACGCTGCGCGCCCTGGCGGGCGGCGGGCAGGCGCGGCGGAAATTTGCTGAGACCGTAGATGCGCGCGACTTCTTCGATCAGATCGATTTCGCGTTCGACTTCGGCGCGCCAACTCGGCTGCGTGCATTCCCACGCAGCCAGCAGCGAGCCTTCCGCGCCACGATTTTCGCCGACTCGAACGGGCGCGAAACCGAGCGAACTAAGAATCGCCTCGATTTCCTTATCGGGAACGTCGGCGCCCATGATGCGGAGAAATTCGGTGCGCGTCAGGTGGATCTTTTTCGGGACGCGTTTGCCGGGATAAACATCGACGACGCCCGCGAGTAGTTCACCGCCCGCAAGTTGTAGGATGAGCTCAGCGGCGCGGCGTGAAGCGAGTTCGGCAGTTTCGGGATCGACGCCGCGGCCGAAGCGCGTAGAGGCTTCCGTGTGAAGTTTCAGAGAACGCGCAGCTTTGCGAACGGCGATAGGTTCAAACCAGGCGCACTCAATGAGAATGTTCTTCGTGGAGAAAGAGATTTCCGTGTCCGCTCCGCCCATGATGCCGGCGATACCAACGGCGCGGGAGCCGTCGCCATCGTAGACGACCGACAGCGAGGAATCGAGGGTGCGCTCGAGCCCGTCGAGGGTGCGGATTTTTTCGCCGGCTTTCGCGCGCCGGACACCGATGCGATGATCGCGGACTTTGTCGTAGTCGTACGTGTGAAGCGGATGGCCGAGCTCGAGCATGACGTAGTTGGAGACGTCGACTGCGTTGCTGATGCTGGCGACGCCGCTGGCTTCGAGACGATCCTTGAGCCATTTTGGAGATGGCTGGATTTTGACGCCGCGAATGACGCGGGCGGTAAAGCGGCCGCAGAGCTCGGGGGATTGAATTTCAACTTTTACGGCGTCAGCTGCTCTTGCTGTCCCCTCGGCAGGCTTCGGGGCTACCGGCTTTAGCGGCAGCTTGTAGACGGCGCCCAATTCGCGCGCAATTCCGTAGTGGGCGAGGCAATCGGGACGATTCGAACCGACTTCGGCATCGATGACCGCGCCGTGCGGCCCGTTTTCGACGCTGCCGATGTTGGTGCCGGACAAAGCCAGTCGCGAGGCAACGTCGTTGGGTGGAGCGGTCACGTCGACGAATTCTTTTAGCCAATTGTAGATGACCTTCATTGTTCGTCGCGCTCCGCGTGTTTAAGACTCGCTTTCGACAGACCGTGAAGACCCACCCTCAAACAACGAGGATGGGGCACCCGCGACGAACTAATATAGGCCCGGGTAAATAGGACGCAGCGTGCTGCGCCACTGCAAGAACCGATTGCGCAAATCGACAGCTGGCTCACTATCGGACACCTTCTAGATGGCCGAAATAGATGTGCGTGGAATATTCCATGCGGACTCGATCAGCCTGATTGTGCTCGGCAAAAATTCGCTGGAGTTCTTCCATCATGGGTGCGTAATTCGGCGCGTCGGCCGCGGGGATGAAGGAACTGCTGCGCAGACGTCCGGCGATACCATCGAAATCGAATTCCTGGAAATTCGGGACCACGCGCGAGTTGAAGTGGCCCGCGCCAAAGAAATCGCGCATGTGCTGCTCGCTTGGATAACTTTCTTTTACTGTGGCGTAGTCCGTGCCAAATTTTCCAAGCAAAGCTTCGTAGTCGCGCAGGAAAGCCGTCGTGTCCGTTAAACGCTCGTTCCAAATCACGACGACCCAGCCATTCGACTTGAGGATGCGTGTAAATTCGTTGCGGGCAGCGTTTTGGTCGAACCAGTGGAACGCCTGGCCAGTGGTGACAAAATCTACGCTGGCGTCATCGAGCGTGGTGGATTCCGCAGAGCCCTCGACGCTTGCAAAACCGTCATAAGAGGCGAGATATTCTTCGCCTGCCTGGCGCATCGCTTCATTGGGTTCGACGCCGAAGACACGGTTGCCATTTTTCAGGAAGAGCTCGCTCAAGAAACCCGTACCGGAGCCGATGTCGGCGACCACATGCCCTGATTTCAAACCGCACTCGCTGCGGAGGACGTCGCGGACGGCCGACGGATAACCGGGACGGTAGCGAATGTAGTCTGCTACGCGGTTGGAGAAGCGCTGCTTGGAGTTAGTGAAAGTCATGTGTATCGCCAAGAAACCAAGCGCCGGGCTAAAGCCCGGCACCTACAACTGCTTGTTTCTCGCTCCTCACGGAAACTGGCGCAAGAAACGCACGTCGTTTTGAAAGAAAACCTGAATGTCGTCGATCTGGTATTTCAGCATGGCCAGGCGATCGATACCCATACCGAAAGCGAAGCCGCTGACTGTTTTGGCATCGTAGTTGACGAAGCCGTAGACGGCAGGATCGACCATACCTGCGCCGAAGAGTTCGATCCATCCGGCGCCTTTGCATTTGGAGCAAGTGCCGCCGCCGGCGCTGGTGCCGCTGCCGCCGCAGAAGATGCAGGAGACGTCAAACTCCACGCTTGGTTCCGTGAACGGAAAGTAGCTGGGGCGGAAACGGGTTTTCACGCCGGGACCAAAAAATTGTTTAACAAAATATTCGATGGTGCCGGTGAAGTCGCAGAACGTGATGTCCGCATCGACGGCCAGGCCTTCGACTTGATGGAAAATGAATGAGTGCGTGGCGTCGGGATTGTCGCGGCGATAGACCTTGCCGGGCACGATGACGCGCACGGGAGGCTTGCGCTTTTCCATGGTGCGAATCTGCATTGGGGACGTGTGCGTGCGGAGAAGAAGCGGCGTCGGAGCACCTTTGGGCAGATCGAGATAGAAAGTGTCCATGTCGTCGCGGACCGGATGGAATTCGGGAATGTTGAGCGCTTCGAAATTGTAATAAGGCGTTTCGATTTCGGGGCCTTCGACGACGGAGAAACCGATGGAGACGAAGATGTCTTCGATTTCCTGGAAGACTTGGCGGATCAGATGATGCGAGCCGATGGGGCGTGTGACGCCGGGAAGTGAGAGGTCGATGTGGTCGTGAGCGAGGGTTATTTGGTCAGCCTCAGCTTCAAGTCGCTGCCGCTGCTCCCCAAGTTTTCTCTCTATATGTGATTTGAGTTCATTGAACTGTTTTCCGACGACGCCCTTTAGAGATGGAGGAGCTTTTCTTAACCAGTTGTCAGTAATTAGAGTAAGAACGCCGGATTTCCGACCAACCCAAAAATTACGTAGCGAGGTAGCCGGATCGGACTCCGAGCCTACCCAGGCCTCGCGGAGCATGAGATTTCGTATTTCGTCGGCCGGCAAAACGATCTGGCGGTCGAAGCGTTCGCGTACCCTTGCGAATTCGGCCTCAACAGCGGACGGTTCGTTGATGCCGAGTTCCGCGAGAGATTTTTCTGTCGGATTTTCGATGTTCGGCATGATCGCGAGTACATTACACCGGAAGTGCACGGCGTGCCGTGCCCCTACGGGAAAATTGGATCCAAACAAGAAGCTGGGCGGGGCAAGCCCCGCCCCTACAGAGTTTGAAACGGCTACGACGCCTTCTTGGCTTGGGGAGGCGCGGCGGCTTTGGCGCTGGCGACCAAACTCGAAAAGGCGGCGGCATCCTTCACCGCGATGTCGGCCAGGATCTTGCGATCGAGGGAGACGCCGGCGGCTTTCAGGCCGTGAATTAGCTGGCCGTAGGTCAGGCCGTTGTTGCGGGCGGCTGCGCCTATACGCTGAATCCACAGCTTGCGATATTCGCGTTTTTTTACGCGGCGGTCGCGCTTGGCGTAGCGATCGGCGCGATTCGCTGCTTCTTGTGCAGATTGGTAGAGCTTGCTCTTTGTTAGAAAGAAGCCTTTTGTGCGTTTGAGATACTTTTTACGACGGGCGCGGCGTTTTGTGCCGCGTTTTACGCGTGCCATGGGTTTTTCTCCTTAAGTTGGGAGACAAAAGCGGTGCGCTCACGCGAGAAAATACGCGTCAGGCAGCGGGTTTGTCTCTGATTGCGTTGCTGGCCGCGTTTTGTTTGCCTTGCGACAAACATTTTTGCGGTTTATCGGCCGGCAGGCACCCGTGAAGCGCTGCCTGGCACGATGCGCTGGATTTGCATCCTGCGTTTTGATCGGAAGGGCACGATGTATCGTGCCCCTACGAAGAAAATTCTTGCGCGTATTAAATGTAACTATCCGCGCGAAAACTCTTACGGCTCTAGCCGTAGGGTAGCATTTGGCGGACGGCAGCTACGTCTCTGGGACTGACCAGCGTCAGCTTCTTCAGCTTGCGCATGCGACCGGGGGCTTTTGTGCCCATCAAGTGGCGTTTGCCGGAGTGCATCCGTTTGATTTTGCCGTTCGCGGTGATCTTGAAACGCTTTCTGGCTCCGCGATGGGTTTTGAGTTTCAGTTTTGGTTTCGTCGAATTCCGTGGCATGACTTGAAATACTCTCCTTGACGGGCGGTACTTTTACCGCCGCGGCGATTCTCAATTTCTCTGCTTTTTGACGGACGGGCACGCCGTGCCGTGCCCCTACAAATTCAAAGTCTACTGCGATTGCTGCGCGTTGGCCGTTGACTGGCCGCTGGGCTTGGCTACCGAAACGCCTTTTTTCGGTGCGAGCAGTGCGACCAGAACATTACCTTCCATGCGTGGCATCGTTTCGATCTGGCACTGGTCGGCAATTTCCACTAAAAGCCGATTCATCTTGGCGCGCCCTACTTCTTGGTGCGCCATTTCGCGGCCGCGATGAAAGATCATCGCGCGAACTTTATGACCGTCGCCGAGGAAGCGGATAATCTGGTTTTTGCGAACCTGATAATCGTGCTCCGCTGTCGCGGGGCGAAATTTTACTTCCTTGAGCTGCGAGCCACGGCTGCTCTTGCGCTGTTCGTGCGCTTTCTTGTTGGCTTGGTAGAGATACTTGCCGTAGTCGGTGATCTTGCAAACTGGAGGATCCGCCGTGGGCGAGATTTCCACCAGGTCAAGCCCGCGCTCGCGCGCAAGTTTCAGCGCTTCGAATGGCTGCATGACGCCAAGCTGGCCGCCATCTTCATCTATCACCCGGAGTTCACGCGCCCGGATCCTTTCGTTAACTCGGATACGGTCACTCTGCCGGAAGCTGCGTTCTGCGATATTCCCCCCTAAGTGCTAAAAGCGCCTTGCTGCCCGCCTCGCCGGGCTGGGCCTCGAATCCGTTACAAGCCCGTCCACACGGTTGGAAAGCGACCTGGGACGGGTTTCAAAGTATAGCATGCTCTGCGGGTTGCCCGGCAATACCCAAACTGGCGGGGAATCGGGTCCCGCCTTGTTTGTGTTTGCGTGCTTTAGCTGGTGAGGACAAGCTCACCTTTCGGACCGGCGATGGTTGCGCGAAGTTCTGCTTTATCGGCTTTCGCGATTTTTACGTCAAGACCTAGGATTACCATCGTTTTGGTTAACTGCTCGGGTTCCTGACTTGCAAGTTCGAACAGAACAATGTGGCAGTCCGCGGGCGCGTCGGCGGAGGGATGGACGGTGTCTGCGCTCCACTCAATGAAGAAGGGGAGCAAGCCGGCGTGATCGTCCTTGAGATTGAGAGTTTTCCATTGGAGGAGACGACCGTCGGGGCGTTTGCGAGAGCCGGGATTGGGGCCGTCGAAGGCGATGTTTGCGTTGCGGAGACGCTTCGCGAGTTCGTTGAGATCGCCGGGATGAGCGGCCCAGCCGACGAGGCGGGGTTCGGTTAGATTGAGCAAGCCGTAATGATCAGGCGCGCCGGCCTGCTGTGGATCGGGAGCGATGATTTCGAGGTAATGCCTTTCGCCGAGAGAAAGGAGAGCATTGCGCGTGCCGCGTCCGGGATGGACGCCGCCGAAAGCGGCGCGAACGCCAGTGTGCTTCTCGACGAAGTCGATGCCGCCATCAAGATCGCTACAGCCTAGTAGGATGTGGTCGAGCATAGCGGGGGCCTCATTTGTGGCCGCGGGCCAAGGGAAGGCTGAGACAGCTAGCGCTCCGCCGGTCAGAACTAGAAACGATCGCCGAGAGAATGGATCACGCATCGCGGTCCTCACAAACGTCCTCGTGCGAATGTTATCATGCGCACTTCTTTTCCACGCTAGATGAAGCTGCAATAACAGCCGCAAAAGACCTAAAACAGTGGCTAGACGCTCGTCCAGCTCTGAGATTTTTTTCAAAGACTGATAGAGGCTGTATTCTTTCCGCGTTTCGAAAGATACGCATGCCAGAACAGGCGCGCGGCAACGGCTCGATATGGTCGCCAGATGGCGGACATTTTTTCCAGCTCTTCCGGCGAAGGACGTTTGCGCAGCCGCTTCACTTCCTGAACCGCCGTTGCCAGAGCCAAATCGCCGACTGGCCATATATTGGGACGGCGCAGTGCGCTCAATAAATAGATATCCGCTGTCCACTGGCCGATGCCTTTGAAGGTGACAAGCATTTTTCGCGCCGCATCGTCGTGTAGTTCATCTAGATAGCGAAGATCAAAATGGCGTCGTGATAGTGATTCGGCCAGCAGACGCGTATACAGAATCTTCTGCCGGCTGTACCCGATGCGCAACAGTTTGGCGTCCGTCAGCTTCAAAAACCCATTTGGTGTAAGCGGACGGACAGCATCCTTGAGGCGGTCGAACGCCGCTTTGGCAGAGGCAAGAGAAACTTGTTGTTCCAGGATGATGTAAACGAGGGTTGAAAAACCAGGTTCACGGACCCACAGCGGCGGTTGACCGTATGTTGCGACCACTTGCGCGAGGTCGGCATCGCGTGCAGTTAAATCCTTCACGCTTTCGGCAAAAATTCTTTCGGTAAGCGTGATTTGCGGGCGTGCCACGGAGAACGTTCACTCTCTAGAGCGGATTTAGGCGATCGTCCGGGAGACAGATTCTTCTTGAAGAGCGGCGATCACTTCGGCTAAGGGCTTGGGGCCGAGGTCGCCTTTGGCGCGATGGCGGACCGAGACGGTGCCGGCTTCCGCTTCTTTTGCGCCGACGATGAGCATATAAGGAATTTTTTGGAGCTGCGCGTCGCGGATTTTTGCCGGAAGCTTTTCGTTGCGATCGTCGAGATGGACGCGAATGTTATGGCGCTTGAGAGTTTCGGTGACGTGCTTGGCGTAGTCGGCGACTTTTTCGCTAACGGGGCAGATTTGTACCTGCACGGGCGCGAGCCAGAGCGGGAACGCTCCAGCATAGTGTTCGATCAAAATACCGAAGAAGCGTTCGACGGAACCGAGAAGCGCGCGGTGCACCATCAGCGGTTGATGCTTGGCGCCGTCTTCGGCGACGTACTCGAGGCCGAAACGAGCGGGGAGATTGAAATCGAACTGGACAGTGGTGAGCTGCCAGGGGCGGCCGATGGCGTCGATGAGCTTCACGTCGATTTTGGGGCCGTAGAACGCGGCTTCGCCTGTGATGGTCTTATAGGGAATGTTGAGCTTCTTCATGGTTTCGGCAAGCGCGGCTGTGGCACGTTGCCAGTCTTCGGGTTTGCCGGCGTAATTTTCGGGGTGCGATGCATCCCAGTCGGAGAGCTCGACTTCGAATTTGTCGAAGCCGAAATTTTTCATTACGGCGAAGGCGAAATCGATGCAGGCTTCCACTTCGCTTTCGATTTGCGAAGGAGTGCAGAAAATGTGGGCGTCGTCTTGCGTAAAGCCGCGGACGCGGAGCAAGCCGTGGAGCACGCCGCTGCGCTCGTAGCGATACACGGTGCCAAGCTCGGCGAGCCGCACAGGAAGATCCCGATAGCTGTGCAGCTTCGATTTGTAGATAAGGATGTGGCCAGGGCAGTTCATGGGCTTGAGCTGGTAGTCGGCTTTTTCGACTTCGACCGGGCCGAACATGCTGTCTTTGTAAAAGCCGGTGTGGCCACTCGTTTTCCAGAGGTCGAGGCGCATGATATGCGGCGTGTAGACGAGATCGTAGCCGCGCTTGAGGAGTTCCTCGCGGAGCCAATCCTCGACGATTTTGCGGATGAGGCCGCCCTTGGGATGCCAGAAAATCAGGCCAGGGCCGGCTTCTTCCTGGATGCTGAAGAGCTCGAGCTCCACGCCGAGCTTGCGATGATCGCGGCGCTTGGCTTCTTCGAGGCGGTTTAGATATTCGTCCAGCTCTTTTTGCGTGAAGAAAGCTGCGGCGTAAATGCGCTGGAGCTGCGGATTGCCTTCCTGCCCTTTCCAGTAGGCGCCGGCGACGCTCATGAGCTTGAACGCGGTGATGCGCTTGGTAGAGGGAATGTGCGGACCGCGGCAAAAGTCGAGGAATTTTCCGGTGCTGTAAAAAGAAACCATTAGCTCATTGGCTTTTTCTTCGACGAGCTCACACTTGAAAGTTTGATTGCTCTTTTTGTAGAGCTCGAGGGCTTCGGGTTTGGGAATGAGTTTGCGCTCGTTTGGCAAATCTTGCGCAGCGAGCTCGTGCATCTTTTTTTCGATTTTGGCGAGATCCTCCGGAGTGAACGGCTCCTCGCGCAGAAATTCGTAGAAAAAACCGGTATCGGTGGGTGGGCCGATGCCGAGCTTGACGTTGGGATAGAGTTCCATCACAGCGGCAGCGAGCAAGTGCGCTGCAGAATGCCGGAAGACGTATAGCGCATCGGGATCTTTTTCCGTGAGGATTTGGAGCTTGACGTTTTCTTCCAGCGGGCGACGCAAGTCGATCAGTTCGCCCAGATCCGGAGCATTGGGCAGCGGAGTTCCGTTTGTCGCGGTGACGCGAGCTACAAGCGCGGCGTCTGCGAGACGAGGAGAAATTTTGCGCGCGATCTCCGCCGGAGTTGTGCCCTTGGGCACCTCTTGAACCTTGCCATCCGGCAATGTGACTTGCACTTGCTCCATGATTAGCTCACCTGGAAGGAGAAACTCTAAGCTTATCGGCGCGTTCCATCCGGGTCAAGACGGTGCGCTTATTTGCGTTTATTAAGGTTGAGACGGCAGTGAGAGAAGGGCGTGGAATTCGGGGGTGTCGCGCAATTTGGCGAAAGTTGGTTCATCCTTGAGCCAGGCAGAAAAGGCAGCGGGGTCTTTGCTCTTTTCTTTCGTGCGGCGAAGAGCGTCCAAAGCACCTTTGCGATCGCCGTCCAGGGCGCAAGTCTCGGCAACCTGGCTTAGCGCCCAAACAGAATCTGGGTCCGCGCTTGCTGCCAGTTCAAAATAGGTGCGCGCGTGAGAGATGTCCTTGGCATCCAGGCGCTCCTGGCCCGTCTCCATGGCTTCGACGAAAATGCCGGCCAAGGCGCGCGTGGCGACGCGAAGTTTTTGCGTATTTTTCTCGTGCTCCGCGAGGCTGCGTAGTTCTGAGATTTGAAGCTCAACCTGGGTGCGAACATCCGCGCGATTGGGTGCATCCTGCCGGAGAGCAGCCAGCCCCGAAGAAATATCCGCGCTCAGTCGGGATTGCTCTTCGATGTCCTGCTGCTCGCGTTTGGCTCCGTCGCGGACCGTTTTCTCTTTTTCCATCGCGACGGCGCGTTCGCGAAAAGTGAGACCTTGGCCGAGGCCGTCAAACGTGTCGGCAGCCTGACGATACTCCTTCCAAGTACCGTAAGGATCGCCCGAGACCTCCAGGGTTTTCGCGCGCTTCTCAACTTTGGTAGCTTGCGCTTTCACGAAATCCATGTCGCGTTCTTCGTGGCCATCTTTCATGGAGATCAGGCGAAACCAGGCCAAGGCCTCGTCCATAACGCTGGCTGGTGCCCATTGGTGTGGACCATCGAACCTGCGCAACGAGTGCGCGTAATGAAGCGAGCCGAGTGTCGCGTCGAGTTCGAGAACTTCACCGTAGTTGAAGTCGAGGTTGCCGACGGCCGCAAAGACAGAAAACGTTGCGTTCGCTGCCGGCGGCGCTGAACTCGAAAAGCCGGCACCGTTCAACAGCACACCGGCCGCGCAATTACATCGTTGTGCGAGAGAGGATGCGAGCCGAGCGCCGCCGGAAAATCCGGCGAAATAGACGCGGTTGTTATCAATAGTAAGGCGCCTATGCGTGTCTTGAAACATGGCCTGGGCGGCGTCCGCCTCTGGTTTCCATGCGCCGTTGTGCGAATTGTTAGAGCCGGCCACGATGTAGCCGTAGCGTTCTGCAGCGTCCTTCATCAATTCGACAGGCACACTTCCGCGCGCCCCGGGATCGAAGGCATAAACGATTGGCCAGCGTTTTTCACGAGTGTAATGAGAGGGAAGATAAAGCGCATAGTTTTGCTCAGGCTGCGCCCCGCAGTTGACTTTGGGCATAACCACGCCAGGCTTCAACTCTATCGTGGTGGCATCGGGGGGAATGCTCTCTTGCGCCAGAGCCGGAGCACAAAAAGCGAGCCATGCACCGCAGAGGAAGGTGAACTTGCTCATCGCGTTAGTATAGACGCCTCAAACCCACCGAGGAGAGTCGGCAGTAAACCTCAAATTTGCCGCGTGAGAAGCGAAATTTTGAAGCAACCGGTTGGTGGGAGATTCGGACCTGTTCGATATAGAATTCTTAGATGTACCCATCCTCGGAAATGATCTTTTCTCCCCAACTCTACCGTTCCGTTGTGCAAAAGCGCGCACAACAGCCGGGGCCTAAAGGAACACTCGCGACAATGCGGTTAAATTGGCTGCCGCTGATTGCATTCTTAATCTGTTTATCGGTTCCGCGGATCGCGCCGGCGCAAACACCCATGCGGATTTTGCCGGCGGATGAACGATTCAAAGTGGACATTCTACTTGTAGTGGCGCATCCGGACGATGAGGGGGCTGCGACTCCCTATCTCGCGAGGGCAATGGACGAGGGTAAACACGTCGCGATAGCTTACGGCACGCGCGGAAGCAGCGGAGCCAATGAGGCGGGTCCGGAACAGGCAGCAGCGCTTGGCGATATCCGCGAAATCGAAGCACGCCGCGCGGCCGCCGTGCTGGGAATCGACAAAGTTTGGTTCTTGGGTGGGAAAGACACAGCCTCGCAGGACGTTTTGCAATCCCTCGCGAACTGGGACCACGGCACGGCACTGGAAAATCTGGTGCGAATCGTGAGATTGACCCGGCCCGAAGTGATTCTGACATTCTTGCCGGGAACCTTTATCGGAGAGGATCACGGGGATCATCAAGCAGCAGGCGTCCTGGCGACCGAAGCGTTTGATCTCGCCGGCGACTCGACGGCGTTTCCCGAACAAGTTGCGGCACCGCTGCGGCGGCTGGAACCATACCTCGATAATCTGCGCCCGTGGCAGACGAAGAAAATTTATTACTTTCCGGATGCAGACAAAGAAGAAATTTTTCAGGACAAAGGTCCCAAATATTCCGTAAAAGAAATTTCTAAATCAGCGAAGCAGGCTTATTGGCGCATTTCTTTGGAGTCTTTTCGCCGGCATGAAACGCAGGCGAAGAGTTTCATTGATACGCTCGCCAAAATGGACGAGGCACAAATCGAGAAAATGGCCACCTCGGATAGTTTCTGGAGCAACGGAATAAGTTTCGTGCTTGGGAGGTCGCTGGTTGGTGCGAGCGTGACGGGAGATGTTTTTGAGGGGATCACTCCAGGGCCGATTCTTTTTGCGCGACCTGAAGTAACACCGCCGCCATCACAGACCGAAGTTTCGGTTGAGCTCGCCGGACCGTGGCGTTACTACGCCGATTTTCGTAGGGCCCACGGGCTGATGCATCTTCCTCATCCGGAACCGCCGGAAATCGCTCAACAGGCGGGCGGTACATTTGTGATACCTCTGTGGTTGCGCAATCAGACAGCAGACTCACGAGAATTCTTGCTTTCCGTGAATCTTCCGCCGGGCTGGAGCTTGCAAGCTGGCCCTCTGAAATTCACGGTCGGACCGAAGCAGACGGGAGCAGCTCGCATAGAAGTGAGTCTGCCCGCGCTTCGTGATCCGGCGCCGAAAAATCCAGAGCCTCAGGAACTCAGCGTGCACGCCGAATCCAACGGCCAGACGATTGGAGATGTGAAGATAAGGGTCGAATTGCGCAAGAAAGCTCTGCCAGAATAGTCGGCGTCAGGATTTTTTGGTGCGCGCTGCCTCAAGAGCTTCCCAGGCGGCTTCCGGCAGCATGAGGAGGTCATTGAATTCACCCGCGCCGCGCAGCCACTGGCCGCCGTCGATCACCACGCACTCGCCGTTGATGTATTCCGCCATATCGCTGACGAGAAACGCCGCAAGGTTGGCCAATTCCTCGTGACGACCGAAACGCTTCATCGGGTGTTTGTCTTTTGCGTGATCTTCAAATTGTCTCGAAGGCATGAGCCGCGACCATGCGCCTTCGGTGGGAAACGGTCCCGGCGCAATGGCATTCAGCCGGATGTGATACTTGCCCATTCGACGGACAGTGAAGTGGTCATGGCCAGCACCCCGGCCTTTGCACATGCCGAGGGCACCACGAACCCGGAACCACTGTTGGCTGCGGCGTAAGTGGTAACAATGCTCAGGACATTGCCACCAAGTTTCTGGGCAATCCAGCGCTTCGCGAAGGCTTGCGTGCAATGAAACGAACCGTTGAGCACGATGCCCACGACGGTGTTGAAAGCGTTGGGAGAGAGTTTTTCCGTGCGTGCGATAAAATTTCCGGCGGCGTTGTTGACAACTGTGTCGATGCGGCCAAATTGCTGCTCGGCTTTCTCCGCGGCAGCTTCAACCGCGCCGTAGTCGCGCACGTCGCAGGTCGTATAGGCCGCCGAACCGCCGGCGCGGTGAATCTCGGAACAGACTTCTTTGAGTGGTTCCTCGCGACGGCCGACGAGATACATGCGGGCGCCGAGTTCGGCAAAACGCAGCGCCATGGAACGTCCCAAACCGGTTCCGCCACCCGTCAAGAAAATCGCCCGGCCTTTTAGCAGGTCTTGTTGAAACACAAGCCACCACCTTTTGAAAACGATTGCCGGCTCGGGGCGTCCGGGGATTCAATTCTAATTCATTCCTACAACAGTGCAGCGAAATTTGCATCACGCCAAGATGAACAACCAGCGAAGTGCGGCATCTAGTTTGGCTTCATCTCTGCTGGAATTGGCCGGCCCTGGACTTTTGCGTATTCCGCGGCAAAGAGTGGACTGTCCGGAAATTCCTCGGTCAGTTCATGCAAAAGTTTCAGCGCCAAGGCATCCTGTTTTTCGCGCCGCGCTGCAAGTGCCAGAAGAACTTTCGCAAAGGGCTCGAGATAACGGCCCTTTTCGGCTGTTTTTTGGACGAGCTCCATACCAAGCTTCTTGTCGCCGTGAATGCCGCCGAACCACAAAACCATGCGAGTGCCGCCTGAGAGGCAACCGATGATGTAGTCGGCGGAGCCAGGCGCGACCCATGCGTCGTTCGCATCGGGACGCTGCGCAAGCAGCAACTTGGCGTGCTCGTTGGCTTCTTTCATTCTCTTAAGACCATCAATGTGCTTTTTTTCGAGAATGCTATCGGCGTTGGATTCCATGCCGGCGGCCATGGTCAAAGCAAAAAGCCCCGCGGCATCATTCTTATCCTTCGAGAGCCGTGCGTCGGCGAGCTTGCGGGCTTGCGCCAATTCCATATCGAAATGTTTAACCCGCTCTTGATCGGGCTTACCCTCGATGCCGCGAAGAAATTTCTTATCATCTAGAAAGAAGTCGCTGGTCAAAACGCTCTGGCGGTAGAACTCCTCAAATAGATAGCTTGCTGCGGTGGCTACAAAACCAAATGGATCCTCGGGATGCGCGGAAGTCCATCCCGAAAATTTTTCTCGCGCTTCGGGATACTTCTGTACGTAGAGCAAGCGGAAGCCTTCTTTCAGCTCCGGTACCTCCGTGAATGCGGAATCGCTGCCATCCGAGGGCTTTTGCGCGCGGGACACGCCGGGTGCGAGCAAAACAAACACGGCGAGCGTTGGGATACAGCAGAAAGGCCGCGACACTCTCCTCAGAAAACACCGGGAATGAATCTCGGCTTGCGTGCCATGGTGGCTTGATACTCGGGATTGGCCAGAAGAACGCGCTCTTCCGTGGAAAGCCGCATCGAGAGCACAGCGATGTGCGCGAGCGAGCCGACGACGGCCGTAATCCATGCCGTGTGGATCAGCGGCAGCGACAGCATCTCCGCAAAGACCGCGGCATAATTGGGATGGCGCACGTAGCGGAACGGCCCCGAGGAAATAACGCCGAGACTGGTCGAATCCATCACCTGCACATTCCAATGATTTCCCAGCGTTTGGATAACCCACCAGCGGACAACATTCGCTGCCAGAAAAATCGCAAACATGACTGCAGCTAAAATGGGAATAAACGGACGCCGAAGAAGTACAACTTCCAGCGCAGCACCGATCAGCACCGCCGTATGGAGCAGAACCATCCAGCGGAATCTGGGCTCATTCACCTTGGCGGCGCCTCGCGCAATCATCTCTTTCTGATGACGCCGCGAAATTTGCAGCTCTACAATCCGAAGCAGAGCTACGACCACCAACAAGCCGAGAAACGCGATGACGCTTAGGTCCATTGCAGCAGAAGAAATTCGGCGCTGAATCCTGGGCCGAAAGCGGCCGCAAAGGCATATTCACCCGATTTGAGCGGCCGCTTTTGCATCCATTCCTGCAAGATGAAGAGAATCGTGGCGCTGGAAAGATTACCGACGTTGCTCAGAATATCCCAGGAGGGCTGCGTGTCACACTTGCAGAGTCCCAATTCTTTTTCAACATTGCCAAGCAAGCGCGCGCCGCCGGGATGCAAAATCCAACCTTTTATGTCTTCTTGTTTACGGCCGTGACGTTCGAGAAATCCATCCACGAGCCCCTTAATTTTCAGGCCGATCATTTCAGGTACATCTTTCGAGAGCAAAATGTGAAAGCCCGAGTCGCGCAAATCGAAACCCATCGCGCCCAAAGAATCCGGGAACGTGTAGGTTTCCGAGACGAGGATCTTGGGGCCTTTCTGCTCTCTTCCCGTCACCACGACCGCGGCTGCTCCGTCGCCGAACAGAATCGAGGAAATCAAGTTCGCTTGCGAGATGTCCTTGCGTTGGAACGTGAGCGAAGGCAGCTCAACGGAGATGATCAGTACATTTCCGCCGGGATGGGCCTTCAAATAATCCGCAGCGCGGCTGAGGGCCATTGCTCCTGCGGCGCATCCAAGTTCAGTGAAAGGCATGCGGCGCACATTTGGACGGAATCCCATTAGATTGATGAGGTGGGCGTCCAATGAGGGAATCATGAACCCTGTACAGGAGACGGTGATGATGAGGTCTATTTCGTCCGGGCGCAGACCGGCTTTCTGCAAACACTCTTCCGCCGCCTGGCGGCCGAGTTTCACCGCGTGCTCGATGTACTCCTCGTTGGTCTTCGAGAGCGGGCGCGGCTCGACGGTATATTCGATCGGGAAAATCGAATAGCGTTTGTGCACCTGCGCGTTATCCGCGATAGCCAACAGCGCTTCCAGACGCCGATCCGGTATCTCGAAAACTCGTCCCAGGTAGTACTTCACTTCCTCGCGAGTCATCGTATACGGAGGCAGAGCTGTAGCCGTTGCAGCTATGGTGCAGTGCGAGTTTGAGGCCCCGTTCGAGGGTCCAATATTCACGTAATCCACCTGTTGATTCTGCGCGAAGGCTCCGCCAGAGAGCACTACCAATTAGCTAAGCCATTTCGTCAAAACGGATCAGCGGCGGGCTGCACATGAGCGCTAGACTCTACAACAATCCTGTCCCGGGGAATAGGTCGAATTGAGACACCCGGTCACCCGCATGGTCTAGCGCTGTTCCTATCTAATTTATCCTTCTATGGCTACTTTGTAAAATCCTCATAGAGGTTTAGGGTATTCTTTTGCACATCATGCCTATCTGCGGGAATTCTCATAATTTGAACTGGCGACGGGCCTGCGCTGTTTTTTGCATTCTTGGGCTCGCAGTCGTTTGCCTTTTCGCGGTTAACACTCCAGCCCAACAGCCGCCACTGCCGCTGCTGGTGATGATTTCTGTGGACGGAATGCGTCCGGACTACATCACCGAAGCTGACGCGCACGGGGCGAAAGTACCGAACCTGCGCCGCTTCTTGAAAGAGGGAACATACGCCGATGGAGTCGTAGGAGTTGTGCCGACCGTGACGTATCCGAGCCACACGACTTTGGTTACCGGAGTGTGGCCTGCGAAGCACGGAATTCTTGCAAATACTACTTTTGATCCACTCCGGCAGAACGAGGAAGGCTGGTATTGGTACACAGAAGATATTCGCGTGCCCACGCTCTGGGATGTTGCGGCGGCGGCGGGGCGTACGACGGCGAGCATTCAGTGGCCGGTCACCGTTGGCGCGCATATTACCTGGAACATACCCGAGTATTGGCGCGCGAACACTCCGGACGATGCGAAATTGCTGCGCGCGCTTTCCACCCGCGGGTTGTTGGAAGAGGCTAGAGCTGAGATCGGCGAATTTCGCGACGGAACCGATACTTCGGCCAAAGGGGACGAGATCCTGGGGCGTTACGCGGAGTGGATTCTCGAGAAGAAACGTCCCGCGCTTTTGACGCTTCATCTCAGCTCGCTCGATCACATCCAGCACCAAACCGGACCGTTCAGTCCTGAAGACATCGCTGTTCTGGAAAGTATTGATGGCACGATCGGTAGAATCCGCGCGACGGCCGAGAAGCTTGCTCCTGGCCATGCATACATCGCGATTGTTTCTGACCACGGATTTGTTCGAACAGACGCGCAACTGGATTTATTCCCTTTGTTTCGCGAGGCCAGGCTGTTTACCGTCAACGATAAGGGGAAAATTACAGATTGGAAGGCGATGCCCTGGCCAACGGGCGGATCGGCAGCGGTCGTGCTGAAAGATGCCGGCGATAGCGCAACATTGTCGCAGGTGCGTGAGTTGCTTGCTAAGGTAGCAAGCGACCCGGCCAACGGGGTTGACCGCATCCTGGAATCTGAGGAGTTGCACAAGCGAGGCGGTTATCCGACGGCTTCATTTTTTGTGGGGCTCAAGCCGGGATGGCGGACGGGAGCGGCCCTTGATGGACCCCTTCTTTCCAAACTACCAAAAGTTGGTGGCACACACGGAGCGATGCCGGACCTTCCGGATTTGCACGCCTCGTTCTTTTTGATTGGTCCGGGTGTTCCAGCCGGCAAATCGCTTGGAACGATTGACATGCGCGATGTTGCTCCCACGTTGGCGCACGAAGTGGGATTAACTTTGCCGGCCGCGGACGGAAAAATACTCTTGCCCTAGTTGTGACGGGCCCGACCGTTTTCGCGCGACGAGATTCCGCTCCCCCCGCGCAGCGGTTTAGCGCAGGCCGACCATGCCCTTTACTGAGTCGATTAGTTTGGCAGAGTCATAGCCGACTCCATCTTTGAAGACGAGCTCCACTTTTTCGATGTCCTTGATGTTGGCCGAAGGGTCCCCTTGTAGGACGACGATGTCAGCCGCTTTGCCCACCGCGAGCGTTCCGATCTTGTCCAACTCGCCGAGAAATTGAGCGCCGTTGGATGTCGCGATATGAATAGCTTCTACCGGCGTAAAACCTGCTTCAACGAGCAATTCGACTTCGCGCTGGTCTCCGAACCCGGCGATCACGCCGCCGTAGCCCGTCGGGTCGAGGCCTGCCAGAAGTAGGCCGCCTTGCTTTGAGAACTCGTGTTCGAATTCCAATTCCTTCTTGAAGATTGCGGGCGCGTCGGAAGTCGCCGCATTATCGGAAATTCGTGCACGCCTCGTCAGATAGGCGAGCCGCGCTTCAGGTGTCATAGCGTCGAGTACGCGACTGTCGAGCGGCGCGCGCCCCGGCACCGAGGTTTCGAACACTGGCAGTGTGGAAGTGACCGCGACGTGATGTGCCACCAGGTCGTGAATCATGTCCTGCATCGGCGCACTCGCGTTGTCGATCGAGAGCAACGCTCTTGCGGCGGCCTGCGGGTTGGGACAGACGCCCGGCTTTTTGTCAGGCAGAAATTCGGTGTCGACTTCTATGCCGTGCTCCAGGTCGTCGATGCCAAGAGCGGCGGCTTCGCGGAAGCCGATCGAGCAAAGGTGGCCGGTGACTTTGATTCCGTGGGCGTGCGCGGCTTTTACGGCGGCAGCGAGTTCATCCGGCGTGATGTTCATATACGCCTTGAACGAAGTAGCACCGCGGGCAATCCAGAATTCCACCATTTGACGCGCATCTTCTGCATCCTTCAACTGATGCATTTGCAATGCAAAGGCGCCTTCGCCTTCGAGATACGGCCCGGTGACGTGAATTTTCGGACCGGCAAGCTTTCCGGCATCGATCGCTTGCTTCAGCTCCAGATCAGCGTAGGGCTCGAGGCTTCCAGTCGTTCGAATCGATGTCACGCCGCCCGCAAGATAGAGCCGTGGGAAACTGGAAGCATGCTCAGGATAGAGCGGCAGCCCGCCCCCGGGAGCGGGATAGAACATATGATCGTGCATGCCGACCAGTCCAGGAATTACGGTGCGGCCTGAGAGGTCAAGCACCTTTGCGCCGTCGGGAATTTTTGTTGTGGCGGAGTCGCCGAGCGAGACGATTTTCCCGTCCGTGATGACCAGTGTTTGTTCGGTTCGAGCGGCGCCGCCGGTGCCATCCACCACGCGCACATGCGTCAGGGCGACGATCGGCGCGTCTTCTTTCACGAAGGCGTTCACTGCCGGCGAAAGCTTGGGTTTCGCTTGGCACCAGGCGAGAGATGGCAAGAGCAGGAAACACACGCCGGACAAAGCAATTCTTCGCATCGAACCACCTTTCTCGCTCCAGAGGTTGCCGCGCGTTGCAGTCTATTCACAGGACAACGGCAAAACAAGGGCCCATACGAAACGTTCACGTGGGGCAGCACTCTTCAGTTTGTGATAGATTTTCCGTCCGCAGAGGTGAGAGATGATCAAATTTTTCATGCAGTTTTTCGGCGCTGTGCTCCTAGCAATAGTTCTGGTGGCTATGCCTTGTGCCGCCCAGCAGCCGATCAGCGCTGCAGCCACGGAAGGCGACTTTGTCATTCACAATTTTCAGTTTCGTTCCGGCGAGTCGCTGCCGGAATTGCGCATGCATTACACGACGCTAGGCAAGCCGATTAAAGACGCGGCAGGACGTACGACCAACGCCGTGCTCATTCTTCACGGAACTGGTGGCACGGGGCAGCAGTTTTTCGCACCTCAGTTTGCAGGCGTTCTTTTTGGTGCAGGCCAGCTTCTCGATACGTCGCGCTACTTCATTATTCTTCCTGACGGCATAGGCCACGGAAAGTCCTCCAAGCCCAGCGACGGTTTACACGCGCACTTTCCACAATACGACTACGACGACATGGTTGCCGCGCACTACCGGCTCGTAAGCGAGGGACTGGGCGTCAATCACCTGCGCCTCGTAATGGGCACTTCGATGGGCTGCATGCATTCGTTCGTCTGGGGCGAAACGTATCCTGATTTTATGGATGCGCTCATGCCGCTGGCGTGCGCGCCGGTACAAATCGCTGGGCGCAACCGCGTCTGGCGAAAGATGGTGATGGATGCGATCCGCGAGGATCCCGAATGGAAGGGCGGCGACTACAAAGAGGAGCCCAAGCAAGCTCTGCGAACGGCGCTGGATTTTCTCTTGATCGCCGGAGCCGCGCCAATCCCCATGCAAAAAGCATTGCCGACGCGCGACGCCGCCGACAAGTACCTCGATGACTATTTTCACGTGCGATTCGCTGCACTGGACGCAAACGATCTCCTGTATCAGGTCAACGCTTCACGCAACTACGATCCCTCGCAGCAGCTAGGCAAAATCAAGGCGCCCGTGATGTACATCAATTCCGGCGACGACTTCATCAATCCGCCTGAGCTGGGCATTGCCGAGCGTGAAATCAAAAAAGTGCAGAACGCGAAATTCGTCCTAATTCCCGCGAGCGAAAATACGCACGGCCACGGCACGCACACGTGGGCGGAACTTTGGAAGCAATACCTTGCAGAATTGTTGGAGAAGTCAGGCCACTAAAAAAAGCTACAGTCACTCATTTTCGGTTTTCAATCTGTGGTGATAAAGCCTTCTGTCCAGTGATCGCGATTCAACTCATAGGGGTGGATCTGGAATCCGTCCAAGGCACCTACAAATCCGGGTTTATCCTGGAGGCGGTCTATAGCGGCCTTTGCCTCTTCTTCGGTGCCGTACACTCCAATCAATAATTCATCCTCATCGGCGCTATCTGGCGCGCGGACATGCCAAAGAAGAAAAACTGGATCCATGGGAAGTTCCTGATTGTGTCGGACGCTTCGTCAGCGTGCCGTTTCGTGGCTAGCGCGAATTTCCTGCCAGCGGCGCGGACGCTTGTTGGCCTGCAGAACCTTTTTTCGAAGGCGAATCGATTTCGGTGTGATTTCCACGAATTCGTCGTCGGCGATAAATTCAATCGCCTGTTCGAGGCTGAGTTCGCGGTGAGGAATCAGCCGGATCGCTTCATCCGCGCTCGAAGAACGCATATTCGTCTGTTTCTTTTCCTTGGTCGCGTTCACTTCCATGTCCTGCTCGCGCGAATTTTCGCCAATGACCATTCCTTCATAGACTTCGACCGCGGGCCCAATGAACAATTCCCCGCGTTCCTGAATATTCCACAGCGCGAATGCCGTCGATGGTCCGGAGCGGTCGGCGACCAGCGCGCCAGTCGGGCGCAACGCCATTTCGCCCGCATAGTCCGTCCATCCGTCGAAAATCGAGTGAATCAAGGCGGTGCCGCGCGTGTCCGTCAGCAACTGGCTTCGAAGACCGATCAGCCCTCGCGAAGGAATCTTAAAGTCCATGCGCACGCGGCCGGAGTTGTGATTGCTCATCTTGAGCATTTCGCCGCGCCGGCTGCCCAACGTCTCCAAAATAATTCCAATAAAATTTTCGGGAACGTCGATGACCAGGCGCTCGAGGGGCTCGAGCTTCTTGCCATTTTCCGTACGCACAACAATTTCCGGTTTGCCGACCATCAGCTCGAAACCTTCGCGCCGCATGGTCTCGATCAAAATGGCCAGCTGAAGTTCGCCGCGCCCAAGAACGCGAAATGACTCCGGTGTATCCGTATCTTCCACGCGAATCGAAACGTTGGTGAGCAACTCTTTCGCCAGGCGGTCACGCAGGTCGCGCGAAGTCAAATAGCTGCCTTCTTTTCCGGAAAGCGGGCTGCTATTCACAGTGAAAATCATGGCGAGCGTGGGCTCATCGATCAGCAGCGGTTCCAGAGGAGACGGATTCAGAAGATCCGTGATGCTCTCGCCGATCTGGATTCCTTCCACGCCGGCGATGGCGACAAGATCACCCGCGCCAACAGCCTGCGCTTCGTCGCGTTCCAACCCACGGAATGTGTAGAGCTTGGTGATCCGGGTAGAGATAAGTTTTCCATCCAGCTTGCTGATGCCGACATCCTCGCCGCGCTTCAGCGTGCCGTTAAAAACGCGGCCAATCGCAATCCGTCCAAGAAAATCGCTGTAGTCCAAGTTCATAACCTGAATCTGCAGCACGCCATCGGGATCGCCCGGCGGGGGAGGAATACCTTTCACGATAGTCTCAAACAGTGGCAGCAAATCCTTTGAGTCGTCCCCAATTTGCCGGTGCGCAATGCCCTCACGAGCGTTTGTGTAAACCACCGGAAAATCGAGTTGGTCCTCTGTGGCATCCAGGTCGATAAACAGATCATAAATTTCGTCGAGCACTTCTTTTGCGCGCGCATCCGTGCGGTCAATCTTGTTCAGCACGATCACAGGCGGCAGCTTTGCCGCGAGCGCCTTCTGAAGAACATATCGCGTTTGTGGCAGTGGCCCTTCGCTGGCGTCGACCAGCACCACAACTCCGTCGACCATGCGTAAAGCGCGCTCAACTTCGCCGCCGAAATCGCTGTGGCCAGGCGTGTCTACGATATTGATCTTAGTGTCGTGGAAAAAAAGCGCCGTGTTTTTTGCAAGAATGGTGATACCGCGCTCGCGCTCAAGGTCGTTGGAATCCATCACTCGCTCCACAAGAGCTTCATTGGCGCGGAAAATTCCGCTCTGCCGCAGCATGGCGTCGACCAGCGTCGTCTTGCCGTGGTCTACGTGCGCGATAATGGCGATATTACGAATATTTTGGCTCATGATTTCTACGTCGGTCTTCGGACTACTCAGCGGCAGTCACTGCAAAGACAAAAATAGCTGCTGAAACAACCAGCAGCCCGGACGAATCTCCTCTGTTCTCAGGTGTGGTCGAGCAACCTATAGTTTAGCAGACCGGCCCCACGTGGGACAGCCAATCTTGGCTATCGCTTTCTTAGATCGCCGCGCGGTCCGAAGAGAAAATTGAAACATCTGTTTCTCCGCGCATTTCGTGTACTATCCTCACCCAGGTTGAGTCGCCTGATTTTGAGGCGGAGCTGTTGGAGGGAATTACTATGCGATTCGCGCGTTTGCTATGGAAAGGCAGACCATACATTTGGGCTCTCGTAATTCTGCTGCTATTTGCGCTCACCGGTCGAGCACAGACACCAAATCCAACGGACTACTCACTCCTTTTTGACAAAACCGACGTAATGATCACGGTGCGCGATGGCGTAAAACTGCACACAGAAATCTACTCACCGAAAAATTCCACCGAGCCACATCCAATCATCATTGAACGCACTCCGTACGGTATTGCCGACGATGAAAAGGGCAACAGCCGCAAGCTCGCGCGCTACGCCGAGATGATTCCTGACGACTACATTTTCGTTTTTCAGGATATCCGCGGTCGCTATGGTTCCGAGGGAACTTTTGTCATGCAACACCCGATTCGTGATCCAAAAGATCCCAAGGCCATTGATGAAGGCACGGACACCTACGACACCATCGACTGGCTCGTGAAAAACGTCCCACACAATAACGGTCGCGCGGGTCTTGTCGGTATCTCCTACGGCGGCTGGCTCACCGTCATGGGAATGCTCGAGCCGCATCCCGCGCTCAAAGCCGTTTCTGAGCAAGCTTCCCCCGCGGACATGTTTCTAGGCGATGATTTTCATCACAATGGCGCGTTCCGCCTCAGCTACGGTTTCGAATATTCCACCATGATGGAGACCGGGAAAACGAATTTTGCATTTCAGTTCGATCAGTTCGACACCTATGAATGGTATTTGCGCCTCGGCGCGCTCTCCAATGCCAACAAAAATTACATTCACGGCACGCTGCCCACCTGGAACGATTTCGTTGCGCATCCGAATTACGACGCCTTTTGGAAACAAGAGGCCATGCCTTACATCCTGACGAAACCCAAAGTGCCGAATCTGAATGTCGCTGGCTGGTGGGATCAGGAAGACGCCTATGGGCCGATGAAGATCTACGAAATCATGGAGAAGAATGATCCTGATCACTTAAATTATCTTGTGGCGGGCCCGTGGAATCATGGTGGCTGGGCGCGCAGCTCCGGCAAGTCCCTCGGAGCCATTTCCTTTGGTAGCGACACCTCTCTCTATTTCCGTCAAAAAATTGAAGCGCCTTGGTTTGCCTACTGGCTCAAAAACAAGGGAAGTCTGCCGCTAAAAGAAGCGCTGCTTTTTCAAACCGGAAGCAATAAATGGGTGCAGTTTGATTCCTGGCCTCCTCATGACGCGACTGCGCGAGAAATTTATTTCCGCGAAGATGGCAAACTCTCTTTCGATGCGCCGCAGGCGCCCACTCCGCAATCCTTCGATAGCTACGTCAGCGACCCCGCTCATCCCGTGCCATATCGGCATCGCCCGATTGACATGACCTATCCCGACGATCATCCAGGCGGCTGGCCCACTTGGCTCGTCGAGGACCAGAGGTTCGTGGACAATCGCCCCGACGTGCTGACCTGGCAAACTGACGAACTCACCGAGGACATGACTGTCGCCGGCAGTGTGACCGCGAAACTTTTTGCATCCACTACCGGAAGCGACGCCGACTGGATCGTTAAACTAATCGACGTCTATCCGGAAAAATATCCCGACGACTGGAAACTTTCCGGCTACGAATTGATGGTTGCAGACGAGGTTTTCCGCGGGCGCTTCCGCAAATCCTTCGAAAAGCCGGAACCCATCACTCCGGACGCGATAACACCATTCAATATTGATTTGCACACCGCGAATCATGTTTTCAAGAAGGGCCATCGCATTATGGTGCAGGTCCAAAGCACATGGTTCCCCATCATCGATAGGAATCCACAGAAATATGTTCCCAATATTTTTGAGGCCAAGGAGTCCGACTATCAGAAGGCGACCCAACGCATCTACCGTTCGAAGGAATATCCTTCTGGAGTCGTGCTTTCGCTCGTGCCGGCAACGCCAGGCAACTAGTTTTTTTCACGGACGCCATTCCTGCGAGTAAATCATTGCTCGCGGGAATGTTGCTCCGAATTTCTTGTGATATTCTCAACTTCGCACAAAAATCCGATCGCTTGCATCATTTCTGGAGACTTTCCATGCGTTTCGCTCGCAAGACAGCCACCACCATTCTTCTATTTCTTATAGCAGGTCTTGTGTTCGTGCCTCGTTTTGGAGCCGCTCCTCAGCGACAACGTCCCGATCTTTCGGCGCTCTTTACTAAAACAGATGTAATGATTCCAATGCGCGACGGCGTCAAGCTGCACACTGAGTTCTACGCACCGAAAAACGCTACAACCCCGCTGCCGATTCTCATGAATCGCACTCCCTACGGAATCGCCAGCCCCGACAAAGGCATCAGCAGCATGATCTACCGCTACACCGATATGGTTCCGGACGGCTACATCTTCGCGTTTCAAGATATTCGCGGACGTTATGGTTCCGAAGGAAAATTCGTCATGCTTCGGCCGCTGCACGATCCGAGCGACGCGAAAGGTGTGGACGAAAGCACTGACACTTACGATACGATCGACTGGCTTGTGAAAAATGTTCCGAACAACAACGGGCGCGTTGGCCTCGACGGCATTTCCTATGACGGCTTTCTCGTAACCATGGGAATGATCAACCCGCATCCCGCGCTCAAGGCCGTCTCGGAGCAGGCTTGCATGGGCGATACCTGGCTCGGCGACGATTTCTTTCACAACGGCGCCTTTCGCCTCAGCTACGCGTTCGAATACACCGCGCTGCTGGAATCTTCGAACGAAAATTTTAGTTTTGCCTTCGATCGGTTTGATGTCTACGACTTTTACCTTCGTCTCGGCGCGCTCTCCAACGCGAACGCGAAATATTTCCATGGAAAATTGCCGACGTGGAACGAATTCGTTGCCCACGCTAGCTACGACGAATTTTGGAAGCGCCTCGCGGTCGCCTACGGCTTGAAAGAACCCACCGTCCCGAATCTCAACGTCGCCGGCTGGTGGGACCAGGAAGATTTTTATGGCCCGATGGCAACGTATGCGCGTCTGGAAAAATCCGATTCAAAACACCTAAATTATCTCGTCGCCGGACCGTGGAATCACGGCGGATGGGGCGGCGGCCCGGGCAAATCCCTCGGCGAAATTCCTTTTGGCAGCGACACCGCAGTCTACTTTCGCCAGAAGATAGAGGTTCCCTGGTTCGAATATTGGCTCAAGGACAAAGGCGCGCTGCCGCTCAAAGAAGCACTGCTCTTCCAAACCGGCAGCGACAACTGGGTTCAATTTGATTCCTGGCCGCCGCGCGAAGCGAAAACCAAAAATCTCTATTTCCGGGAGGACGGAAAACTCTCTTTCGATGCCCCGCAAACCGATTCCGCTGACGCCTCTGACAGCTACATCAGCGATCCCGCGCATCCCGTTCCATATCGTCATCGCCCTATCGACATGACCTATCCCGAGGATCATCCCGGCAGCTGGTACACCTGGCTTGTGCAGGATCAGCGTTTCGTCGACAACCGCCCTGACGTGCTGACGTGGCAGACGGAGGACCTTACGGAAGACGTCACCCTCGCCGGCCAGGTCACGGCAAAATTATTTGCTTCCACAAGTGGCAGCGATAGCGATTGGATTGTTAAGTTGATTGACGTTTATCCGCAAAAATATCCGGACGATTGGAAACTATCAGGTTTCGAACTGATGATTTCCGATGAAATCTTCCGTGGCCGCTATCACCATTCCTTTGAGAAGCCGGAGCCACTCAAGCCGGGCGAGGTGACGCCTTTCACGATCGATCTCCATACTGCGGATCACGTCTTCAAGAAAGGTCATCGAATAATGGTCCAAGTGCAGAGCAGTTGGTTCCCTCTATACGACCGCAATCCGCAGAAATTTATTCCCAATATTTTCGAAGCGAAAGACTCCGACTATCAGAAGGCCACCCAGCGCGTTTACCGCTCCAAGAGATTCCCCTCAAGCGTCGAAATCATGACTCTGCCTCAGGGCAGGGCAAGCGCGGGAAATTAATTATTCCAAGAAACCGACAGGCCAGGAGGCCTCACCGCAGCCTGTCCGCCATCGATGAGAGCGTTTCGCCGCATAAGAAACAAACAGCTGCGGGCCCATATCCAAGAAAGTGTATCTAGATTCCATTAAATCGTGTTCGGGTTGCTGGACTGTCCCAATAGCGAACAGCTGTTCACATTCGACCTACATTTATTAATAACTTCTAAATACATAAAAAATTGATTTTTACCGGCCCCACTGTAACCTCCAGAAAGCTATTTCCGTCTGTTCTTTGTTGCTAGAAGTCGTTATCTCGAAAAAAGGAACTTCTTCATCGAAATTCCGTATTCTCCAGCAAACACCCAGACGTTTTGCGCGTCTAATCTATATATAGGATGGGGTGTATGACTCCGAACGTTATCTCTACACTGGATACCGGGATGGACGAACGATCAAACTTCGCGCCTCCTTCAGGCCCTCGTTTTGTGCGTTTTGGTCCTTTTCAGGTTGATCAGCAGCGGCAAGAAGTAACCAAGAGTGGCTCGCGCCTCAAGCTACAGGGAAAGATGTATCAAGTCCTCGTAGCGCTCCTGGAAAAGCCGCATGAGGTCGTAACTCGCGAGGAATTGCGACAGCGTCTCTGGCCCGCCGACACGCACGTAAATTACGACGCCAACGTCAACACTACGGTGAACAAACTTCGCCAGGTACTTGGCGATTCCACGGAAAAGCCTCTCTATATAGAAACGATTCCACGTAAAGGATACTGTCTTGTTGTGCCTTCCGAAGCCTCAGAAGTTTCCGGCGCGCCGCTCGTACCCGAGGTCGTAGCGGAGAACGCTTCTGCAATCGCTACTCCAGTTATTAGTACGGAGCCCGCAGCAGCGCGCTCCGGGTTTTGGATACCTCTCAGCGTTGTTGGGCTTATCCTCGCCGGAATGCTTCTCGGCGCCGGCATTACTATCACGACCCTATTGATTGGTCATTTCGCGCAAGTCACACGCTGGCCATAAAAAGCAAAGCGAAAGTTAACTTCGCAAGATAGCGCGACTATCTCTGAGCCGGCCGCACGGCTATCGCCCCGACTCACGTATTACTATTTTTGCGAGGCTGCCGTTTCCCCGGAATGAAACTCCGTCCATGGCCCCGCTTTCATGTCCCGCAAGTAAGGTTCCTGCCAGGAATATTCCGGATGTGCTGTCAGAAACGGCTTGGCAAGAAAATCTTCTCCGCACGGATGCCCAGCCCGCGCCACCATCTTCATCTCTTTCGTCATACTGGAATCCGTCGCCTTGGCTTGCACCGCTCCGCCGGGAAAATACGGCGTCCATCCCCACACATCCACGCCGCGTGGCGACGAATCAACGTGCCCGCACAATGTTCTCTCGTTCGATTGCGGTTTCTGGTGATAACTATCGACGTGATCGCCGAGCATTTTCTCTGCTAGATTCACATCAATCTTGCCTTTGTTCTCTTTCAGCAGCGCATCCCACCGCACACGCCGCGCATTTGGCGAAGTCTCCAGATTGTTGGGTTCGAATTGTGGCGCATCCGCTTTGATCACTTTCGGATCGCGCGCCCAGTTCGATCCCGCGAACGAGCCATCTTTCGTCCGCCACAGCTTGTAAGCCTTCAGCCCTAGTTCGAGCTGCGCGATCTCGCCGGTCTTGCTGTCGCCCAGAAGCCAATCATTTGCGTAGCCGCCGTTATTGCCGTCCAGCATGATCTCTGTGTACTCGTCAATCGAGCCGGCGTATTGCAGAGCCTTCCTGGCGCGTACGAATTCCGCCTTCCCGTCGGGGTCCCATCCCTCAAATTGCGTGATCGTTGTCTCCGTCACCATCAATCCGTCGCTGTTGATTCCGAAGTCGTCATCGCTGGCGATCACTCCGGGGAATCCATCCATCAAAATTCGGTGGCCGGTTTTCGGCGCAATGTCAAACACGATGCGCCAGCGTTCGCCATTCGCGTAATTTGTCCAGTTGTTGTGAGCCATGACGATCTTTCCATCTTTCGTCCAGCTTCCCGTTGCCACAAACGCACTACAATTTCCCGGACTTTTTAAATTCGGCGCATGCGCCACATTCTGCTGTTTGTTGTACCAAGGAACGTAGTAGTCCGGCAGCTCCTCAAACGCGTTCATTGCCACGATGTCGTCCACGTCCAGCTTCGAGCCGGTTCGCGCGTGCAGACCTTCCACAATTCCCTGCAACTCTTGTTGGTACTCGGCATCGATCTTGGGCCACAACATTTCGTGTGCAGCCTTTCGGAAGAAGGCCCAATCCCGCTGCGACTCATGCATCATCCCGGCGCTGACTGCCGCGAAGCCATCCTCAATGTCAGGTCCTAGCAAGTAGCCATGTTGAAAGCCGATCGTTGCCGGATCTCCCTCAAGATGCACATAAATCCAACCGCCGTCCTCGAAGCGATGCGCGCTCGCAAGTCGTGGATCATTAGCGCTAGTTGTTTGCATCTCCCCTGACAGAATCGTCGCTGACGAGCTTCCGTTGCCAGCGGCAACGCCTGATCCATCGCCTCCTAGCCACCAAAGCGCGCCTCCACCCAAAAGGACAACGAAAATCGCCGCCGCCCGTCTTCTCGAATGCGTTCCTACTGTTGCTTCCATCGAGCCTCCTATTTCCCTGCGTCATCTCGACGCGCAAAGACCATCCCCAGTGTTCGTCCCGCATTCAATTTGAATCCGTTGATTGCTTGATTTGAGTCTCTCTCGAATTGAATCGTAATCCCCATCTTGCTCAAACTGAACTCATCCTGGCCTGTCGCTGCGAACCCATCTGAGGGCAAGTTCCCGGTGTGTGTAAATCCGCTACCATCCAGCATGCTCACGATCTTTAATTTTCCGTCGACGATTCCCAGTCTGTACGTCACGCCCAACTCGTTGCTCCAATAATCACCGACGTAGGCGTGAAGTTTTTCCCCAGTCAGCGCAATCTCCTTTTTCTCCGCCGCCTCGTGTTCGGCTGGCTTTTTCTCTTCCTTCGGCTTCATCATGCTGCCCAGATAAATGTCCGCAACCTGATGCGCGCGTCTCGTAGGATTTGCGTCCCCGCGGTTGCACAGGCACGCCACGGAAAAATGCTGCTCCGGAAAACGCAAGAGTTCCGCCCGGTATCCGCCCCACGAGCCGCCATGGCTCACGGTGTGCAAGCCGCGGTAATCCGCGATGAACAATCCTCTCGCGTAGTCCAGAACCTTGCCGTTGTTCAGCTTGCCCTGCTCTTGAATTTCCGCCAGAAATTCCTTTCCGCCGACCTGTCCGCTATAAAAATTCTCGTCCCATTTCAGCAGATCCTCGACCGAGGTGTGCACCGCTCCATCCCCCGTCTGCTCGAAGTACGAAATGTTCAGCGCGTAACCATCCTTTCTCTCTTTTGGGTCGTAGGCCATCGCACGATTGGCGATCAACGCCGTGTGATCGTCGCGGAATTGCGTATGAGTCATGCCCAGCGGAGTGAAAATATTCGCCGCGGCGAACTCGCGAAGCGTCTCGCCGCTCACCCGCTTTACGATGATGGACAACAAGAAAAATCCAGTATTGCTATAGAGCCAGTCGCTCCCCGGCGCAAAATTCAGAGCCTTCTGCCGCGTGATGATTTGCAGCGCATCCTCGTCTGTCGTCACGCTGTCTGTATTGATACCCGCAAGGTCCATCAGCGTCAGGTAGTCGCGCAGCCCACTGGTGTGATTCAGCAAATGAAGAATGGTGATCTTCGGGCCGTAATCGGGCAACTCTGGGATATATTTCCGTACGTCGTCGTTAACGGAGAGTTTTCCCTGTTTTTCCAGCAGCAGAATGCTCGCCGCCGTAAATTGCTTCGAAGTCGAGCCAATGTCGAATACCGATTCCCGTGTAAGTGCGACATCTTCTTCGACATTCGCAAGCCCATAACCTTTGGCGTAAATGAGCCTGCCATTTCTGTAGACCGCCGCAGAGCATCCCGGCGAACCCGCTTTTGTAAAGTCCGCAAACACCTCGTCTACGGCTGCGGTGGCCTTGTCCTGTGCACGGCTCGCTCGCGGAGCGCTGCATATTCCCACCACCAATGCACACGCAACAATGCCGCTTCCTACTCTCCGCAATACGTCCATGCAATCCCCCTCGCCGGTTCGTGAGCGCCGAGTTTATCTTCTTCGTACCCGGGCTTCAATCCTTCCCGTGGTTCTCATGTAAACTTGGCCTCGCCAATATGCTCACAGCCATCACGCGAGCCGTCAGTCCCGCCATCGTAAATTGCGAATTAAGCTTCATTCCGCGTCAGCCGATCGATCTACAAATCGCGGTCGCGCAGCACCGGGCC
>Ga0210391_10000604_pt1 | contig 36444 bp, 35 predicted proteins | sample IncBWC12OmetaG_FD_160573 | JGI IMG/M metagenome (GOLD analysis project Ga0210391, IMG submission 160573) | Forest soil microbial communities from Barre Woods Harvard Forest LTER site, Petersham, Massachusetts, United States - Inc-BW-C-12-O ...
CCGAAAAAGCGGCGCAGAGTCAGGGCGGCGGAATTGTCGTGGATCAGCCGAAATAGCCAGGCGCTGCTCCGGGAAAACTCAGCCTCCTTCGCTTGATGAGCGAAGGAGGCTTTTCATTTCTGCTTTCATCTCCGAGTGCTCTGGCTACTTGCTATAGAGGCGGACTTCGACTTTCGCGAATTGCCAGCGTGCCATCTTGGGGAACGATTCTGCAAGAATCTGTGCGAGCATCCCCGTCGTGGGATCCGGACGCCCTGCCGGACCATTGTTCATCAGCATGATCCACATTCGCGGATAGCCGGGCGTGGCCGCGCGCAGGAAATCGGCTGTGGGCTTGCCTGTAAAGTCGCGGTAGTCGAGACCTGCTCCGTGCTGAGGAAACAGAATCTGCGGGCCGAGTTGTGCGGTGAAATTCGGGCTGGCGGAATTTTCTCCAGCGTGCAGGGACCGGACAAATTCATAAGGAATACGGGTTTCAGCAATGTGGAAGATGACGGCGTCTTCCGGCTGGGCGTGGTCGAGAATAAAAGCCGCGGCGGCGACAGAGGAGTCGCGTTCGTTGTCGAAGTCGTGGCCATAGACAAAGAAAATGCCTTGCGCGGCCAGAAGCAATACTCCGCCGAGCGTGGTCGCAAGCAGCCAAGAGTGGCGCAGTCGCGCCAGTCCGGCAGCCACCAGGATCAGGAGTGCGGGCAGGCAGAAGATCATGTAGCGGGCCAGAAAGACCGGGCGGGCGAACGACAACAAGAACGTGAGAGCGACCGGAAAGAATAACCACACCAGCAGAAAGTGGACCCTCCAGGTTTCCCAGGACTGGGGCCGCGTCCAGAGTTGTTTCCCGGCCGGAAGCAAGGCGGCGGTGCAGGCCGCGGCGTAGGCGATCAACAAAGCCCAATTACTGCCGCCCGCCAGGTGCTCGTAGAATTCGAGCACATCGCGCAGGTCGGGCCGTGGGATCCAGCGGATCGGACCCGCGCCTGTCTTGGCCGCAAACACCAACAGAGGCAAGACGGCGAGTCCGATGATGATCCAGGCCCTTCGCAACTGCGCCGCGAGCGGAGCTCCGGAGTGTTTCAACGGATCTGGACGGCCTGCGCTGCTTCCGAACTGGCCCACAGCCAGCCACTGAGCCGCCAGCAGCAGTAAGGCATAAAGATGGGCGTACACTGCCAGGACGCTACAGAGAACATACTCGAGCCGATTGCTGCGAGCTGGCTCGCGGACAAACTCACGGACATACTCTCGCACCCAGGCAACCAGGAAGCCCGAAGAGAGTGTCGCCAGCAGCACGAGCAGTTCGTAGCTGCGCGCCTCCTGGGCGTAGCGGACGCTGTAGGCGTTGAACGTGAACAGAGTGGCCGCGATCAATGCAACCCTCCGGTTATAGAGCAGCCGGGCCAGCCAGTAGATTGCCGGCAGCGTGGCTGCGGCCACCAGCACTGATAGGGTGCGGATGAAAAACTCGCTGCGTCCGAAGTGAAGCCAGATTCGCAGAAGCAGGTAGTAGAGCGACATGTTGGCTTCGCGCCACCACAGCAGGTGCAGGAAGTTGCGCCAGTCCAGGCGAGCGACTTCCACGCTGAAACACTCATCAAACCAGAAAGGCTTGCGGGCGAGGAACAGAAATCGAATCGCGGCGCTGGCCGCCGTCAGCAGAAAAAGAGTCAGGTGGCGAACCCGGCGGGCAGGGTCGGGTGGAAACGGTAGAGGGTTTATCTGGTCCGCTGCGGGTTGAGGTAGCGGCATGCTGGCGTTAGGAGTTCGTTCCGTTCCAGATGATACTATGCTAGAAAATCCATGCCTTCGCGCGTATTTTCGAAATGAGCGCTAACGTGTCGCGAGCTTCGACCATGAGTTCCGTTGAAACCGCACCGCGTCACGATCCGCATGCGGCCCACGATCGCTGGAGGGGACACGTGTCGGTGATTGTGCCGGTCTACAACGAGGCCGCGCACCTGGACGAACTGCTGCAAGCGATTAAGGCCTCGCCGGTGAAAAAGGAGATCATTATTGTCGACGACGGCTCAACCGACGGCACGCGCGAAAAACTGCAGGCGCTGCCGTCGATCGAGAACGTGACCGTTGTCTTTCACGAGAAGAACCACGGCAAGGGTGCGGCCATCCGCACTGCTCTGGTCTACGCCCGGGGCGAGTATGTGCTGATTCAAGACTCTGACCTGGAATATGATCCGCAAGATTATCCGAATTTGCTGAGGCCGCTGGAGGCGGGCGCTGCGAACGTCGTTTATGGCGTGCGCCCGGATCGTCCCGAGCGCGGCTTGCGTTTTTTCCTTGGCGCCAAACTGCTCACTCACCTCACGAACTTTCTGTACGGCGCCGGTATTCACGATGAGGCCACTTGCTACAAAGTCTTTCGGCGGTCTCTGCTGGCGAGTATGCAACTGGCGTGCCAGCGCTTCGAGTTCTGCCCGGAAGTGACGGCGAAGCTGTGTCGCATGGGGGAGAAGATCGAAGAGGTTCCTATTTCTTACCGTCCGCGCTCGGCCGTTGAAGGAAAGAAAATCCGCCACTCCGATGGGTGGCTCGCAATCTGGACCCTGATCCGCTACCGCTTCGTCCGGCGCTCGCAGTGGGCGCAGCCGGAATCGAGCCAGGACCATTCGGGTTTGCCCTTTGGGGTGAGCTTCCAGCGGCTGCCACCTTCCTGAGAAAATGCAAACACGTTTGGTGTTCACCTCCGCAGAAACACTCGGCTGCGCCAAGTTCTACGAAGAGTTAGAGCAATGGTTGAAAGTCTGGTGAAGACCGGGACTGCGAACGCCGCGGGACGTTTTTCCTTGTCGCCTGCGATCCGCAGGTCTCTTCTGCGTCTCATGCTGATCTCGTTCGTGCTGCAGATTGCGGCAATCGGAATTCTTCGCCAGTACAAGACGCGCGCGGGAGACGACCACTTCGGCTTCGGCTGGGAGATGGGCCGCATCGCCCGTTCCATCGCGCTGGGCGAAGGGTTCAGCAATCCGTACGGAGGTTATACCGGGCCAAGCGCCTGGGAGCCTCCACTGTATCCGTACTTGATGGGTGGAGTGTTCAAGCGCTTTGGCGTTTATTCGTACGCGTCGGCATGGGTGTTGCTGACCATCAATAGCCTGCTCGCCGTGCTCACGTGCATTCCGGTTTATTTCATCGCGGAACGAATGTTCGGCGAGCGCGTCGCAATCTGGTCGGCGAGAACTTGGGCGTTGCTGCCTTACGTTTGGTACTGGTCGATTCACTGGCTGTGGGATACGACTTTCACCCCGCTCGTTCTCAGCCTGATTTTTCTGGTCGCGCTCGAGATGAAAGACTGGCCGGGCCTTCGGGGCTGGACTATTTTTGGTGCGCTCTGGGGATTGGGCGCGCTGGCGAATCCTTCGATGCTTACTTTTCTGCCGTTCTGCGGCCTCTGGGTTTGGCGGCAGAGATTCAAGAGAGGTTTGCCGTCGCTGGCCGGGATAGCTCTGTCATCGGCTATTTTCTTTGTCGCGCTGACGCCTTGGTTGATCCGCAATTACGAGGTGTTCGGGCGCTTCGTTTTTTTGCGCGATGATTTCGGTCTGCAGTTGCGGCTGGGCAACTGGAAGGGCGCGGACGGCATGCTGATGGCCTACCTGCAGCCTAGTCAGAACAAGCTGGAGTTCGAGAAATTTCAGCACATGGGGGAACTAGAGTATTCGGCCGATTGCAAGCGTCTGGCGCTGGCATGGATTCGCGAGAATCCTGGACGGTTCGCGGTGGTCAGCCTGAAACGGTTCTTCTACTACTGGAACGGCGTTCCCCGGGAAACTGGAAGTACCGCCCCCATAGATTTTCGTAACTCTTTGTTTCTTGCGACCTCAGTGCTAGGCATTTGGGGGCTGGCACGCGCGCTGCACCAAAAGCGGTGCGGGGCGTGGCTTTGCGCGGGGCTGGTTCTGACCTACCCGACCACTTATTACTTTGTATTTGTAAACGCGCGGTACCGGCACGTCATCGAGCCGGAATTGTTCATCCTCGCGGTGTTTCTACTTTCGGAGGTCTCGTGGCGTCCGGCGCCTATCGCGGATAAGAGTTCAACTCGTCGAAGCGCTCTCCAGTAGAATATGCAGTCCGGTTGTGAGGCGAAGCCGAACTTTGTCCCGGCTGACATTTTCGTACGTCCAACTTTATGTTCAAGAAGATTCTCATCGCGAACCGTGGCGAGATCGCGGTACGCGTCGTCCGCGCCTGCCATGAGATGGGAATTGCCGCGGTCGCGGTTTACTCTGACGTTGATCGCGCGGCGCTGCATGTTCGCAAGGCGGACGAAGCGTATCCGATCGGAGCAGCGGCCGCGTCCGAGTCTTACCTGAATATTCCGAAAATTCTGGACGCCGCTGCGCGATCGGGGGCCGACGCGATCCATCCGGGCTACGGTTTTCTTTCCGAGAATGCGAAGTTTGCAGGTGCCTGTGCCGATGCGGGCATAAAATTCATCGGCCCGACAGCCGCCGCCATGGACGCCATGGGCTCGAAGACCAAGGCGAGGCAGGCAATGGAGCGCGCCGGAGTGCCGTGTGTGCCCGGCACGTCGCGAGGTGTGGAATCGTTCGAGCAGGCCGAAGAAATCGCGGCCCGAATCGGCTATCCAGTGATGTTGAAGGCCGCGGCGGGTGGCGGCGGGAAGGGCATGCGTCTGGTGGAGGCGCCGAGGGACCTGAGGTCGGCGCTCGAGGGCGCGCGCAGCGAGGCGGAGCGCTCGTTTGGCGACAGCGAAGTTTACATCGAGAAGGCGATTATCAATCCGCGGCACATCGAGATGCAGGTGCTGGCTGATGAGCACGGCAACACCGTGTATCTGGGTGAACGCGAGTGCTCGCTGCAGCGGCGGCATCAGAAGGTGATTGAGGAAGCGCCGTCGCCAGTCGTGGATGCCGACATGCGGCGCAGCATGGGCGAGGTCGCGGTGCGCGTTGCCCAGGCGGCCAACTACACGAATGCCGGCACGGTGGAATTTCTGGTCGACCAACAAGGAAACGATCAGGACAAGAAGTTTTATTTCCTGGAGATGAACACGCGGTTGCAGGTGGAGCATCCGGTGACTGAGTTAGTTACCGGACTCGATCTGGTGCATCTGCAGATTCGCATTGCGGCCGGAGAAAAGCTGCCGTTTACGCAGGAGCAAGTCGTGATTCGCGGGCACGCCATTGAATGCCGCATCTACGCCGAAGATCCCGACAACAATTATTTTCCGAGTCCGGGCAAGATCACGCTGCTGCTGCTGCCTTCGGGGCCGGGAATTCGGCGCGACAGTGGCATGTACGAAGGCTGGACCGTACCGATGGATTACGATCCGCTGTTGGCCAAACTGATCGGCTACGGCACGGATCGCGAACAGGCGATCAGCCGCCTGACGCGAGCGCTGAACGAATATTTTGTGGGCGGGATCAAAACGAATATTTCGCTGTTCCGGCGAATCTTGAGCGATCCGGATTTTCGCGCGGCGAAGATGGATACTGGTTTTCTCGATCGTCTCTTAAAGCAGAAGCGAACTGAAGCTCCGGCCGATCCTAAGACGATTGAAGCTGCGGTAATTGCTGCGGGAATATTTTCCGTGCTGGGCGCTGCCGGCGCGGGAACGGGCGAGCGGACGACAGCCGATGGCTCAGCGAGTGACAAGCCAAAGCCTGCGTCCAATTGGAAGGGGGCTTCGCGTCGTGAGGCCTTGCGATGAACTTCGATCAAGCCGCGGCGAACGCACGGACGAAGGCCTCGCTACCAAGTCAAAATCCCCACCCCTTCGACAGGCTCAGGGCAGGCTCTCTCGCAAACAACGCGAGAAGAGTGGAGCAGCGTTTTCAGTGTTTCTGATGACCTACGACATCACCATTGACGGCAAACACTACCGGCTCGATCTTGATCGCGCGGAGGCCCGGTGGTCGTGCCGGGTCGATGGACGCGAAGTCGAAGTCGACGCTGTTCTGGCGCGACCCGATGTGCTCTCTCTGCGCATCGGCAACCTGGCTTACGAAGTGAAGTGTGAACGTGTGGCCGGCGAGACGCATCTGTGGGTGGGCAGTGCGCGCTTTGCGGCGGAAGTTCGTGATCCGCGGTCGTTGCGGGGGCGAGTGCGGGCAGTGGATGATCACGGCCCTAAGAAGCTGACGGCGCCGATGCCGGGCAAGATCGTGCGGTTGCTGGTGAGCCAGGGTGACGCTATCGAGGCTGGCGCAGGCGTGCTCGTGGTCGAAGCGATGAAGATGCAGAACGAAATCAAGTCCCCGAAGAAGGGGACGATTCAGAAGATCCTGGTCGGCGAAGGCGCGGCCGTGAACGCGGGGGATGTGCTGGCCATCGTGGAGTAGAGATTCGCAAAGCTACGCATGCGGCGGGCGAGGGCGCCCGTCGGGACGGCGGCGCTACTTCTCGATTCCGTTGCTGTCGAGCACTTTCTTCGCGTAGAAGTTTTCGACTTTGGCAGAATCGCGCAAGACTTCGTAATAGGCGGCTTTCAGCAACTGCTCGCGGCGGTCGTGAAGCTGTGAGCGGATGGCCTGCTGCACTCGCGGATCGGCCAATTCATGCTGGCCCGCGGGTTCCTTTGATACCAGCTTCACGATGCGAAATCCCACCAGCTTGTTCCCCGGATTGACGACCGTAACTATGGGGCCGTACTGGCCGGGCTTGAGTTTCATCACCATGTCGCGCGTGGCTGGATCGGCTCCCTTCAGTCCGGACTCAGGGACGGTACCGAGATCGCCGCCGTTGCCTGAAGTTTCGGGGTCTTCGGAATATTTCATCGCCAGAGTGGCAAAATCGTCCCCGCTGTCGAGGCGGTTGGCAATCATCTGGATTTTCTTGCGCGCGTCGCCTTCGTTCTGCGCTTTGTCGTTCTGGTCATGGGCTTGCGGATTGGGCATGGGAGTCACCATGATTTGGGCCAGATGGTACTGCGTTTCGATCAGATTGAACTCGCCTTTATGCGCGTTGTAGTAGTCGGTAATGTCCTGGTCGGTGATGTTGATCTTGGACGACACTTCCTTGTTCATGACCTTCTCAAGCGTAATCGAGCGCCGGATATCGCGTTTGATGTCGGCGACCGTGCGCTTACTGTCTTTGAGGCGCTTGTCGAATTCCTCCTGGGTGAAGGGAGACTTGAGTTCGTTGTATTTGCGGTCGACCTCTTCATCGGTAGCCAGCAGGCCGAGTTTTTCGGCGCGCCGCATGGTGATTTCGTCCTCGATCATCTGGTGCAGAATGTTCAGGCGAAGCGCGGTGGCCTGCTCGCCGGTGGGCGCCTGCTGGGCTGAAGCGACCTGGCTGTCGTAATACTTATCCACGTCGGCGCGGAGAATTTTTTGGCCATCCACCGTCGCCATCACATCGCCGGCGGTCTGCGAATTACAGGCGGTCAGGGCTGCCAGCAGCGCGGCGGCCGATAGGGCCGCGGCAAACCGGGTAAAGGAAAAGTTGTTCGTCAAGAATGTTCTCCGTTTCCATACACCGCGACTCCAAACGAATATCCACTCCGCAGAAGCGGCCAGTCGCTTCCACAAGGTGGCCAGTTACTTGGATGCTGGCGCCGGGGCCGGCGGAATGTGTTGCGGCACGGGCTCTCCGGCGTCTTTCAAAGCCGCGTCCAGCGCGGCGCGCACCTCGGCGATCGGAACCGCCCCGTCCAGTTTCTGCCCGTTGATGAAAATCGCAGGCGTTCCGTTGATGCCAAGGTCATCCGCTTCTTTCATGGAAGCTCGAACCGCATCTTCGTTTTGATCCTTGACGCAGGATTGCAGTTTGGCTGGGTCGACGCTGTGTTTTTGCCCTTGCAGCAGCGTCATTTTGTCGAGCGCTGCGAAGCGAGCTCCGGGGGTCCTTTCGGAGTCGACCTCCTGCTTGTTGGCGTGAATGTAGTCGGCGAAGTCCCAATAGGCGTCGGCGCTTTGCGCTGCCAGGCAGTTGGCGTCGACGGCGGCGTGGATCGCCCAGGGATGAATCTCCGATAACGGGTCGTCTTTATAAATGAAAGTAACCCGGTCTCCGTATTCCTTGAAGACTTCTGGGAACAGCGTCTCGTGCATGCGCGAGCAGAACGGACATTCGAAGTCGTCGAAATTCACCAGCACCACTTTGGCGGCTTTGGCGCCGCGGGAGGGTCGGCCGCTGACGTCGATTTTGCTCATCAACTCGGCAAACGGATCCTTGGTCAGGTCGAACTTGTTCACGCGCAGCAGGGTGGTGCGATCCTTCGACAACAGAAAATCGTAGGCCTTGGGCTTGCCGTCGCCCCCGTCGATGCTGACAGAAACCTTGTCGAACGTGGGCCAGTCGGTACTGGGAGTGACCGCGCCAACGGTCACCTTTACGTCAACCGGGATGTTGTAGAAGGCGCGCACCTGGCGTTCGACCTTCCGCGCCACGTCAGGCGGCACGGACTGGGCGACACAACCCAGACAAACCAGAAGCAGGAGCAGCAGCGAACGTCGAATTGAAGTCACCAGGAACCGCCTCAGCATCGCTTTTATCTGTTCGATTATCTCACAGTGAATGCGGGTCGAAACGCTGCAGTCCGCGGGGCGTCCGACTAGCCGGTGCGGCGGAGCTGATCGGCGGGCAGCAACGAATTCATCGAGCCAGAGCGGAATCCTTCCAGGTCGAGGGTGACGAACTTGAATCCAAGGGCTTTGAAAATCGCCGCAAACTGGGCTGCCATCGTGGGGTTCAGAGCGCGTTCCAGTTCCTCGCGCGCAATCTCGATGCGCACGATGTCCCCGTGATGGCGCACCCGAAACTGCCGGAAGCCGAGAGCGCGAATTGCCTCTTCTCCGCGCTCAACCACTGCGAGCGCTTCGCGCGTGACCGGGCGTCCGTACTCGATGCGCGAGGAGAGACAGGCCGATGCAGGCTTATCCCAGATGCGCAGGCCGGCCTGGCGCGCCAGTTCGCGAATCTCCTGTTTCGTGAGACCTGCTTGCAACAACGGCGCGGCAACGTGGTGCTGCTGGGCCGCCTGTTGCCCGGGGCGGAAGTCGGCCTGGTCGTCGAGATTCACTCCATAGGCAATCGCGTCGAAGCCGCGCGCGGCGCGGAGTGTTTCCATCACCGCAAAAAGCTCGTCTTTGCATTGAAAGCAGCGCTGGCCGTCGTTGCGGATATATTCAGGGCGGTCGAGTTCCGACGTACTGATGACTTCAACGGGGATCTGCTGTTCGCTGGCGAAGGCGACGGCGTCACTCAACTGAGTGCGCGCCAGGCTGGGAGAATCAGCGATCACGGCGAGCATGGCCGATCCGAGTACGCGATAAGCGGCCCACGCTAGATATGCAGAATCCACGCCGCCGGAGTAAGCAACCAACACGCGGCCCAGTTGGCGGAGGCTCGCCTGAAGTTGAGAGTCCTTGGCACTGATCGGGATTTCCGGGGACTGCATGGCCACAATGGTACCAGCACTGGAACACACTGAGCGGGTGCTAGTAGAGCCGTTCCTGGCGGCGGAGATTGCCGAACGAGCCTACGTTCGCCAGAGTGAAAGTGAAGCGGAACAGATTCTCGTTGCGCACATTTGCGATGGAATAGCGGCGATATTCCATCGTGACGCCGCAGCAATCCCAGTTGTAGGTGGTTTGCGCGGTAGCGAACTGCAATTGCCGTGTTTCCGAATCGAAACCCACGCTGGCAGCAGCGCTGAATCCGGGGCGAGCCAGCCCGCCGAAGCCCAGCGCCACGCGGAACTGGTTGAACTTGCAGGTTGGCTGCGTCGTGGGAGTCGAACTGCAAGTCCCCTCCGTCTCGGTGAAAGGAGAACTGATCGGCTGCGGAATCTGCAGAAACGCATCCCCACCCCCGACGGTAAAGGGTCCCAGGTTGTAGTTGACCAGCAAGGTGCTGGCGTTGATACGGCCCAACTGGAAGTCGTAATCGAGATCCCATTCTGTGTCGGTATTGCTGCTGGTGGCAACCCGAAGGCGCGACACGATGGGAGAAAGATGCCGCGGCTCCGTCGCGAAAGCAATGCCGGTCAGGTCTTCAGTGGTGGTAAACACATTGCGCTGTCCGGTCACGAGTGCTCCGCCAAAGGTCGGATCGACAAAATATTTCTGCGCAACCTCCCAAGTGGCGACCTCGCGCACATCCGGAGCCTTGAGGCATGGCAGGTTATCGAGCTTGTTCTGGCGTCCCCAGGGAACGACCTGCTCTGGCGCTGCAGCGCCGACCGCTAAGCCCGTCATGGGCTTTTCGCACTCCGGTTCGTTCGACGGCGGCTTTTTTGCATAGAGGCGGCTCACGAACCCATATTCGACTTCGTGAGTATTGCTCAGGATGTCGCGCTCGTCGAAGTGTAGGACATTGGCGAAATCGTTCACGCCCGTCGCGTACCGGTAGACAGCCCGCGGCTCGATCACATGCTTCCACTTTCGCCCCAGGAATTCCTTGTCGAAGATTTTCTCCACCGCCGGCGGGCGCACTTCCACAGAGACGTCCAGGGCCTGGCGGTTGGTCGGATCGTCGACGGCGAGTCCGCTCACAAATCGCTCAGTGTAGTAAGTCTCGTGCAGCGTGAGTGCGGGGCGCACGGACCAGCCGTCGAATTGCAAGGGCAGGGAAATCTCGGGATTGAAGTCGAATCGTCCCAGCAGTTCTCCGGTGTGAAAGCCGGGCTCGCTGCGCTGCAGGCCCGCCAGGGACGCGTCGAACGACCAGAAAAATGGTGAGCGGCCCAACGGCCGGTCCACGCTGGACGCGTCCGCACTGGGAGTGTGCCAGATCTGGACGTCATTAAACAGCGGCGGGTTCGACAGAGCTCCGTTGACGGTGGTCTGAAAGAAATTCTGGTAGCGCTCGATCATCGTGCCGAAAGAAAAGCCGTTTTCCTCCTTCGCGAGAAAAACCTGCGACTTCACTTCCGAGTTGACGGCCTGGGTGAAAACTTCGTTGAACGCCAGGCGAAAAAGGAACGAACTCAGGTAGTCGACATTGGAGACGGCACGGAAACCGGGAAATTCGTCTGCCGCGGTAAGACGAGCCTCCTGGCCGCCTTCGCGAAGTGGAGGTACGCCAGAGCCCTGGCTGATGCCGCGGTCGATCACGCCGAAGAAATTTAAATCAACGTAGGACGCTTCGCCGGGACGCGCGCGAAATTCCGCGCGCTGCGACCACCCTCGCTTGGAGAAATATTCCGCTCCGACGGTGGCATCCATGCTGCGGTTGATGACCCAGTAGAATGCGTCGCCAATCTCATTGCCGTTGGTCGACGACCGGCCGCCGGAAGGTACCAGGAATCCAGTTTCCCGGGCTTCGCGGTCCACGGGATGAGTCGCGTACGGAAAGTAGAGAATCGGGAGTCCATGCAGCCAGAATGTGCTGTGAATAATCTGTGCGTTTCCGCCCACGTCTACAACCACTTTGTGAGCGTGGAACTGCCACTTGGGATGCGGAAGTTCGCAGGTGGTAATGGTGCCATCGTAGACCACGTAGTGGTCGGAACTGGTTTTGTCGACGACCTTTCCGGTGAAGGCAAACGGAGCGGTCGAGGTGAGCATCACGAAGTCGCCGCGAATGCGGACTCCCGTAGTTGCAGTGACGTCGTAGAACCGGCCGCTCTCAGCCGTCAGATTGTAAGTTCCGTGAGTTGCCTTAATGTGTTCGTCGTTAGGGCCGCCGTCGAGTCTTACGTGGCCGGAGGCCGTGGCCTCGCCGCTGTCGGAGTTGTAGGTTACTTCATCGGCCTGCAGGATGTAGGTGCGATAGTGGATTTCGGCGTCACGGTGCAGTTGGTAGATGTCGCCGATTTTTTCCTGTTGAATGGAACAAATCACGGTGCCGTCTTGAAGTTGGGCAGCGGCGCGGCTGCCGCAGATGCTGGCTGGAGTTGCTGGGGTAGCGGCGATTGTTTGCCGGGTAGCTCCGGAGCCGGGAATGCCGGATTGGCCGGAATTTTCTGACGGCAACTGGCTGGTTACTAGCGCAGCGGCGGTAAGCTGATGACAAAGAAACAGCGCCGTGATAAGGAATCTAGTGCGAAGAGTCATCGGAAGAAAATCAACGGAAGAAGATCGTCCATTCGCAGACGTACCTGCCCTTTTTGCGTTCAGGTCGCGGCATCGTGAAGTTAGCACGCCGCTGGCCGCGCGGCAAAGTGGCGAAAAGGGCTAGGATTCCCATTGGTTGCCTTCCGGTTGTACGTTCCACTAGAACTGGCGCGATTTTGTAGACATAAGTGCGGTACGATTTCGATAAATACTGCAATAATTATTTCGCTAGCTAAAGATTGGTTTTCATGAATTGTTCGCTGTGTGGAGAAGTTTGTCGTTGTCCCGAGGAGCCCCTTCCTGCTGCATTGAAGCAGTGTGATCCTGCCGCTGAGTCTGAGGCGGCCGTTGGTTTGGTTCAGGACGGTCAAGCTCAGGACGATCAAGTTCAGGGTACCCGGACCATGGACGCCCAGGGGGAGGATGTCCCGGCCTGGCGCGACGAACTTTCCGCCCGGCTCAGCCGTTATCGCGCGCGTCGCAGGGTGCGCCCACCGCGCTATCCGTCTCTGCGCCTGCAATTTGGAGAACTGGACTGGTCGACCCGTGCAAACCTCGCGGACCGATCTGCGCCGGTTCCGAGGTTCGAGTCGGTATCGAACCAGGCCCTCGCGCTCGATGAAATGAGACACGGATCTCACGCTGCGGCGGAAACGGATGTTGAGTGCCGGCAGGCGCCGGCCGCAGCGGAAACTCTGGAGCCGGTACACCCACCAGCAGGACATCAAGCTGGACGGGCTTCTGCCCTCGCCTCTGGACATTTCTCGGGACATGTAGCCGGACATGCCGCTGGGGCCAAAATTATCGAGTTTCCGCGATTGGCCTGGGGACCGCCTCCGCCTCCACCCGATCAACTGGCCGAGCCGGTCAGTGAGCGTCCGCGAATTCTGGAAGTCGCTGAGGTTGCGCCGCCGCCTCCCGCGCTGGGCGGAATTACCATCGAAGCAGCCGAGGAGAAAGAAATCGAAAAGCGCCCCGGCATCGACATCCCGCTGCAGAGCGCACCGCTCGGCTTGCGCCTTGTAGCTGCATTGGTCGATGGATTGATTATCGTGACGGCGTCAGCGTTCTTCGGTTTCATTTTCTGGAAGATCGCTGCCGTGCGTCCGCCGCTGGTGCAGATGCTGGGACTCGGGGCAGGAATCCCCTGTCTGTTCTGGGCGGCTTATCAGTATCTGCTGATTGTTTATGGGGCGAGCACTCCGGGATTGCGCGTCGCAGGCCTCGAACTGACTCGCTTCGACGGTACTCCAGCCAGTCGCTCCCTGCGCCGCTGGCGCGCGCTGGCGGGCTGCCTCTCCGGCCTCTCTCTGGGCATGGGATACGCATGGGTCTTTCTCGACGAAGACGCGCTCTGCTGGCACGACCGGATCACGCACACCTACCTCGCCCCGAGAAAGCGCGCAGCCGCTACCACGCGGTCCGTTTAGCGGAGCGCGGAAACATGAACTCCTGGTCTGCTCCCGCTGTGCTATCTTCAATGGTTTAGCTTGGGTTGCAGTTTCCGCACTCCATCTGAAGCATGGCCAGCGCCCCTGAAGGTACAAAACCGGCAGTAAAGGTCTTCGTCGCCACTACGGTGATGCTGACCTTCATTTCGTTCTGGCGCGCCTCCGCGATCGTGCTGTCGGATTTAGCTTCGTCCGCCTATTACGCGGGCGGTGACGCCGAGAAAGTGATCGGCAAGAGTGCTCCCTGGTTCATTCTCGCGGTCATGCTGTTCAGCTATGCGGTACGGGCGCTGTATATCGAGTCGAGTAGCATGTTCGTGCGGGGTGGCGTCTACCGCGTGGTCAAGGAGGCCATGGGCGGCACGCTCGCCAAGTTCTCGGTCTCGGCGCTGCTGTTTGACTACGTTCTCACCGGACCGATCAGCGCAGTTTCCGCCGGGCAATACCTGGCGGGATTCATCAAAGACATCGCGCTGGTCCTCAGGCCGCACGATCCGCTGAATTTCTCTGACGATCACTTCGCCGCGGGGTTGGCGATCATCATCGTCGTCTATTTCTGGTGGAAGAATACACAGGGCATCCACGAATCCAGCCAGAAAGCGTTGCAGATCATGGCCATCACCACGGTGATGGTGGTGATTCTGATCATCTGGTGCACAATCACCGTTTTGCGGGCTCCAGTTGTCCAGTTGCCGCCCAACCCTCTGCACCCTGGCGTGGTTCCGCTGAACAAAGAATCGCTGGGTTGGTTAGACACGACCTGGTTCCGGCATCTCCCGTTCAAGGCGCTCATCTCGATCGTTGCATTCGTTGGCTTTGGCCACTCGGTGCTGGCCATGAGCGGCGAAGAGACTCTGGCCCAGGTCAACCGTGAAATCGAACACCCGAAGTTGAAGAACCTGGAAAAGACCGGGCTGGTGATTTTTGTGTACAGCCTGCTGTTTACCTCGCTGGTTTCATTCTTCGCGGTGATGATCATTCCCGACGGCGTCCGCGAACATTATTTCGCCAACCTCATCGGTGGCATCGCCGTGTATCTAGTAGGGCCGGCTAGCCTGAAGCTGCTATTCCACGGGTTCGTTGTCCTGGTCGGCGTGCTGATCCTTGCAGGAGCGCAGAACACTTCCATCGTGGGCGCGAACGGCGTGCTGAACCGCGTGGCTGAGGACGGCGTGCTGACCAGTTGGTTTCAGAAGCCGCATCACCGCTACGGTACCAGCTACCGCATCATCAACCTGATCGTCTCCATGCAGTTGCTGACCATTGTGCTGAGTCGCGGCGATGTCTACCAACTGGCAGCGCTCTACGCCTTCGGAGTGATCTGGAGCTTCACCATGAAGTCGCTCGCCGTGCTGGTGTTGCGTTTTACTGAGCCGGGCAACCGCGAGTGGAAAGTCCCCGGGAATCTTCACATCGGGAAGACGGAAGTTCCCATCGGACTCATCATCATTTCGGCGGTTCTATTCACGACTGCAATTGTGAATTTGTTCACCAAGTATCAGGCCACGATCGCAGGAATTATCTTCAGCGTAGTCTTCTTCACGATCTTCACCATTTCGGAGCATCACGTCGCCAAAGAACGCCACGGCAAGCCCGAGCAACTGGATCAGTTCCGCGTATACGGCAATCAGGAACTGGGCAGCGGGGCCATGGGAGTGCGCCCGGGCAACATCCTGGTGGCAGTGCGCGATCCGCGCAATCTCTACTACCTGCGGCATGTGCTCGGCCATACCCACACCGGCAAGCAGGACGTCGTGGTGATGAGCGCCCGTCTCTACCATCGCGAACACAGTTTCAGCGGCAGCACGGTGCTCGAAGCCAGCGAGGTTTTCGACCACTACGAGCAGGAGCTTTTCACCGCGGCCGTGGCCGTGGCCGAAAAAGAAGGCAAGCCCATCTCGTTGCTGGTGGTGCCTGCGACGGATGTGTTCGAAGCCATCATGGTGACGGCTCAGCGGCTCGATTCCAGCCGCGTGATCTGTGGCTTATCGAACAAGCTCACCGCCGACGAGCAGGCCAAGTTGACCGGCGACGCCTGGGAGCGCCTGCCGGAGCCGCGTCCGCGATTGACTCTGGAAGTGTGCGCCCCCGACGGAGCGATTCGCGAATTTGCGCTGGGCCCGCACACTCCGCGTATGCGTCCGCAAGACGTTGAGCTCATGCATCGGCTCTGGCTCAACATTACGGCCGACCCCAAATTCGCAGGGGCGCACCATTACCACATCGTGGCCCTCGCTCTCGAAGAACTGCAGCGTGAGTTGAGCACGGAACAACGAGCCCAGCTCCTGCAAAAGCTGCAAGACGAAATGAAGGCTCCGGGCAGCAGTGATAAGGGCTTGGATTCGTAAGGAGGTCCTATGGCCCGCATTCCGGGCGCTTCCAGCGGTCAAGGCGGTTTGATCCGCCGGTTGTTTGTCGGAATTGTCTACTCATTGACCCGGCGCCGGCTCGGCAAGGTCATCATGCCTATCCAGGTGACGGCGCATCATCCCAAGATTTTTTGGGGATACGTCCAGATGGAACAATCGCAGATGGGAGCGAAGCTGATCGATCACAAGCTGAAGGGACTCGCCGAGCTTCGTGTCGCGACCCTGGTCGGTTGTCCGTTTTGAATTGATATCGGCTCTGCCGTAGGCAGAGCGAGCGGCATCACGAGCGAGCAAATCGCCAATCTGAATGACTACCGTACGGATTTCAACTTCTCGGAACTCGAGAGGCTCATTCTCGAGTACGCCGATGGCATGACCCGGACCCCGGTAGAAGTGCCGGACAGTTTGTTCGACCGCCTGCGCGAAAGGTTCAGCGAAGCGGAACTGGTGGAGCTGACTTCGGCGATTGCGTGGGAAAACTATCGCGCCCGCTTCGATCACGCTTTCGGAATCGAAGCCGAGAATTTTGCTGAGGGAGCTGTTTGTGCTTTGCCGGTTCGAGGCGGCGGTTCAATGACGTGACGCGATTGTGAATCGGAGCGCTAGCGTCTTAGCATATTCTCCAGCGATCCGCGCAGTTCGCTGAAGCGAAACGGATATCCGCTCGCGACTAACTGCGCCGGTTCGACGCGCTGGCCGCCTAGGAGAACCGTCTCTCCCATCTCGCCGAAGGCCAGCTTCACCACGAAAGCCGGCACGGGAAAAATCGCCGGGCGGGAAAGCACGCTGGCCAGCGTCTGGGTGAATTCTGCATTGGTCACCGGCTTGGGCGCGACCAGATTCACTGGGCCGTGCAGCAGATCGGTTTTCAGGATGTGATGAATCGCGCCCACCATGTCCTGCACGTCAATCCAACTCATCCATTGGCGCCCGTTTCCGATCTTGCCGCCGACGCCCATCTTGAAGGGCGTCAGCATCTTTCCGAGCGCGCCGCCGGCGGGGCTGAGCACGACGCCGGTACGCATTTGCACCGTGCGAATACCCGCCTCTGCAGCTGGCTGCGTAGCCTCTTCCCACCTGCGGCACACGTCCGGCAGAAAACCTTGGCCCGGCGCGCTTTCCTCGTTGAGGACTTCGAATCCCCGGTTGCCGTAGAATCCAATCGCCGAGCTGCAGATGAAGACCTGCGGCTTATCTTTTGCCTGCGCGAGAGCGTGCGCGAGATTTCCCGTGCCTACGACGCGGCTGTCGCGGATTTTCAATTTCTTTTCTGCCGTCCACCGCCCGACAATGCCTTCGCCCGCTAGATGAATGACCGCATCGAAGCCGGAGACTGCCTCATGCGCAATCGGCTTCGCCGGGTCCCAGAGAATCTGGCCGTCGCCGGCAGCAACGCCACGCACCAGTCGGGCGACTTCATATCCGCGTGTCTTGAGTGACGGAAGGAGCGCGGCCCCGATGGGCCCGGAAACGCCACTGACAAGAATTCGCGAAATCATGGCTGGTCGACTGTCAATGTATCAGCCCGCGAAGCGTCCGAACAAACTTGGGAAGCATTCAAAAGTGTTGAAACCCGTGAAATGCCGGAAGGTCAGTCAGCAGAACTCCCAGGTCTCGCAAAGTGCGCGAGACATGGGGCACCCGGATTTTGCTGGTGTTGGCGAAAAGGCACCGGGCGGGAGCGCCCGCTCCACGCGGGCGTTGCGAGCTATAATCGAACATGGCGAGCTTGCGCCAACAGATTGCGACCACTGCCCTCACGCTCACCAAGTTTCGCGACTTGATGAAGAGGATGCAGGAGAACCGTCCGCAGGACGATCTCACCATCGTCAAGAAAGCCTACGACTACTCCCTGAAACATCATGAGGGCCAGACTCGAGCTTCCGGCGAGCCTTACCTGGTCCATCCGCTCGAAGTCGCGCTGGTGCTGGCCGAAATGAAAATGGATCCGGTCGCTGTTGCCGCCGGGCTGCTGCACGATTCCGTCGAAGACACCTCGGTCACGATCGTCGACATCCGCAAGGAATTCGGCGAGCAGGTCGCGCACATCGTCGAGGGCGTTACCAAGATCAGCAAAATTGATTTCGCCACGCGCGAAGAGCAGCAAGCCGAGAACCTGCGCAAGATGATGCTGGCCATGGTCGACGACATCCGCGTGATTCTCATCAAGCTCGCGGACCGCCTGCATAACATGCGCACGCTCGAACATCTGCAACCGGACCGCCAGCACAAAATCGCCGAAGAGACGCTGGAGATTTATGCGCCTATCGCACACCGGCTGGGCATGGGCAAGATTCGCGGCGAACTGGAAGATCTGGGCTTCCGCTTCCTCGATCCCTTGGGATACGAGCAGGTGGAAAAAGCGGTCAATGCCCGTCGCAAGCAAGGCGAGGCGTTCATCGCCAAAATGCAGATCACCATCGCTGACAAGCTGAAAGAGGCCGGAATCCAGGCGCGCGTCGAGAGCCGCATCAAGCGCCTTTACAGCATTCACAAAAAACTGCAGCGCCAGCGAATTTCGGTCGATCAGGTCTACGACCTGTGTGCCATGCGCGTGATCACGCGTTCGCTGCAGGACTGTTATGCGGTGCTCGGCATCATTCACAACCTGTGGCGGCCGGTGCCAGGGCGCATCAAGGATTTCATTGCCATGCCCCGCCCGAATTTTTACCAGTCGCTGCACACCTCGGTGATCACGGAAGACGGTACACCGTTTGAAATCCAGATCCGCACCGAAGAGATGCACAAGATGGCGGAAGAGGGAATCGCCGCGCACTGGAAATATAAAGACGGTCCGGTCTCGGCGCAGGACGAGCAGCGCCTGGCGTGGCTGCGGCAGGTGGTCGAGTGGCAGCGGGACGTCAGCGATCCCAACGAATTTCTTTCCACGCTGAAGGTCGATCTTTATCCCGAAGAGGTTTACACGTTTACGCCTAAAGGGAAAGTTGTGGTGCTGCCGCGCGACGCCACGCCGGTCGACTTCGCCTACAGCGTGCACACCGAAGTCGGCCACACCTGCGTCGGAGCCAAAGTCAATGGGCGCATGGTGCCGCTGCGACACAAGTTGCACTCCGGCGACATCGTCGAGATTCTTACGCAGCCCGGCCACAAGCCCAGCCGAGACTGGCTGGGACTGGTCAAATCTTCCCGCTCGCGAAATAAGATCAAGCACTGGCTCAACGTTCACCAGCGCGAGCGCGCCATCGAAATCGGACGCAAGCTGATCGAAAAGGAGGCGCGCAAGTATCGCATCGCGCTGAAGGAAATCAAAGACGAAGATCTGCAGAAAGTTGCTTCCGGCTACGGCCTGGGCAAAGCCGACGACCTGATGTCGGGCATCGGCTACGGAAAATATTCCGCGCGGCAGGTTCTGGCGCGACTGCTGCCCGCCGGTGCGACGCACTCGATTGCCGGCGACATCGAGTCTGAGGGTCTGACTTCGGAGCCGGGCGCCATTGCCAGCGTAGTGCGCCGAGTGTTCGGTGACCACAACGCCATCACAGTTCGTGGGCAGGGCGACATGCTGGTCTACCGCGCGCAATGTTGTAATCCGATTCGCGGAGAAAGCATTGTCGGCTACATCACCCGAGGCAAGGGCGTGGCTGTGCACTCGATCCACTGTCCGAATGTGACCAACCTGATGTACGAGCCCGAACGCCGCATCGACGTCGAATGGGCCCGCGACGAAAGCACTCCGACCGCCTATCCCGTGAAGTTGACTGTCTTCTGCGACGATCGCTTCGGCATGCTGAAGAACATCACCGGCGTGATCGGCGACGCCAAAAGCAATATACGCAACATCACCGCGCACACCGCCAACAGCCAGGCCAGCGTCGAAGTAGTGCTCGACATCGCCGACTTGAAGCATCTGGAACAGATCATTGCCGGCCTGCGAAAAATTCCCGGTGTACATGAAGTGCAGAGGCTGCAGAAAATTTGAAAACAGTTCTCGGTGAAAAGCGCAAGATCGACGTGATAGATTGATCTTGAGAACTGAGCCGAAAACTGAGAACTTCTTATGCGCGAAGTCATCTCCACCAAAGACGCCCCACAAGCTATCGGCCCCTACTCGCAGGCCATCAAGGCCAACGGATTTATTTTCACTTCCGGCCAGATTGCCATCGATCCTGCGACGCAACAAGTTGTCACTGGAGACGTTGCCGCGCAGACTGATCGCGTGCTGCGCAATCTGTCGGAAATTCTGGAAGCCGCCGGCAGCGGGCTGGGGAAAGTCGTGCGCTCGACCGTCTTCCTGAAGAACATGGATGACTTCGCCGCCATGAATGCCGTTTATGGCAAGTACTTCAGCACGGCGCCGCCCGCGCGCTCAACCGTCGAAGTCGTTCGTTTGCCGAAAGACGTGCTGGTAGAAATCGACGTAATCGCGGTGGGATAAACAAACCTCATCCACACAGGGCAGGACCGAGGAAAATCTAAGTTCCTGTGATCTCCGTGGTTCGATCTGTTCGGATGAGTCAGCATTCGGAGGGGCAAGTATGAGGATGAATTTAGTGGTGGTGGCCGTTCTTGCCGCTACAGCATTCGCGCAATCGGCCAGTCACAGGACCGTTCAGGTGGGTCGTCCCAATACGAACGCTCCCACCAAGGTGACTGGGGATGGCGTCACGACCGAATCCGGCTTGCAGTATTGGGATATCAAGATCGGCCTCGGTCCTCTCGCAAAAGCCGGAGACCACGTGAAAGTGCACTACACCGGATGGCTTACCACCGGCAAGAAGTTTGACAGTTCCGTCGATGCGAATTCGCCCTACGAATTCACCCTGGGCGAGGGCAACGTCATCAAGGGATGGGACGAAGGCGTCGCAGGAATGAAGGTTGGCGGCAAGCGGCAGCTGCGCATCCCGCCGGAATTGGCTTACGGCGAGACCGGCTTTAAGGACATCATCCAGCCCAACGCTACGCTCATCTTCGACATTCAGTTGCTCAGCGTGAAACAAGAATCTTCAACCACAGAGGGCACAGAAAAGCACTGAGGAATGAAATCCTCTGTGGAACTCTGTTTCCTCTGTGGCTAAAGGGTTTTACGCCTTGACGACTTTGCCGCTGCGCAGGCAGGACGTGCAGACGCGCATACGCTTGGTGGCCGCGCCCACGCGGGCGTGCACCGGCTTCAGATTAACGTTCCAGCGCCGCTTGGTGACGTTGTGGGCGTGGCTGATGCGGTTCCCCGCTTGCGGCTTCTTGCCGCAGATATCACATTGTTGTGCCATGACGACTCCCGAAGAATTCAGAACTTGTAGGGCAAACCTTAAGTTTACAAGAACTTGGCCGGATTCGGCAATGGCGAGGCGCCGCCCATTCTGTGGCTAATCGACCGTGCCGCCCTGTGCGATACTTATGCTATGCAGTCGCCACTCCAGGCCGCCTCGGCGGCCACCGATCCTAAGTCGGTGAAGGTGAATCTCACCACCGGCACGGGCGTCGACATTGAGTGGAACGACGGTCATGTCTCGCACTATAACTTTGTCTACTTGCGCGACGCCTGCCCCTGCGCCATGTGCGAGGACGAGCGCGGAAAGGCTGGCCGGCGTCCCGGCGATCCCGTCGCAGCTGCACCGGGCGCCCTGTTGATTTTCAAGCCCAACGCCAAGCCCCTATCCGCGGAGGGTGTGGGCAAATACGCCATCAAATTTTCCTGGAACGATAACCACGATCTCGGGTTGTATTCCTGGAAATTTCTGCGCGAAATTTGTCCGTGCGACGGGTGCAAGGCGGCGCGGGCCGCTGTTTAGCGGCGGCTGCAACGGCAGGGCGTGGCTAGATTTGCTCGACCAAGCTTGCTCGACCAAACATGAGTTCTACCAAACCAAACTCCGCCGTGCAATCCGTGGTCGGCGAACTACTGGCGGACCTCCATGCCAAAGGCGGCTGCGACAAGATTGGTCTCACGCGGGAATCCTTTGCGGTAATTCTGTGCGAGGTCGGCTCCAAACATGCGTCGCCGGCGACCTCCGAAACGGAAATCCGCACGTTTTTTCTTAGCCTGCGAGTGGACGAACTCGCCCTGGCCCGCGCCTGCGCCGCGGGCGTGAACTCCGCCTGGGAAATCTTCCTCACCAAGTTCCGCGAAAAGCTTTATCTCTCGGCTCTACGCATCGCGCGCGAAGATTCCGCCGCCCGCGAACTAGCCGACACGCTCTACGCCGATCTCTACGGCACTAATACCCGCGATGGCCAGCGTGTCTCGAAACTCGCCTCCTACACAGGCCGGGGATCGCTCGAAGGCTGGCTGCGAACCGTGTTGGCGCAGGAATATGTCAATCGCTACCGCCGCACGAAACGCCTGGTCAGTCTCGACGAGGAATCGGAAGAGGGCATTCAATTCCGCGCGCCCGAACCCGAACCCGTACCGGCGGCCGACCAACGACTAGGGCAGGCCACCGACGAGGCCCTGGCTTTTTTATCCGGCGAAGACCGCATGGTGCTGGGCGCGTATTATCTCGATGGCCGCACTCTGGCCGAAATCGCCCGGATGCTGGCTGTGCACGAGTCCACCATCAGCCGCAAGCTCGATAAGCTGGCCAAGTCTCTGCGCAAGCAGATTGTTGCGGCTCTGGGGCGCCGCGGCATGTCGCGCCGACAAGCCGAGGAGGCCCTGGAAGTGGATGTACGGGACCTGCAGTTAGATATTCGCCGCAGTTTGGCGCAAGATTCGCTTCCGCCGGCGTTCTCTGAGAAGAGAGTGGAAGCACGGGTCCCGGAGGGCGAAGGATAGAGGGGAAAGACCGTGTTCTGAGGAGTTTAGGTCGACCCGAGCTTAGACGACCGCTGGAAGCTGAAATGCAAAATGTCCCAAAAATCGTACGCGAGCGGCTGAGGGCGGCAACGCCCGCCGTCAATCATCCCGACGCGGACGCGCTGACGGCCTTCGCCGAACGTTCGCTGCCGGTACTCGAACGAGATGCCGTGCTCGAGCACCTGGCACGTTGCGGCGACTGCCGCGACATTGTGGCCCTGGCTTTGCCCTCATTGGAAGCGGAGCCAGTCGGCAGCGCGCTGAAGCCTTCGCCGGCCGGTTGGCTGACCTGGCCCGCGCTGCGCTGGGGGTTTGTGGCGGCGGGCGTGGTTCTGATTGCCTCGCTCGGCATCCTGCGCTATCAGGCCCGCTTCCGGTCTGGGACGATGTCCGCGTCTAACCAGGCGCTGGCCCCACGGGCCGTGGCCACGGAGCCTAAGGATCAGCCATTAGCAACGCCCGCGCCTCCGCCCTCGTCGCCTGCCGCGCAGCGTGAAAAGACTCCGGCGCCCGCAGCCCCGGCGTTCGCAGATTCCGTGGACACGGAGAATGCCGCATCCGCCGACAAAAAGAGCGCGCGTCGAGTCGAGATACCTCCGGCAAGCGCGATGCAGTCGCAGGGTGGGACTGCTAGCGGCAGCGGCGCCTTCCACGGGGCGGCAGTGCTGCATGGTCCCATGTCGGCGAACCAGATGACGGCGAATCAGATTGCGGCGAATCAGTGGCAACAGAAGACGCAGAACCAGGCCGCAGCCCCGGCGCCGTCGGTGCCGCCCGCGAAGCAGCAGGCTGCTGCGCCATCTGCGAATCCGCAGGCTGCGGCTGCTCAGACTGTGGAGTCGTCGGGCGCGGCAACAGCCGACCTTGCCACGCTGGCTCAGAATATGAACACGACTCTGCTCCAGTATGACGCGCCCCAGCCATCGGCGGACAAGCCGCCCGTGGAGAGGGCCAAACCCTTGCCGCTGCCCGCTCCAGGACAGATCGCCGGTTATGTTGTTGATCCGACCGGAGCCGGAGTTTCCAGTGCGCGGGTTACGGTTACTCCCTCGACCATGGGCGGGGCTACTACTACGATCACCAATTCTCAAGGGATATGGCTGGTAGCCGGCCTTCCCACCGGAAACTATAAAGTGGCAGCGGAAGCGCCCGGTTTCACGACCACTGTCAAGGATCTGCACTACGACGCCGATCAGCCCAAGATGTATAGCCTCAGTTTGAGCCCCGGCAGCGTCTCAGAGACGGTGGAAGTTTCTGCGGAGGCCGCGGAGATTCAAACGGAGAGCACGACCGTGGGCGGTCCCATCACGAGGGGCGCAAACGCTCAGATCGCCTTGAACGGTCGCAACACGATGCAGATGGCTACGTTGGCGCCGGGTGGTTTGCAGACTTTCTGGAAACTCGATTCTGGCGGCCGCCTGCAGCGTTCCTCCGATCAGGGCAAGACGTGGCGAGCGGTCGACGTCGCTGCGAATCCTGGGCTGTACGCTGCGAGTCTCGCAGTTGCCGCCGAAACCTCGAGCGCAAGGGCGAAGGACGCGGAGAAGGCCCGTAAGGTTCCGGCATCATTAACTTTCCGTGCCCTCGTCGTAACTGGCTCCGATGTGTGGGTGGGTGGTTCGGGTGGCGCGCTCTATCATTCGGCGGACGCCGGCAACCTCTGGACCCGCATTGTCCCAGTAGCGTCCGGCCGCACCCTCACCGCTGATGTGGTTAGCCTGGAATTCTCCGACCCGCAGCACGGAAAGCTCTCAACCTCTACGTCGGAAGTCTGGATCACTTCCGATGCCGGCCAAACCTGGCAGAAGAAGTAGGCCGGCGTCTCGCGTCCCCCTCGAAGTTACTTCGGTCAGACCTCAACTTAGCTTTGCGCTAACTAAGTTACCGAAGTGACATTTACACCAAGGGAAGGGGATTCTAATATCCGAATCGTGGTTTGGCAGTTCTGGGGGAGGGCTGCCGAGGCGTCCTGGACTTGAAAGAGTCGAGGGCGCTTTTCTTATTCTGGCGCCGGTTCACACTGGAGCCGTCAGTCTTGAGACAGATTGATCCCGGAGCTGGTTCCGCACGCCGGCAGCAAGCGCCGGGGCGCAGGATTATCTCGATCCTCGGCAGGCCGAGCAATACCCGCCTATCTCCAGCCGTGAAACCAGCACCCGGAAACGGCAGTCTTTCTCGACTTGCTGCTTCAGCCTCTCAAAACTGTCGCTGACAAACTCCGTGATTTTGCCACAGCGTAAGCAGGCCATGTGGATATGGTCGCGCTCCAGTTTGCGTTCGTAGTAGTGGCCCTCGCCGTTAATGTGCATCAAGTCAAGTTCGTCGATCAACCCCTGCCGCTTCAACAGTCGCAAGGTGCGGTACACCGTGCTGCGGTCAACGCTGGCATCGATCTTCTGCGCCTTGCGCAAAATCTGGCTGGCATCGAGATGCTTGTTGGCAGTTTCGATCACGCTCAGAATGGCGTGCCGTTGCTGCGTCATGCGGATTCCGCGCTCGGCGAGGTGCGCCTGCAGCCGGCCCGGCATTTCGGTCTGTGGAAGTGGCATGCTGCCGCCTACTATCGTCGCACGTAGTCGCAATCGTTTTGCGACGAAATCTTGCGCCGCAACTTGACGGCCTGGTGAACCGTCCGTCAAGATGAATGTATCTTAGATGCGACTGAGTTGCAACTAGAAATAGCCATTGTCGCCGCGAAAGGAAATCAAAACTCGTCTTGCCTCCTATCACTCTTCATCCGCAATACTCAGTTCCCGTGCGGCTGCTTTCGGAGTCCATTGCCACTCTCCGGTCTTCGCGGTTTTTTCCCTGCGGCCTGCTCGGCATGGTTCTCCTCGCAGCCGCTCTTCCGCTCCACGCCCAGGAGAGCCCGTACATCGTCACCTACGATCACTACCTGGAAGAACCCGGCAGTCTCGAGGTCGAATACTTCTCGACCTTCGGCACGCAACGCGCCGGCAACGACTTTCACGCCTTCTGGGCTGAGTTCGAATACGGCGCGACCGCCTGGTGGACCACGGAACTTTACTTCGACGGCCAAACCACGTTCAACGACAGCACGCTCTTTACCGGTTTCCGCTGGGAGAATCGTTTCCGCCTGCTTGCGCGCGAGCACATCATCAATCCCGTGCTCTACATCGAATATGAGCAGACCAGCGGCGCCGACAAGATTCTGAAAGAAGTCGAGGGCCACGACGTGGAAGCCGATTACGCCGTGCCCAACGCCCTCGCCCGCCAGGAGCACGATCACGAGATTGAAAGCAAACTGCTGCTGTCGAGCACGTTCGCCGGTTGGAACATCGCCGAAAACACAATTGCCACCAAGAACGTTACCGGCGGAAACCCCTGGGAGTTCGGCTACGCGATTGGAGCCAGCCGGCCTCTGGCACTGAAAGCGTCAGCCCAGCGCTGTAGTTTTTGTCCCGAAAATTTCATTGCCGGCGTCGAGATGTATGGCGGCCTGGGCGACCGCTACAGTTTCGGTCTGCATAACACGTCGCACTATGTAGCGCCGGTAATCGCCTGGAATCTGCCTTCCGATTGGACACTGCGCCTATCGCCCGGGTTCGGCCTCAACGACAACAGTCATCGCTTCTTGCTGCGCTGGGGAGTCTCCCGCGAATTCTCAGGATTCGGTGCAGCCGTGAGCCGTCTGTTTGGAGGCCGCCAATGAGACTGCAATCGTCGGCCGTTGCTTTGCTTCTGACTCTGGGGGTTGCACTGGCGCAGGCTCCGTCCAAGCCCGTCGCGAAAGACAATTCTGTTTATGCGGAACTCGCAAAGGCCCCGAAGAGAGCGGCTGCTCGCCGTAATCCGTTCGCAACCGATCCCGATGCGGTGGCCGCAGGGGGCAAACTTTTCGGCTTGCATTGTGCCGAGTGCCACGGAGACATGGCCGAAGGCACCAAGAAAGCACCCAGCCTGTTCGCCGACGAAGTGCAACGGGCCACTCCCGGCACGCTGTTCTGGCTGCTGACCAACGGTGTAGTTCGCCGCGGCATGCCCGTATGGTCCAAGCTGCCGGAAGCCCAGCGCTGGCAATTGGTGAGCTATATCAAATCGATGACACTCGCATCGAAGCCGGGGGATGCTGACCCCCCGCATCCTGCGCCACACTAGACCGCGTACCTCTTGCGTTGCCACAATCCAAACCCAGCCATGCAGTAGAGCACGATGGCCACTAGCAGCAACGCCCGCAGCCCGAACAGCAGCGAAAGATTTTCCAGAAGTCCGCCCGTGACCGCACCCAGCACATTGGCGCCGAGTGCGGCACTGGGCGAGTCGACATTTCGAAACTCGCTGGAAAACAGGATTCCGGCAAACAGCACGGGAACGGAAAATATCCCGATGGCGATCGTTCCGACGATCGCGGGTGCGGACGCGATTCGATCGAACGGAAACCAGTAAGCAAAGGCCAGCGAAACCACAAGCCCTGCCCACATCCATAACTTCGACAGCGTTCCCATTCTTTCGACAATTGCATTCGCCAACAAAAGAGCCAGCAGCAGCGTCGAAATCACGATTCCGTTGACCTGCCAGATCGTCCCGAAAAACAAAGCCAGCCGGCTGATGATCTGAGTTTCCAGCAACAGAAAGCCGGCGCCCATGCCAAAAAAGAAAAGGAAAAAGCTGGTGTGGGTGTGGTCCGTTCGCCGAACCCGCGCGTATAGAAAGATCGCGATCAGAATCACCAGCACGCTCACCGAGTAATACGTGCGAGGAATCCGTCGATCGCGCTGGTACAGATATGGCCAGTCATCGGTGGTGATCGGCACAGTGTCTGACAGGGCGCGGCGATTCTGGTCAACGAATTCTGCCAGCCGTGGATCGGCCGCCAATGCCGCGTTGACCCGCTGACCAGCCGAAGCGACAAAACATGTCGATGGCAGGGAGTAGATAGCGTCTGCAGTGAATACCACCGGAGAACTTCCCATCGTCGCTCGCAATATCTCAACCAGCCGCGCACCCAGCCACGGACGATCCACCTGGAATTTAACAAAAATGATTCCGTCCGGAGAAAGATGACGAGCCGCCTCACGGAACGCCTCTTCCGTGTAGACGAAATTGTCGATCCGCATATTGGAATAATCAGAAAATTGCGCGTGCGAATCGAGCAAGCCGAACAAAATCAGATCGTAGTGTTCGGGGGTGCGTTTGAGAAAACTGCGTGCGTCGCCGAGGTGGACGTTCACTCGTGGCGAGTCGTAAGGGTGCTCCGGATGCTCCCGCCTGCCGAGGTCCAGAATCGCTGGATCGATCTCGACGGCATCGACCGTCCGGCTCCCGTTTCTTAACGCAGCGGCGACATCGTTGCCCGTCCCTGAGCCGACGACCAGGACCGTGGGTGAAGGCGCCGCAAACCGGAACGGCAGGTTGTAGGGATTGTTCTCTACATCTTTTTGCCACGCGGGATGACGCGCGAGAAACCGCGGCGACAAATCTACTACGCGCTGGTACATCGTGTGGTTGACCAGCATCTCGCCGCCCCAGGCATCGCCGTTCGCGGCATGCCTGCGCGTGTACTGGATCTGCTGGTAGGGTGTCCAGAAGATTTCCTGATTCGGCTGGGCGGGTTCGTGAAGGAGCAAAAGCAACGGCAGCAGCAAGCTTGCGACCAGAGCGGCATCCCTCCGGTTCGTTTGGAGAAGCGCGAAACCGACCAGAACAATCCCCATCCACGCGGAAGGCGGAAGCATCCACCAGCTCACAAGAAAGAAAGCCGCGACTCCGACGATGCTGCCGAGCAAGTCCCACGAGTACGCTCGCAAGGAACTGGGGGCGCGATCCATCTGACTGCTCACGACCTGCCCGAGAGGGATAAATACAGAGACGATCAGCAGGAACAGACAGCCCGCCAGCAACGCGCCTGAAAGAAAGTAGCCCCAGTCTGTTCCCTCAGGTGTGCCCCAGATGCCAACATCGCCGGCCCCGCCCAAACTCTGCGACAGGCCTTCGAGCAGACGCCCACCCTGCCAGGGAACTCGAATCACAAGAAGCAGCCCCAGAAACCCTTCAAGAGCGGGGAACCAGCGCGACTTCTGTTTCACCAGAGCGCATCCCAGTCCGAAGCCGAGAAAGCACAGCAGAAGCGCCAGATTTTTGAAGTAGGCGAAAACCCGCACCTCTACGGCGATCCAGCGAATGAAGGCCAATTCCGCAAACAAGGTAAGAAAGCTGGCCAGCAATAGCCGGTAAGGACGCCAGTCTGGCGCTTCACTCTGATCTCCGGCGAAAAACGCATTCCCGCGGTGCTTTGCCATCCACATGACAATCCGGACGGCCACCAGGATTGCCGCGGCTGCAAGAAAGGCGCTGGTGCGAGAAATCATCGTGGAAAGGAGGTCACTTTACGGCTGAGACGAACGATGTTACCAGACCAGCCTGGGACTGCGGTATGGCGGAACTCACAGCCAGGTTGGGGAAATGGACCGATTTCCGCCCAAATGGGGCCAATAATGGCCATCCGGCACTTGCTGCGACTTTCAGGATCGCGTCTGCATCGAATGGGAGTGCTAAAATAATGAGTTGAAGTCCCGCACGGGAAGCACTCATACACACCGTCCGGCTGCGCTGCGTTGAGCAGGCCGCCGATCGGCGTTAACGTTTACAACGAGGAGAACAAAATGGCAGGTAACGGAATCGTCGAAGTCACCGATGCAAACTTCGACCAAGATGTTTTGAAATCGGACAAGCCCGTCCTGGTGGACTTCTGGGCGACCTGGTGCGGACCCTGCCGCGCCATCGCGCCCATCGTCGAGGAACTGGCGACCGAGTATCAGGGCAAGATCAAAATCGGCAAGATGGACGTCGACTCCAACAGCGCGACCCCCATGCGCTACAAAGTCACCGGCATCCCAACCCTTCTGGTGTTCAAGGGAGGCCAGGTCGTCGAACAGATCGTTGGCTACAGGCCCAAGGACGCCATCGCCCAGGCTTTGAATAAGCACATCGGATAAGCTGGGTAGCTCTCAGCCGTCAGCTTTCAGACAAGAACGCCCGGGAGATGTCCCGGGCGTTTTATTTTCCAAGACCTCAGCTTTAAGCCCGTAGTCCCGATCGAAGAACAACAGCTCGTAGTGCATGAAGGGTGCAGAGCTGATCGTTGGCGCGACTGACGCGCGCTAATCGCCGAATGGCTAGCGCTCGATCTAACTCCGACACAACTGAAATTGCTCGAACTTGTGCAAGGCGGCTTCCACCTGCTGCCGATGGACGCGGGACGCGCCCCGGCCGATCCAGTTCCAGCGCTGCACCAGAAGCTTTTGCCGCGATCGGTCGGTTTTTAGGTCGAGCGCGGCAACGATCCGATCCCCAATCAGGACTGGGCAAACGAAATAGCCAAATACCCGCTTGTGCTTGGGAACGTAAGCTTCGAAGCGATACTCGTAATCGAACAACAGCCGGAGTCGCTTGCGCTGGATGATCAGCGGGTCGAAGGGGGACAGGATATGAGTCTGATCCTGCGCCGGATCGGGAATGCCATCGAGAGTCTCTGGACGGACCCAGTGCAGCGATTGGCCCGCTCCTTCCAGTTGCACAGGTATCAGGTCCTTGCGGCGGACTCGCGAGTCCAGCAGACGCCTCATCGCTGGTTTGCGTGGAGCGTCCAGATGGCAGATCGACTCCACACTCACGATCCCCTGCGATTGCAGGGCACGATCAAGCAGGTAGTTCGCAGTTTCCCTTTCGGTGGCTGCGCGTGGCAGACGGTCCCAACCGAAATGGCGAGTCATGAGCTCATAAGTCTTCAGCATTCCGGCCCGCTGACTGATTGTTACCAGGCCCTTGTAGAAGGCCATTTCCAGAACGCGCTTGGAAGGCTTGCGGCTGGCCCAGGCGTAGTCTTTCTCCACTGGCTCGTCCTTCATGTCGCGGATGGTGAGTGCACCATGTTTGCGGATGCGCGACAGCACTCGGCGTAGGTCACTATTTGAAACCGTGCTGAACCAGCCGTTGCGACGCTGCCAATCCTCGCCCGCCTGACGCATATGGCGCACATAAAACCGCAGGCTCTCCGTCGGCACGTACGACAGGGCGTGTGTCCAATACTCGAAAACGGTCTTGTCGATGCTCTGGGCTTGATGAAGATGCTCGCGCCGATACGTAGGGATGCGGGTGTAGAGGATGTGGTGATGGCTGCGCTCGATCACGTAGATGGTGTCAATCTGCAAGTAGCCCAGGTGCGCCACCGCTGCCGGCGTGGCCTTCGGGCCGGAGCCGAAGGGTTCACTAGAGTCCAGGCGCTGGGCATGCAGCCAGATTCTGCGGGCCTGGACGGAGGTGAGTTGGATGGGCGGATCCTTCAATAGGGGTCTCTGCTGACTAAGCTAATACTTCCTGAGCACTCCAATCACCCGCCCCTGCACATCGACTGACGCCGCCGGCACGATGATCGGCTTCATAGTCACATTCGAAGGCTGTAGTCGAATGTTGTCGCCCTCACGGTAAAAGCGTTTCAGGGTAGCGTCACTCTGGTCGACGAGAGCGACCACAATGTCGCCGTTGTGCGCCGTGCGCGCTTTTTCTACCAGCACGTAGTCGCCGTTGAGAATGGCTTCGTCCTGCATGGAGTCACCGCGGACTTCGAGCACGAACACTTCTTTCGAGCGCACAAAGTCGGCCAGAGAAATCGTCTCGTTATTTTGCACGGCCTCGATCGGCTGCCCGGCCGCGATGCGCCCGAGCAGCGGCAGCACCAGGCCAGTGTTTACGCTCATCGCCTGCTTCAGACGTCCCTTAGGCGGCAGCAGATCAATCGAGCGGCTGCGGTTGTAGTCGCGCGTGAGCAGTCCCTTCTTCTCCAGGTTGGTCACGTGCTTATGCACGGTCGCCAGAGAAGTCAGCTCCAGCCCTTTGCCAATCTCCTCAAACGACGGAGAATATCCGTGCTCCGCCACGAATCGCGAAATGAAGTCATACACTTCCCGCTGCCTGCGTGTGATGGCCATAGCGCCATTATTGGCGAACATAAGGCGAAAAAGCAAGCAAGAAGTTGTGGGTCGTAGAGACATAGCTTGCTGCGTCTCCCTCGCCGCTACATCTCTGTGCTGGCCGACTTTGAAACTTCTGGGCCGCCTCGCGACTCCAATCTGACAGCCCGCAAATTTCGTACTTCACAAGAGGAAAATAAAAATGCAATCTTCCATTCGGTTGGCGCTAATTCTTTTTGCCGCAATGCTCAGCGGCACCGCTTGCACTGCCAAAGCCAGCCCGAGTTCATCCGGTCCGGTGCCCGCCCCCACTGTGGACGCTGCGCGGGCCGCCGCGCCCGGCCAGCGGACTGCCGTTGTTTCCGGCGGATGTTTCTGGGGCATCCAGGCGGTTTTCCAGCACGTGAAGGGCGTGATCAGCGCGACCTCCGGCTACTCCGGGGGCTCGGCCAAGGCCGCCGAATATGAAATTGTCAGCACCGGGGAGACCGGGCACGCCGAGTCAGTACAGATCGTCTACGATCCGTCGCAGATCACGTATGGCGAACTGCTGCGCGTCTTTTTCTCCGTCGCGCACGATCCCACGCAACTCAATCGCCAGGGTCCCGACGAGGGCACGCAATATCGCTCGTCAATTTTCTACGCCAACGACGAGCAGAAACACGTTGCCGAGGCTTACATTTCTCAGCTCGACAAGGCTGGAGTATTTTCGCGCCCCATCGTGACCAAGGTTGTACCCTTGCAGTCCTTCTACCCGGCTGAGTCCTATCACCAGAACTACGCGGCCTTGCATCCCAATCAGCCGTACATCGTATTCAACGATGCTCCGAAGGTCGAGCACCTGCGCCAGGAGTTTCCCGACCTCTATACGGGAAAGTAATCGTCAAGGAGAGGTCAAGGAGAAAACGATGTTCGATTCCAATCTGAATCGTGAAGCAGCGAATAACGGTGGCACGAACCTGCGCCGCCGCGCATTTCTGGTGAGCGCAGCAGCGGCCGTTGGAGGTCTGGCGCTCTGGCAATGGAAAAAGCCCACCGTCCTGGAAGCCGCGCCGTCCGCGGGGTCTGAGTCCAAGGAAGTCACGGTTGTGTTGTTTTCCGATTCCGGTCAGCGCCTGGAACCGGTTCGCATCGCAAAAGTAGCAAAGACAGACAAAGAATGGCGCAAGCAGCTTTCCAGCAATGCGTTCGACATCACGCGCCACGCCGACACCGAAATCGCCTTCACCGGCAAATACTGGAACCTGCACGACAAGGGCATTTACCGCTGCATCTGCTGCGACAACGCGCTGTTCGATTCGGCGACCAAGTTTGAATCGGGCACGGGATGGCCCAGTTTCTGGGCTCCAATCGCTGCCGAGAATGTGACCGAGATCCGCGACGCAACTTTTGGAATGACCCGCACCGCCGTCGCCTGCACCGAGTGCGACGCCCACCTCGGCCATGTCTTCGACGACGGGCCCGAGCCCACGCACCTTCGCTACTGCATGAACTCCGCATCGCTGCGCTTCGTGAAGCAGGCGTAGTCAAGCGAGTTAACCAAGCAAACCAGCGCGGTAGAATCGAGCCATGAATTCCAGCCCGCCTGTTTTCCGCGAACCGACTGCCGTCGAAAAGATCTTCAACCGCGTCTACGGATTTCTCGTTGGTGTTGGTCTCGGTTTCTCCCACGCTTACCTGCTAGAGGTTCGCGGGAGGAAAACTGGTAAGCTCTATTCCACGCCAGTCGATCTGCTGGAATGGAACGGCAAGCACTATCTCGTAGCTCCGCGTGGAAGGACTCAGTGGGTGCGCAATGCCGAATCCGCGGGAGAGATCACGCTGAAGAAGGGAAGCACGCGCCGCAGATTTCGCCTGCGCGCGATTCCCGATGCTGAAAGGCCGCCGGTGCTGAAAGCCTACCTCGATAGCTTCAAGCGCGAAGTGCAAGTCTACTTTCCTGTGCCTGCGGGCTCACCGCTCGAGAGTTTTCACGAACTCGCATCGAGCTATCCGGCGTTCGAACTTCTGCCACTGTGACCCTTCCGTTATGAGCTCGGGCCGTTATTTGCCGTCCGCGTCGGCCTGGCCGGCGCTCTTCAAGGTGACCTGGTCGTGCGATAGCGCCCCAGATTTTGCCACTGGCGGAGTCTGCGCGCGCGGATCGGGCTTGGGTTGCGCGGCCGGCTGTGAGACTTGGTGCACATCGCTTCGCTGAACGCTACTGATGGGATTGATCATATTGGTCTCCTGAGAGATCGGATCGGCAGGAGGCGAGGGACCTTTAGTGCTTCAAGCGGCATTCGGGATCTTCGGTAACGGTTACTGGAAGCCTTCTGAGAGTCAATTTACGTTTTCTAGGTAGTGGGAGTTTGAGCAAACTCATTTTGTCATTCCGAATCGGGCTGAAAGCCCGGTGAGGAACCTGCTGCTCGCCGGTCAAACAGCAGGTTCCTCGCGCGATAAGGCTGCGCTTCGGAATGACAACTTTCAAACTGACCCGCTACTCTTCTTTCGCGTCTGAACCGCGCGACCTTTAAGCGCCTTGCCGCCTGCCTCGGAGGGCGGTTCGAAGCCAATGCGGGTGCGGCTGGGCTCGGCTGGGTTCATTAATTCGCGAATGGCTTCCACCAATTCCTGGATATCGGAGTCATGAGCCTCCAACCGGTGTTCCAGTTCCGCCAGCTTGGTCAGGATCTGGCGGTTCCCGGCGATGGCGCGCCGCATGCGCACAAAAGCAAGAACCACGAACACGCTCATTTCGATGGCGCGTTCGGAGTTCAGCACCGTGGCGGCCATGATGGCGCCGTGTTCGGTAAAGGCGTACGGGCGATAACGCGCGCCGCCGTGGCCTTCACTTGAGATCACATTCTGTGATCTCAAGATTTTCAATTCTTCCGGGGAGAGCTGAAAGCGAAAGGCCAGCGGAAATCGTTTCGCGTTCCGCTTGACCTGCTGATTCAGGTGCCGGACTTGTACGCCATAGAGCTCGGCGAGGTCGGCGTCGAGAATAACTCTCTGCCCACGCAGAACAAAGATTTTCGAATCCACTCTTTTCGCCACTACGATCGCTGTCTTCGCCATTTGCAGAGCCCGCTTTTCCGAGGTGATTACGATGAGATTAGCAGAAGAATAACAGCCGGCGGCAGCTTCGAGCACCGCGAAAGTTCATCGCGTGCGCCGCAGTTTGCATCTTTTGTCCACGGACGGGTCATCCCGAGTGGAGCCGTTCTTCAGGCGGAACGAGGGATCTCCCCGCCAACGGATGTCGCAGGCGGAGCCCTCACTGATTAAGGAACGCGCGTTATGAGGCTCCCGCTCCAGTCACGAAGTAGCTTTCGTCGGGCTTGATCTTGTCTTTTTCCGGAGCTACTCCGGCGGTAACGTCCTGCACGAATTCGCGGCGGCGTTCCGACGAGCCCTTGCGCTCGACCGCACGCACGCGGCGCGTGGGCATGGTGCTGGGCTCAAGACTCACGATGCGGCCGTCGCGCACCTGAATCTGCGAGCGGAACCAGTCGGTGCGGAACATACGGCCCGCCGCATAGAACGTCATCGAGGCCGCGATCGGGCCTTCGAATTCGTGTCCAGTACAGGCCAGAATGCGGCGGCCCATTTCCTGCGTCCACGTCATCCCGCCAACCAGAGGATCGTTCAAGCGGCAGCGCTCGAAAGGCATGGCGTGGGAAATCTTGCGCAATTGCATAAGCTGCAGCAGGACCGACGTTTTCGCCAGATTCGTGACGATGACCCTGGCCTCGGTGCCGGAGATTCGCTCCATTTTGATGTGCAGATCGGGCGACCACTCGCGCTCGAATTCTTCGCGCGCCAGGGCCAGACCTTTGTCAGTGGCCTCAACATAGCGCAGCGTGGCGCGGGCCAGAATCACGCTAAAGAGCGTAGTGACGACGGTGGCAATAACCGGGATGTAGCTGATCAGCGTGGAGAATGAGATGGCAAACGGATTGGCCAGCTGCATGTGCATAGGCGCGCATTGCTCCTGCGGACTTGGTCTCGGTACAAGCCGGGGATTCGCATGAGTCTAGCGGGCGATGTGCAGAGGCTCCAGATGCGCATAGTGCGGGTGCAATAATCGGCTTAGGGCAGCGACTTTGGTAACCGCGCGGAAAGCAGCCGAACTACCGAAATTGCGACCGCACACTCTCGCGGCGCAGCACCATGCGCCACCAAACGACCAGAGGCAGCAGGATGACGAGCGAACCCCCGCAGACCAGAAACGGCATCAGAAAGACAGTGTTGTGAGTGCTAAAAGCAGCTGCCCAAAAAAGAAGCAGCACTCCAGAAAAGACGATGATCGTGACCTTCGAAAGAAGAATCGTGGCCTTTCTCGCTGCCTCGAATAAGCGCAAGAGACCGATGGCTACGATGATGCCGAACAAACCGAAAGCAGTCTGAATTACGATGACCGGCAGCAGGAAGATGCGCAGATCAGGCATCACAACCATGGCGTAAATGCCCGCCGCCGGGATCAAGACGGAGGCGATGATGAGAGCCGTGACGATCGCGGTAATTGAGGCCGGCGCTCTCAAGGTGAACTCTCGCGAGTCCATAGCCGCTACTCCAGCACGCTATCGTCCAGTTTTTTCTTGCCCCAGTCGGCGGCGGCTTGCACGAAAGCCAGAACGATAGGGTGCGGTTTCTTCTCAGTGGACGAAAGCTGAGGCTGGAACAAAGTGGCCAGAAAAAAGCGATGCGTGGGCGACTCGATGGCGCGAATCTCACCCTCGGCGCCGCGCGCGACCACAGGAAACCCGGCTTCCATGGCGGCCCACTCGAACTCAGGATTGATTTCAAAATTGCAGAAGAATTCCTCGGTCGCCGTCTCCTGGTCCTTGCCATAGAACGACTGCAGGTAAGAGCCGGGACGCAGGCGGATCTCGGGGACGCGGCCAGACAATTTGGGAGCGTCGCCTTTGCGATCAGGGACGGCGCAGGCCACGGGATAAATCACGATGT
>Ga0210391_10000605_pt1 | contig 36432 bp, 40 predicted proteins | sample IncBWC12OmetaG_FD_160573 | JGI IMG/M metagenome (GOLD analysis project Ga0210391, IMG submission 160573) | Forest soil microbial communities from Barre Woods Harvard Forest LTER site, Petersham, Massachusetts, United States - Inc-BW-C-12-O ...
CATTCGGACGGCAAGAATTTGATCGGCGCCTTCTACCAGCCTCTCGGCGTGATCACCGACATCGATACCCTGGCCACGCTCCCTGACCGGGAGCTGCGCGCCGGTCTCGCCGAGGTGATCAAGTACGGCTGTGTGTGGGATCCCCTGCTGTTCGACTGGCTGGACAACAACATCGCCAAACTGCTGGCGCGCGATGTCGATGCGTTGACCTACGCCATCGGCAGATCCTGCGAAATCAAGGCGACCGTGGTCGCGAGGGATGAGCGCGAACAGAACTTGCGGGCCATCTTGAATTTCGGGCACACCTTCGGGCACGCCATCGAGGCGGCCACGGCCTATGAGACCTACTTGCACGGCGAGGCCGTGGGCCTGGGGATGCTGATCGCCGCGAATTTGTCGCACCGCTTGGGATTGATCGACGGCGCCATCAGGGATCGCGTGCGGGAGGCCTTGAAAAAGACCGGCCTGCCCATCGAGCCGCCGCAGGTCGGGGCCGCCAAGATCCTGGAGCTGATGCAAATGGACAAGAAGGTGCTCGCAGGTTCAGTGCGTCTCGTGCTTCTCGAAAAGCTGGGCCGGGCCATCGTGACGTCCGATTATTCGCAGGCGGCACTCGATGCCGCCCTGGCGGAGTCCTTCGGGTGAGCGCTCTGGCCGCCTATGCCGCGCTCGAGGAGCATTCGCGCGGCCGCCGTTACGCGGAGCCGAAGCCCGCCTATCGTTCGGAATATCAGCGGGACCGCGATCGCATCGTCCATTCCACCGCATTCCGCAGGCTGGTCTACAAGACCCAGGTGTTCGTCAATCACGAAGGCGACCTGTACAGGACCCGGCTGACGCATTCGCTAGAAGTGGCGCAGATCGCGCGCACGATCGCCCGGGCGCTAAAGCTCAACGAGGTACTGTCCGAGGCGATCTGCCTTGCCCATGACTTGGGGCATACACCCTTCGGGCACGCCGGACAGGATGCGCTGAACGAGTGCATGAAGGATTTCGGCGGCTTCGAACACAATCTGCAGTCGCTGCGGGTGGTCGACGAGCTCGAAGAGCACTACGCGGATTTTGACGGGCTGAACCTCACCTTCGAATGCCGCGAGGGCATTCTGAAACACTGTTCCTACAACAATGCAGTTCTGCTCGGGGAGCTGGGCGAACGCTTCGTCAACCGGCAGCAGCCCGGGCTCGAGGCGCAGCTCGCGAACTTCGCCGACGAGATCGCCTACAACAACCACGACGTGGAGGACGGCATCCGTGCCGGCCTGATCACGGTGGATGAGCTGTTGGCGGTGCCCCTGTTCCGTCAATATCACGCGGAGGTCCAGGCCAAGTATCCATCGCTCGCCGGCCGGCGGCAGGTGTATGAGATTCTGCGGCGGATGATCAATCATCTGGTCACGGATTTGATCGATTCCTCGGCGGCGCAGCTCGACGCATCCGGGGTGCGCTCGATCGCCGACGTCAGGACGCACCCGGGGCCGTTGATCGGCTTCAGCGATACGACGCGTGAACTCAACCATGCCCTGAAGACGTTCCTGCGGGAGCACGTGTACAAACACTACAAGGTGCGGCGCATGACCGCCAAGGCGCAGCGCGTGATACGCGAGCTGTTCGAAGCCTTCTTCAACGACCCCGCGCTGATGCCAGACGAGCACGAGGCGACGGGCACGCGGCTGGAATCGGTGCGGGGACCGGCGGGGCGCGCCCGCGCCGTGGCGGACTACATCGCGGGCATGACCGATCGCTATGCACTTCTCGAACATCGCCGCCTGTTCGAGCCGAGTGAACGGACCTGAGCCCTACATGAGCGCGACCCTGAAGAACGACTTGCTGCTGCGCGCCCTGCTGCGGGAACCCGTCCCGCGCCGGCCGATATGGCTCATGCGCCAGGCGGGCCGCTATCTGCCGGAGTACCGCGCGACCCGCGAACGCGCGGGCGGTTTCCTCGCCATGTGCACCACTCCAGACATCGCCTGCGAGATCACGCTGCAGCCCGTCGAGCGGTATCCACTGGATGCCGCGATCCTGTTCTCGGACATCCTCACCATTCCGCATGCGATGAATCTCGGGCTGGAGTTCGAGGCCGGCGAGGGACCGACGTTCGAGCGCCCGGTACGCAGCACGGCCGATATCGCCAAGCTCGGCGTGCCGGATCCGGGACAGGACCTCAAGTACGTCATCGACGCCGTGGCGCTGGTGCGCCGCGAGCTGGCCGGCCGGGTCCCGCTCATCGGTTTTGCAGGAAGTCCATGGACGGTGGCGACGTACATGGTGGAGGGGGGCGGCAGCAAGACCTTCGGCCGGATCAAGCGCATGATGTACGAGGCGCCGCGGGATCTGCATCGATTGCTCGAAATTCTCGCCAAGGCGACCATACTGTATTTGAACGCGCAAATTGCCGCCGGGGCGCAGGCCGTCATGCTGTTCGACACCTGGGGCGGGGTTCTTACGCCGGCGCAATACGAGGAATTCTCGCTGCGCTACATGGCCGAAGTGGTGGACGCCCTGACGCGCAAGTCCGACGGCCGCCGGGTGCCCAACATCGTCTTCACCAAGGGCGGCGGCGCCTGGCTCCAGAAGATCGCCGCCATCGGCTGCGATGCCGTGGGGGTCGATTGGACCACGGACCTCGCGACGGCGCGGCAGGCGGTTGAAGGCCGGGTCGCCCTGCAGGGGAATCTCGACCCTTCCGCCTTGTTGGCGCCGCCGGAGATCTTGCGCGCGGAGACTCTGCGTGTGCTCGCGAGCTACGGCGAGGGCGCCGGGCACGTCTTCAACCTGGGCCACGGCATCACGCCGGACGTCGATCCGGACCGCGTAGCGCTGCTGGTCGAGACGGTGCAGAGCTACGGGTTATGAGGGGCGTCGGGCGCGGGCTGGGCGGCGGCGCGCAATTCATCGCGCAGCGCGCGGCGCAGGATCTTGCCGACATTGGTCTTGGGCAACTCGCTGCGGAAATACACGTGCCGGGGAATCTTGTAGCCCGTCAATTCGGTCCGGCAGAAGGCGATCAGGGCCTCCGCCGTGAGGTTCGGATCTTTCTTCACCACGAATAGCGCGACCACTTCGCCGGAGTTTTCGTCCGGCTGAGCGACCGCGGCGACTTCGAGCACGCCCGGGTGCTCGGCGACGACGCTCTCCACCTCATTCGGATACACGTTGAAGCCGGACACCAGAATCATGTCCTTCTTTCGATCCTCGATGTAGACGAAGCCCTTGTCGTCGATGCGGCCGATGTCGCCCGTGCGCAGCCAGTCGCCGAACATCACCTGCTCGGTTTCGTCCGGACGGTTCCAGTAGCCGCGCATGACCTGGGGACCGAACACACAGATCTCGCCCGTGCCGTTCGTCGGCAACTCCTTGCCGGCATCGTCGCGGATCGAGATATCGGTCGAGGGAACGGGCAGCCCGATGGAGCCGTTGAAATCGAGGCCGGTCGGATTGGCGGTGGCGATCGGCGAAGTTTCGGTCAGTCCCCACCCTTGAGTGATGATGCAGCCCGTGACCTGCTTCCAGCGCGCGGCCACCACGCTCTGCAAGGCCATGCCGCCCGCGAAGGTCACGCGCAGCGCGCTGAAGTCCACGGTCTCGAAACCCGGAGTGTGCAGCAGCGCGTTGAACAGCGTGTTGACGCCGCTGATGAAGTTGAACTTGTATTTTTTTAGCTCCGCGACGAAGGCCTTGAAATCGCGGGGATTCGTGATCAGCACGTTGCGGGCGCCCAAGGTGAGAAAGGCCAGGCAATTGCTGGTCAGCGCGAAAATGTGATACAGCGGCAGCGCGGTGATCACGGTGCGTGCTTCGTTGGCATTGAGCGATGGGGTGATCCAGGCCGAGGCTTGCAGCACGTTGGCCACCATGTTGCGGTGGGTGAGCACCGCGGCTTTCGCTACGCCCGTGGTGCCGCCGGTGTACTGCAGGAAGGCTATGTCCTCCGGTCCCAGCGCAACCGGGTCGAGCTTGAGTCCAAGACCGGCACCCAGGGCGCCCTTGAAGGTGCCGGCCCCCGGCATGCTCCACGGCGGAATCTGCTTACGCACGTACTGGAGCACGAAATTCACGATGAAGCCGTGCGGAAACCCCAATAAATCGCCGATTCGCGTCACCAGCACCTTTTTCAACTCGGTATGCGGCAACACCTGCTGCAGCACGTGCACGAAGTTCTCGACGATGACGATGGCCTTCGCGCCCGAGTCTTTCAGCTGATGTTCCAGTTCGCGGGCGGTGTACAGGGGATTGGTGTTCACCACCACCATTCCGGCGCGCAGCACTCCGAAGAGCGCAATGGGATATTGCAGAATATTGGGCATCATGAGCGCGACCCGATCGCCCGCCTGAAGCCCCGACTTTTTCTGCAGCCAGGCCGCAAACGCCCTGCTCAACTCATCGAGCTGCACATAGCTCAAGGTCGCGCCCATGTTGGTGAAGGCGGCCGCGTGTCCATGGGCGGCACAGGCCTGCTCGAAGATCTCGCGCAACGAGGCATAACTGTCGGGATCGATGTCCGCCGGCACTCCGGGGGGATAGTGATTCAACCAATTACGATCCATAGATATTTATTTCCAGAGTTCGCGCATCGGGCACCCATCAGGCGGGATGCCTCGACCCCGTTGATTGTTGCGCGAAGCGCTCAAGAAGACCAAGAAAACAGATCCGGGTGTATAGCATTCGGTGGCGATGCCAGCAATGTTCCGGTCCGACCGGAGTAAACTTGGGTGATGAACAATCCGCCCGACGCTCACGAGTCGCAAATCAGTCGTTCGGGGACCGCCGTGGTCGCGCCGTGGGCGGCGTCGTTGAATGTTTGGCGATGGTCATGCATCGGTGCGTTCTTGGGACTCTCGGGCTGCGTCTTGGGCTATGGGCCCTGCCTGTTCCAGCAGCCCGTCAAGAATACACTCACCGGACATGTGCATTTTCGCGACTACCCGACCACGGATGGGATCGACAATGTGCCGGTGCTGGCGCTGGATAAAACCGCCTATGTCTACTCCCCGGCAGAAAGCCATATTTGCCTGCCGGCGAATGACGTGCAGCTGGTTGGGGTCGCGGAGTTCCCGCAGAATGTCATCGAAAATTCTCATGTCAATGTCGACGGCAAGCTATTTCCCGCAGCCTCGAGCCGCCAGCACACGGCGTTTGTCATGAACGTAACGACCATACTGCCCATCCCCGCCGCCCACTAGCGTCGGCGTCTGATTCGACTCCGATGGGACTACAATCGGGCGGTGAACGACAAACCCGGGAGTAAACGATCATGAAAAATACAAATCTCGTAGGACTCATTGCGGCGCCTTTAATGGTATTGGCGCTGTCGTTGCCCGCCTGGGCGGATTCGACCGCCACCACCACCACCTGCAAAGACGGCACGACCTCCACATCCACCGGCAAGGGTACCTGCAGCGGCCACGGTGGCGTCCAAAAGGCGGCCGCCACCGCCGCCGGCTCCGCGGCGCCCGCTGCTGCCCCTGCGCCGGCCGCCGCTGCCCCTGCGCCGGCCGCCGCTCCCGCGGCCCCTGCAGCAGCCACAAAGGCCGCCCCTGCGGCCGCGCCACCGGCTACCGCCGCGCCGGCCTCGCCCAAGGCCGCCGCCTCGAAAACGGCGCCCACGGCCGCGGCGGGTAACACCGATCCGACCGGTGCGACAGCCAAGTGCAAGGACGGCACCTACTCGAAATCACAACACCACAGCGGGACCTGCTCCAGCCACGGCGGCGTCGCCGAATGGCTGACGGCTAAGTAGCCGAACGGGAGGGGTGGGCGGTGTGGCTTCCGCCCGCCCCTGGGGAGCCTGTAGGAGTATTCCGCTCTTAGTGGCGCAGCAAGGGCGCGAGCGTCGGCCAGACGTTGTCCAGCAATCTAGGCTGTCCCAGGGCGTTGGGATGAATACCGTCAGCTTGCATGAGCTCGGGCTGAAGGGCGATGTCCTTCAGCAGGAAGGGCACCAGCGGCAATTTCTTGTCGCGCGCCAGATCGCTGTAGCACAGGCGAAATTGCTCCGTGTACTGTGGGCCGTAATTCGGCGGCATCCGTATTCCGAGTAGCAGCACCTTGGCGCCCGCCGCCGCGCCTAAGTCGACCATGCCCGCGAGATTGGCACGCATCTGCGCGACCGGCAGCGCGCGTAAGCCGTCGTTGCCGCCCAATTCCAGAATGACGATGGCGGGGCGATGTAGCGACAATGCGCGCGGCAGGCGCGCGAGCCCGCCGGCCGTGGTCTCGCCGCTGACACTGGCGTTGACGACTTGGTAACCGTACTCTTGATCCTTGAGCCTCGTCTGCAGCAACGCCACCCAGCCCTGATCTACGCGCTCCAGCCCGTAGCCCGCGCTGATGCTATCGCCGAACACGAGAATCACCGGTGTCTCGGCCTTGGCCGAACACCAGGCACCGATCAACACGAACAGGACGAAAAGCCGCTTCACAGGCGCTCCTCAATGCAAGATTCAATCGTTCTCGAAGCGAAAAATGTATCCAAGACCGTCGCGAGTCCCGAGGGGCCGCTCACCATTCTCGCCGATGTGAGCCTCAGTGTGCGAACCGGGGAGACATTGGCCATCGTGGGCGCATCCGGCGCAGGCAAGTCCACCTTGTTGGCCTTGCTCGCCGGCCTCGATTCTCCGAGCACCGGCCGCGTGCTGATTGCGGGTGCGGATCTGACGGAACTCGATGAAGACGGCCGCGCCGCGATTCGCGGAAAGCACGTGGGGTTCGTATTTCAGTCGTTTCATTTGATCCCCTCGCTCACGGCGCTCGAGAACGTCATGCTGCCCCTCGAACTCATGCAGAGGCGCGATGCGCGGCAGGTCGCCGTCACCGCGCTCGCACAAGTGGGGTTGACGCCGCGCCTCGCGCACTACCCGAAGCAACTGTCGGGCGGCGAGCAGCAGCGCGTGGCGATCGCGCGCGCTTTCGTGACCCACCCGGCCGTGCTGTTCGCGGATGAACCGACGGGCAATCTGGATACCGCGACCGGACAGCGCATCGTGGACCTTTTGTTCGACCTCAATCGCAGCACCGGCAGCACCCTGGTCCTCGTCACCCACGACCGTGCCCTGGCGGGCCGCTGCAACCGCGTGCTGGAACTCGACGCGGGACACACGGTGAACTGATGCAAATCGCGCGCTTCGCGTTTCGCAACCTTTGGCGCGATCTCAAATCCGGCGAGCTCTCGGTGCTGTTGCTGGCCCTGACCGTGGCCGTGCTCTCGTTGACGGCGGTCGGATTCTTCACCAGCCGGATCTCGCAGGGAGTGCGGGCGCAGGCGGCAGAAGTGCTGGCGGCGGATCTGCGCCTCGAGTCTGCCAACCCCATCCCGGAAAAATATTTTGCGCAAGCGCAGCGCCGCGGTTTGAAGAGCGCGCGAATCCTGACCTTTCCCACGGCCATATTCAGCGGCGATGAGAGTCAATTGGCCGCCCTCAATGCGGTCACCGCGGGCTATCCGTTGCGCGGCCACGTACGCATCGCCGACCGGCCCTTCGGGGTCGCGCGGGCGACGATGAGCATCCCCGGCCGGGGCGAGGTGTGGATCGACGCGCGCATCGTCGCGCAATTGAAGATAGCGCTCGGATCTTCCTTGAGAATCGGCGCAGCCTCGTTTCGGGTGACTCAGGTGCTCGATTACCGTCCGGATCAAGGGACCGGTTTCGTGAATCTCGCCCCCGCCGCATTGCTCAACTACGACGATGTGGCGTCGACCGAACTGGTCCAGGCGGGCAGCCGGGCGACCTACGCAGCCCTGTTCGCCGGGGCCTCGGAGCCGATCAATTCTTTCCGCGAATACCTGGTGTCGACCAAGGCGCCGGGCGAACGATTGCGCGAGGTCGACGAATCGAGCCGCCAGCTGAATTCCGCCATCGACCGCGCGAGTCGATTCCTGAACCTTGCGAGCCTTGCGTCGGTCTTGCTTGCGGCCGTGGCGGTCGCCATGGGCGCCAGGCGCTACGCCACCCGGCATATCGATACCGTGGCATTGATGAAGTGCATGGGGGCGTCGCAGGCCTTCGTGCTCGCGATTTCCATCATCGAATTGTCGCTGCTCGCGGTGTTCGCGGTGGCCGTCGGCGCCGTCTTGGGCTATCTGGCGCAATCGGGTCTGGCGTGGCTGCTGCGGGATCTCATACGCACCGAGCTGCCCCCGGCCTCGCTCGCTCCGCTGCCCATTGCGCTGGTCACGGTCCTCGCCATGCTCATCGGGTTTGCCCTGCCGCCGCTGCTGCAATTGAGGAGCACCCCCCCTGCGCGGGTGCTGCGCAAGAGCGTGAGCGCGCCGCCGCTGCGCTACGGCTCGAGCTACGTGCTCGCCCTCGCCGCGCTCTTCGCCATCCTATGGAGCCTGGTGCGCGACGCCGAACTGGTGTTCTCCGTGCTTGCCGGCGTGTTGGGGGTGGGAGCGGTGCTCACGCTGGCGGGATTCGGTTTGGTACGGCTCACGGGCCGGCTGCGCGGCGGAGTGGGAATCGCGTGGCGCTACGGGCTCGCCAATGTGTCGCGGCGCGGCGGAGACAGCGTCGTCCAAATCGTCGCCTTCGGTTTAGGATTGATGGTGCTGCTGCTGCTGGCCGTGGTGCGCGGCGATCTGCTCACCGATTGGCGGCGCAGCCTGCCGAGCGACGTGCCCAACAACTTCCTGATCAATATAACCCCGGATGAACGCCAGCCCCTGCAGCAGTTCCTGCAGTCGCACGGCATGGGGCAGCCGCAGATGTTTCCCATGGTGCGCGCGCGCATCACCGCCATCAATTCGCAGCCCGCCGAGTCTTTGAAACCGGCGAGCGACTCCGGGCGCGGCTTCCTGGAGCGGGAACAGAACCTGAGTTGGTCCGCGGAAATGATGGAAGACAATCTATTGATCGCCGGAACTTGGTGGACGGCCGCCGACGCAGGGAAACCGCTGGTCTCCATCTCGACCGAGTATCAGGAGGCGTTGCATCTGAATTTGGGGGATAAGATCAGCTTCGACGTCGCGGGCGAGCCGCTGACCGTGGAAGTGGCCAGCATCCGCAAGATTCGCTGGGACCGCTTCAGGCCGAATTTCTTTTTGGTGTTCCCGCCCGGGCTTCTCGATGGCGCGGCCGGAACGTACATGACCAGCGTGTATCTGACCCCCGCGCAGCGCCCGTCGCTGGCCGACCTGGTGCGCCAGTTTCCGACCGTGTCGGTATTCGACGTCGATGCCATTCTCAAGCAAGTCCGCGACATCATGGATCGCGCATCGCTGGCGGTGCAGTACGTCTTCCTGTTCACCCTGGCCGCGGGAGTCGTCGTGTTGTTGGCGGCGGTGCAGTCGACGCGCGACGAACGGCGCTACGAAAGCGCCATCCTGCGTACGCTGGGTGCGAGCCGCGGCACGGTGTTACAGGGCGTGGCCGCTGAATTCTCGGCGCTGGGGTTTCTCTCGGGTACCTTGGCGGCCTTCGGCGCCACGGGCGTGGGTTGGGTATTGGCGCGGCGCCTGTTCTCGCTGCAGTACACGCTCGACCCCTGGGTGTGGGTGATGGGGTTGGTCTGCGGCACCGTGCTGGTCGGCCTGAGCGGCACGTTGGCAACGCGCCGCGTGGTCGATACGCCGCCCATCGACACCTTGCGTGACGAATAGGGCGCTCAGCGCATGAGCGGCGCTTAGCGTACGTCGAGTACGAGCCAACCAACGGCCACCGGACTGCCGCGATCCGGCAGCGCTTCGATGCGCACGTTGTAGATGCCGGCGGCGAGTCCGGTGGAATTCAAGGTCATGTTCAAATCGCCGTTCGAGTCCTTGAGCAGATTGTTCAACACCAATGCGCGTCCCTGGTCCTTCTTGTCGACGAACATGCGGAATTGCATGAGCTTGTTGGTGTAGCTGAGATCGATGTGCACGGTCATGAGCACCGGTGTGGTGCGGCTCAAGGTGATCCGCGCTTTGTCGATTCCCTCGGCGTGGTCCGGAGCCACATTCACTTCGCGCAACGTGGCCGGCTGCACCAAGGATCCTTGGTCCATCAAGGTTTTGGTGTCCTGGAGCTCACCACGCAACAGCACGTACTTTCCCAGCAGCACCCAGAAGGCGACCAGACTGAGGAAAGCCACCACCCCCAGGCCGATCGGGACGTACACGGTCTTCCACCAGGGCGGCTTCGCCTCGCCCAAGTCCTGCGGCTGACCGCTGTTCTCGAGCAGTTTGAGGCTGGCATGCGCGCGCTCGGTGAGCTTGAGTTCGTTGAGGTAGTCGGGATTTGCGCGGCACCAATTCTCGAGATCGCGCGCGCCTTTGTAGGGCAGCTTGTTCTCGAGGTAGCGCTCCACCAGCTTGTGATCTTCGATGAATTTCCGATCGAAGCGCGGCGGCGCAGTCGGCTGATTTCCTTGCGAAATGGTGCGGGCGTTCATGCTCGGGTGTCCTTGACTACCCGCATCATGACGCTTCGGTCGCGCGGAATATGTGAAATAATCGGCAAATGATCAGCCCCGCCGGCCCCGCACAACGCGGAGCCGAGACGGGCGTCACGATTTTCAGGCCATGACGCGATCCACCACGTCGCAGACGGCGGCGATCGCCGGGATGCGCGTGCTGGACTTGCGCCACACCGCGCCGACGGTGCGGTGCGGCACGGGTTTGGCGAAACGCCGCACCGTGAGTCCGCGCTGCGATCCGAACGGCGACTCCACCGCGAGCTCCGGCAGCAGGGTGATGCCGAGGCCGGCGACCACCATTTGACGCAGGGTTTCGAGACTGGTCGCGCGAAAATCCTCCGCCTCGCGCACATCGACCCGGCTGCACACTTCCAACGCCTGGTCCCGGAGGCAGTGCCCATCCTCCAGCAACAGCAGGGTGTGCCCTTTGAGGTCCTGCACTTTGATGGTCGATTTGGCGCCGAGCGCGTGATTGTTGGGCAGCGCCACGGTGAAGTCCTCCGCGTAGAGCGTCCGCGACTCGATCCCGTCCTCCGAAGTGGGCAGCGCCAAGATGCCGAGATCGATTTCGCCGTCGCGCAGCCGTGTGAGCAGCGGTTCCGTTTGATACTCATACAGCATCAGACTCAGGGAAGGCAGCGCCTTGCGCAGCTTCGGCATGACGCGCGGCAGCAGATAGGGTCCGATGGTCGGAATCAGCGCCACTTTGAGCTTTCCCGCGAACGGATCGGCGTTGTTGCGGGCGAGAGCGACGATCTCGTCGCCTTCGTTGAGCATGCGGCGCGCGCGCGCCACCACCTGCTTTCCGACCTCGGTGAGCTGCACGTTCTTCGGGCGCCGCTCGACCAATTTGACGCCGAGGTACTCTTCCAGCTTCTTGAGCTGCGCCGAGAGCGTGGGCTGACTTACGAAGGTGCGTTCGGCCGCCCTGCCGAAATGCCCCGTATCCGCCAGCGCCACCAGGTACTTCAGGTCCTTCAGATTAACCATAGACGCAGTCTATCAAAACCATCGTAACTATCAACTTCTGCAATGGGCGCCCGGCTGGTATCGTCGCTCCCTGAATCAAAACTTGCTCGAGGATCCAAGCCATGTCTCTGATCAATACTGAAATCAAACCCTTCAAGGCCACCGCCTACCACAACGGCAAATTCGTGCCGGTGACCAAGGAAAGCCTCATCGGCGAGTGGTCCGTGCTGGTGTTCTACCCGGCGGACTTCACCTTCGTGTGCCCGACGGAACTCGGCGACCTCGCCGACAATTACGCGGAATTCGAGCAGCTGGGAGTCGAAATCTACGGCGTATCCACCGACACGCATTTCGCCCACAAGGCCTGGCACGACTCATCCGACACCATCAAGAAAGTGCAGTACCCGCTGATCGGCGATCCGACCGGGACGCTCGCGCGCAACTTCGAGGTATTGATCGAGGACCAGGGGCTCGCGCTGCGCGGCACCTTCGTCATCAATCCCGAGGGCGTGATCAAGGTCATGGAAGTGCACGACAACGGCATCGGCCGCGACGCGAAGGAGCTGCTGCGCAAGGTGAGAGCCGCGCAGTATGTGGCATCGCACCCCGGTGAAGTCTGCCCGGCCAAGTGGACGCCCGGCGCCGACACCCTGTCGCCGTCTCTGGATTTGGTCGGCAAGATCTGATCGGTCGGACCGAAGGGAGCGACGTCATGCTCGACGGCAACTTGAAGGCGCAGCTAAAGGGCTATCTGGATCGAATCTCGCGGCCGGTGGAGCTGATCGCGAGCGTGGACGACGGCAGCGAGTCGCGCGCCATGCTCGAACTGCTGAACGACATCCAGTCGGTGTCGGGCTCGATCTCGATCGACGTGCAACGCGGCGATGCGGAGCTCAAACCTTCGTTTGCTCTGCGCCGGCCCGGGGGCGAGGCGCGAGTGCGCTTCGCGGGTCTGCCGATGGGGCATGAATTCACCTCCCTGGTGCTCGCGCTGCTGCAGACCGGCGGCCATCCGCCGAAGGCCGACTCCGGCCTCGTCGAGCAAATCCGCAATCTGGACGGAGTACATCACTTCGAGACTTTCGTCTCGCTCACCTGCCAAAACTGTCCCGACGTGGTTCAGGCGCTCAATCTCATGGCCGTGCTCAATCCGAATGTGCGGCATACCATGATCGACGGCGCGCTGTTTCAAGACGAGGTCGCGAGGCGGGGGATCCTGGCGGTGCCGGCGGTTTACCTCAACGGCGAGCCTTTCGGTCAGGGCCGGATGGAACTGGCCGAAATCGTCGCAAAGCTCGATGCCGGATCAGGCGCGCGCGCGGCCGCCGCCTTGAGCGCCAAGGCACCCTTCGATGTCCTGGTGATCGGCGGCGGCCCGGCCGGCGCGGCGGCGGCGATCTACGCGGCGCGCAAGGGCGTTCGCACGGGAATCGCGGCCGAGCGGGTCGGCGGGCAGCTGCTGGACACCGTCGGCATCGAAAACTTCATCTCCGTGAAGGAGACCCAAGGTCACGCCCTGGCCGCGGGCCTCGAGGGGCATGTGGCGACTTACGATGTCGACGTCATGAATCTACAGCGTGCGAAGTCGCTGGTTCCGGGGGAATTGATCGAAGTGAAGCTCGACAACGGCGGCGCCTTGAAGGCGCGTTCCGTGATCATCGCGACCGGCGCACGCTGGCGGGAAATCAACGTGCCGGGCGAGCGTGAATACCGCAACCGCGGCGTCGCCTACTGTCCGCACTGCGACGGACCGTTGTTCAAGGGCAAGCGGGTCGCCGTCATCGGCGGCGGCAATTCCGGGGTCGAAGCGGCCATCGATCTTGCCGGGCTCGTCAGCCACGTCACGCTCATCGAGTACGACGCGCAACTTCGCGCCGACGCGGTACTGCAAAACAAATTACGCACTCTGCCCAACGTGACCGTCGTCACAGGCGCACAAACCTCAGAGATTCTGGGGGACGGCGAACGCGTGGTCGGCCTTGCCTATAAGGACAGGCAGACCGGCGCCCCGCACACGGTCGACCTTGCGGGCGTGTTCGTACAGATCGGACTGGTGCCGAATACCGACTGGCTGAAAGGTACGGTCAAGCTGTCGCCGCGCGGCGAAGTCGAGGTCGACGCGCGCGGGCGGACATCCGTGCCCGGCGTTTTCGCAGCCGGAGATTGCACCGTCGTACCCTACAAGCAGATCGTGATTGCGGTCGGCGAGGGAGCGAAGGCCTCGCTCGGCGCATTCGACCACCTCATCCGCGCACCGCTGTCCGCCGCCGCATAGCGCGTCACTCGAGTAAGCTCCTGGTGTAGTCTGGGGGCCGCGGCAACGCGCAAACTCGGAGTGTAAGGATGAGTGCCCCTCCACATCGGCTGTCCTCGGGCGTCGTCGTGGTCAGCCTGGCGCAGCGCAAACTCAAATACCTGCTGCTCCGGGCGTACCGCAATTGGGATTTTCCCAAGGGCCTGGTGGAGGCGGGCGAGGAACCGATCGACGCGGCCTTACGCGAAGTTCGGGAAGAGACGACGCTCGACGATCTCTCTTTCGATTGGGGTCTCGAGTTCATGGACACCGGCCCGTACAACAAAGGCAAGATCTCACGCTACTACATCGCACGCAGCAAGCGGTTGGAGGTGCTGCTCCCGGTCAACCCGGAACTGGGCAGGCCGGAGCACCACGAAGCGCGGTGGGTCGATTTTGACAAGGCGTTGACCATGGTTTCGCCGCGCCTGCAGCCTGTGGTCCGGTGGGCCCATAGAATCATCAATCGGGAACCCGTCCCCGCGGCATCGAGCCCCAGCCCGGATCGCGCCTAACCAGCCTCGCGCCCAGCTAACCTCCCTCTAGCCAGCCTCGACGTCGAGGTCGATGGTGCCGCGCCCGATCTCGAGTACATCGCCGCCGACAAAGATGCTGCGGTCGACGTCCACCTGCAGAAAGAGCGACGACGGGCGGCCCACGAACTCGCCCTGCGCAATCTGTAAGTTCACAGGCAGGGGCCGCTGCATCCCTAAGCACCAGCCGCCGAAATTGGCCGTCGCCGACCCGGTCGCCGGGTCCTCGAGAATCGCAGCGCCCTGCGGAAAGAAGAAGCGCGCGAGCGCCGTGCCGGATCCGGTGGAGGCAAAGACGTAGGCCATGCCGATACCGTCTTCGCTGCGAATCTGCCTCAAGGCCTGCGCATCCGGCGACACTCGTCGCACGGCCTCGATCGAGGTAAGGGGCACGACCAACTGTTCCTTACCCGCCTTGACCCACAGGGGCCGCTCACCGATATCGTCCGCGCCGAGCCCCAGTGCCCGGGCCAGATCGCTTGGTGATTCCTCGATCTCACGCCAGGTCGGGGTGGGCGCAGCCAATGTCCAGCGGTCGCCCTGGGCGCGCACCGGGATCAGGCCGGCCTTCATTTCCAGCCGCAGCGAGTCCCCTCCCAACCCGAGCGACCGGCACACGTGAGCCGTGCCCAGGGTGGGGTGTCCCGCGAACGGCATTTCATAGGTCGGGGTGAAGATCCGTACTCGGGCCTCGGCGCTCGAGGAGGGCAGAATGAACGTGGTCTCCGACAAGTTGAACTGGCGGGCCAGGGCTTGCATCTTGCGCGCGTCGAATCCGGCTCCGTTCTCGAAAACGCACAGTGGGTTGCCGGTCAGCGCACCCCGATTGTGGGTGAAGACGTTGAGGATGCGGAACGGGTGGCTCGACATCGCGTCGAGTATTGCACGAGCCCACCCATCCCGCTCCGTCTTGGGACGAACGTGCGGATCCGCGTTATGGGCGCACCACCACGACCGGTGCCGGTGCCACCACGGCCACCCGCGGGCCGTAATATCCGCGGTGATAGTAGCCCGCCGGGGCGACCACGCAACCGGTCATGGCGACTGTCAAAATACTCAACGATATCAATGTTTTAAGTAGGCTGCTCATGACCTGAACTCCTTAAGTTTTTACATCCTCAAGGAGAACAACGCGACCCTCTTCGGGGGGATGACAGGATGAACAAACCTTAAGCCAGGGAATGAAAGACCTTCTGCACGTCATCGTCCTGTTCGAGCTTGTCGATCAGTCCCAAGACCTCGGCGGCTTGGGCCTCGGGCAGCTCGATGGGCACCGAGCAGATGTACTCGTGCTCGGCGGACAGCGGGGTGATGCCGCGCTTCTCCAGAGCCTCCTGCAGCCTGCCAAAGTCATTGAAAGCGCCGCGAATCACCAGTTGCGGTTCACCCTTTTCTCCGGTGCTCTCGCCCATTTCTTCGAGGCCATGGTCGATCAGGTCGAGTTCAAGTTCGTCCTGATCCTTGACGGCGGCGGGATCCAAGCGAAACACGCCCATTTTCTTGAACAGGAAGCTGACGCTGCCGGTGGTCCCGAGATTGCCCGCGCCCTTGGCGAAGATATTGCGCACACTGCCCACGGTGCGGGTGGGGTTGTCGGTCGCGGCTTCGACCAGCAGAGCCACTCCGTGCGGAGCATAGCCCTCGTAGATGATTTCCTGGTAATTGGTCGCCTCCTTGCCCGAGGCGCGCCGGATCGCCGCTTCGGTCTTGTCCTTCGGCATGTTGACGGCCCGCGCATTCTGCAGGACTCGGCGCAATGTGGGGTTCGACGCAGGGTCGGGGCCGCCGGCGTGCACCGCAATAGCGATATCCTTGGCGACGCGCGTGAACTGCTTTGCCATGCGGTTCCAGCGGGCGAACATCGCGTGCTTTCTGACTTCGAATATGCGTCCCATGATGCACATGGTAGCAATACCCCGACAAACCGCTAGACTTGCCGCTCCCTTCTCGAGGCGATCCCATGAGTGCAGTTCCAGCGGAAGAAATCCCCGTTACCCCGAGTTTCCGCGACCTCGTCCTGTCGGAACCGGTGCTGCGTGCGTTGACGGACGTGGGCTACGAGGCGCCCTCCCCGATTCAGGCCGCGACCATTCCGGTGCTGTTGTCCGGGGCCGATATGCTGGGGCAGGCGCAAACCGGCACCGGCAAGACAGCGGCCTTTGCCTTGCCGGCGCTCACGCGCATCGACTTGTCCAAGCACGAACCTCAGGTTCTCGTGCTCGTGCCCACCCGGGAGCTCGCCCTGCAAGTCGCCGAGGCATTCCTCAAGTACGCCGCGCATCTGAAGGGATTTCACGTGCTGCCCATCTACGGCGGCCAGAGTTACCAGCCGCAGCTCAACGCCCTGCGGCGCGGCGTCCACGTGGTCGTGGGCACCCCCGGCCGGGTCATCGATCACATGAACCGCGGCACCTTGAAGCTGACGGGTTTGACGCTGTTGGTCCTGGACGAGGCCGACGAAATGCTGCGCATGGGATTCATCGACGCCGTCGAAAGCATTCTCGAGCAGACGCCGCCGCAGCGGCAGGTGGCTTTGTTCTCTGCCACCATCCCCGCACCGATCCGGCGCATCGCCTCCAAGCACTTGCGCACGCCGGTCGAGATCACCATCAAGAGCAAGACCACCACGGCGACCAATATCCGCCAGCGGTACTGGATGGTCAGCGGCATGCACAAGCTGGACGCGTTGACGCGAATTCTGGAGGCGGAGAGCTTCGACGGCATGCTGGTATTCACACGTACCAAGCAATCGACCGTCGAACTGGCGGAGAAACTCGAGGCGCGCGGCTTCGCCGCGGCGCCGCTCAACGGCGACATCCCCCAACCCCAGCGCGAGCGGACCGTGGCCCGCCTGAAAGCCGGCCAGATCGACATCGTGGTCGCCACCGATGTGGCCGCGCGCGGACTCGACGTCGAGCGCATCGGCCACGTGGTGAACTACGACGTGCCCTATGACACCGAGTCCTACGTGCATCGGATCGGACGCACGGGCCGCGCCGGGCGCAAGGGCGAGGCCATCCTCTTCATCGCACCTCGAGAGCGCAATATGCTGCGTGCCATCGAGCGCGCCACCCGGCAAGTCATCGAACCGATGAATCTGCCGACGGTGGACACGGTCAATGCGCTGCGCATCACCAAATTCAAACAACGGGTCATCGAGACTGTCCCCTCCGGCGCCGCCGGCGCCTTTAGGCCGATCCTGGAACAATTGGAGGCCGAGACCGGTCTGCCGCTCATCGACATCGCCGCCGCGCTCGCGAGCCTTGCGCAGGGCACGACGCCGCTGCTTTTGGCCGGCAAGCCGGAGCGGCCCGCAGAAGCGCACGCACTCGAGCGGCCTCATGCCCCGCCCAAGGCGGCGCCGGCCGGACGGGCGCCTGCCGAGCGGGCGCCTGCCGAGCGGGCACCTGCCGAGCGGGCACAGAGCGCTAGCGGACGCGCGCATCGCGCGCCCGCACCCCACGCCGCGCCTCCGGACGCCGACAGTGCGCCTAGGTCAAAATCGAAGACCGCGACCGGCCTCATGGAAACTTTTCGCATCGAAGTGGGGTCGGTACATGGAATCAAGCCCGGCAACATCGTCGGCGCCATCGCCAACGAGGCGGGGATCGAGGGCGTGCACATCGGCCGGGTGGATATTCGCGAGGATCATAGTTACGTCGACTTGCCTGAAGGCATGCCGAAGGAGATATTCAAGGAATTGCAAAAGGTGCGCGTGGTCGGCCGCGAGCTTCGCATCAGCCGGGTGGGCGAGAAACCGCCCAAGCCGCCGCGGGATTCGACCGGCCGGCATGGCGAGCGCAAAATGTTGAGCCGTCGCAAGACGAGGAATTGATATTATCGAGTTGACCATAGCGAGGAGCGAGTCATGGGCAAGGGTATGGATCGAAAGAAAGAGGACAAGAAGAAACCGACCAAGACGCTGGAAGAGAAGCGCGCTGCGAAGCGGGAGAAGAGGCAGGCCAGAGGCTGAACGTAGGAGCCTGTTGGCTCCCAACGGCGCGGCTTCCGCGATTTCAATCAACCCGTGAGCGGCGGCCGCCTCTCCGGAATTCCGCGATATTGGCGGCCATCTCATCGATGCAGCGCTGTCTGGCCTCCCGCGCCGCCCACGCCACGTGCGGGGTCAAGATGAGATTCGGTATGGCCGGATCGAGCAAGGGATCGTCCTCGAGCGGCGGCTCATGGGACAGCACGTCGATGCCGGCGCCGCCGAGACGATGGGCTTTGAGCGCCGCGGCCAATGCGCGGCCGTCCACCAGCGCGCCCCGAGCCGTGTTGATCAATAGTGCGTCGGGCTTCATGAGCTCGAGTTCGCGCGCACCGATCAGGCCGTGGGTCGAAGAGTCGAGCGGGCAATGCAGGGAAACGATGTCCGACATGGCGAGGAGCCGCGGGAGATCGACTCGATCGGGTTTCGGGTTCTCACCGCGCCGGTTGGCGACGATCACCCGCATGCCGAAGGCCTCGGCCATGCGTGCCGCGCCGCGGCCCAATTCGCCCCAGCCGATCACGCCGAAAGTGCGGCCGGAGAGTTCGCGGATCGGATGGGCGAGCACGGTCTTCGTCTCATCCCGGGTCCATGAGCCGTCGCGGGTCAGGCGCGAGTAGCCGGAAATATGCTGGGTGAGACTCAGTATCAACGCCCAGACATGCTGCGCCACCGACGAGGTGCAGTAGCCGCGCACATTGCACACCGCCACCTTAAGGTCCCGCGCCGCCGCTACGTCGATGTTGTTGGTGCCGGTGCCGGCGACGGCGATCAGCCGGAGCCTGGGCGCGCACGCGAGCAGTTCGCGCGACAAGTCGACCTTGTTGGTCATCACGATCTCAACGCCGCGAATGCGCTCCGGCGTGGCCGCGTCGTCCGTATCGCAGAGAAGCAGATCGTCGACGGCCGCGCGCAGGGCCGATGTGTCGAGGTCGCCGGTCGACACCGTGTCGTAGTCCAAAAATACCGCTTTCACGAGGAGTTCGCCTTCACGACCTGTAGAATGTGCGGCCACACATGAGATCTTCCGCCGTCAAATTTCTGATCATCGCGAATGTGGCGGTGTTCCTGCTCCAGAACCTGTCGCAGGAAGTGCTGGAAGGTCTGTTCGCTCTGTGGCCTCTGCAGCGCATCGACCCCCGGTGGCATTTTCAGGTCTGGCAGATCGTTACGTATGCGTTTCTGCATGATACCCACAACATGGCGCATCTGGTGTTCAACATGCTGGGGTTGTGGGTGTTCGGCACCGGTATCGAGCAGTACGTGGGGCCGCGCCGCTTGCTCGCCTGCTATTTCGCCTCGGTGGTCACCGCCGCCCTCACCCAGCTGTTCGTGCCCACGCTGTTCGGCGCGTCGCCGGGGCCGACGATCGGCGCTTCCGGCGGAGTCTTCGGTTTGATCCTGGCCTATGCCGTCATGTTTCCGAAACGCAAGGTCGCCGTTTACTTTCTCATTCCGATGCCGGTGTGGCTGTTTGCGACTCTGTACGCAGGAATCGAGCTCTATCTGGGGGTTACCGGGACCGCGGCCGGAGTCGCACATTTTGCCCATTTGGGCGGCATGGTGGGCAGCGCGCTGGTGGTCATGCAATGGCGCCGCGCTTCCACGAAACGTTTCCACTAGGGAAGAGATATGAGTTTTCATAAACCGAACATCGCCGCTCTCCTGGCCGCGTTCGCATTCGTGTGTGCTGCCGCGCCCGCCAAGGCGGACTGGGTGCGGCGCGTCACCGACGGCATCATGGGTACGCGGATCACCGTGGAACTATGGGCGGACGACAAGGACAAGGCCGAGCAGGCGATCGACGCAGTGCTCGACGAAATGCGGCACATCGATGAGACGATGAGCACCTACAAGCCCACCAGCGAAGTCTCCCTGGTCAACGCCAAGGCTGCGGACGGCCCCATGCGCATCAGCAAGGAGCTGTTCGACCTGCTGGTCACGGCCAAGGAATATTCGGTCATCACCGAAGGCGCCTTCGACATCACCTATGCCAGCGTCGGCTATATGTACGACTTCCGCAAGCACATCCACCCGGACGAGGCGCAAATCGACAAGGCGTTGCCGGCGGTCGACTATCGCCATGTGCTGCTCGATCCCAAGAATCAGACGGTGCAGTTTTCCCAGAAGGGGGTGCGCATCGATCTCGGCGGCATCGCCAAGGGCTATTCGGTGGATCGCGGCATCGCTGTATTGAAAGCGCGCGGCTTTACGCGGATGTATGTCGGCGCCGGCGGCGACAGCCGCATCGTCGGGGATCGATTCGGCAAGCCCTGGATGGTGGGGATCCGCGATCCGCGCAAGGGCGAAGGGGAGGTGATCACGCGGATTCCCTTGGTCGACGCGGCGATCTCGACCTCAGGCGACTATGAGCGGTTCTTCGAGGAAGACGGCGTGCGCTACCACCACATCATCGATCCGCGCACGGGCCATTCCGCGAGCAAGGTCCGCAGCGCCACGGTCATCGGTCCGTATGCGACGCGCACCGACGGCTTGTCCAAGACCGCGTTCGTGCTGGGCCCCGAGAAGGCCATGGAAATCTACAATCGCATCGACGATATCGATGCCATCATCGTCAAGCTCGATGGCACCGTGATTTATTCGAAGGGGATAGAGCCGGCCAAGGGCGCCGCGCCCGCGAAGTAGCCGAGCGCGCGCGCTAGCTGAATTTTAGGCCGACGGCGAAACGCCGCGAACTCTGCCTGGCGCAATAGACCACTTCGGCACTGGTTTGAAAGCTCACCAGCGCATCGCTGATGATGACCCGTTTGCCCGCCGGCCACTGGCGCCGCGTAATGAGGCGAGCTCCGTGTTCGCTGATGTTTTCAAAAACCACGGTCTCACTGATCAACGGCTCCTCGACTGCCTGGAGATTCGCCACGGTATTGGTGGCCATGCGGGGCTCGGTTCGCCCGATTTGCACGGCGCTCATCCCCTCGAGACCGCGGCGACCGCCGTGGCCGCGTCGCCGAGAGCCGGCAGCATGGCAGAGCTGCCGGCCCGCCCCGGCGCCTCCGATCTCGCCGCGGTGAGGCCGTCGGGTATCCGCCGTGCCTTGCGTTTATGCCGATAAAGCGCGACATCGGCTTGCCTCATCAGCTCCTGTAGAGTCACGGGATTCTCGGGATCGAAATGAGCCACGCCGACGCTGAGCGACGAGGTATAGCGGCGTTCGGCGACGGAGCGCTGCGCCAGATTCGTCTGCAAGCGGTTGCAGATGGCCTCCACGCTGCGCCCGGGCACGTCGACGATCAATGCCACGAATTCATCGCCGCTCAATCGCGCGGTCACGTCGAATCTGCGGAAGGTCTCCTTGATGGACGCCGCCGTGAGCGATATCGCCCGATCGCCCTCGCCATGGCCGAAGCGGTCGTTTATCGATTTCAGCCCATCGATATCTGCGAAGAGCAGGGACAAATGCTGGCCCCTGTCGCGCGCCCATCGAAGATATCGGGTCGCAAGCGCGGTAAATCCACGGCGGTTGTGCAAGCCGGTCAAATCGTCCCTCAATGCCATTTGCAGGAGCGTGCGTTGCAACCCAAGCTGACCGTGGGCATAGCGCAGGGTTCGCGCCACAGTGTCGGCCGCCATCAGAGCGCCGTTCAAGCCGTTGCCGGCCCGGGGATCGGGCAAATCCGTTGTCAGTTCCAAAGCCCCTTGAATGTCGGGCAGCAGCACAATCGGTAAGACCGGCATGCGGTAGCGCAGTTGAGTGACCAAGCTCGACATGAAGCTCGGCGACAAAGTTGATTCCAGCAGCAACACATCGGGTGCCTGCGCCGCGATCTGCGCCAATGTACCGTTGAGGTCCTCCATGTTCACCGGAAGGCTCTTGACGTCGAGCAGGTGGTCGTCGATCGACTCGTGAAATCCACCGTTCAAAAACCAGGAATCTTCGCGGCCGTCCAGAACGACGAGCGCCTTCAGTAGTTTTTGTTTCATGTCCCCTGTGAGCCTCGTTTGCTGACCGACTACCTAGGCAGCATAGACTTCGTAGCGGGGTGCACAATCGGGTAAATCATTGATGCCTCCGGTAGGAAAGACCCCGAGGCTACAGGTGAAAAGGCGCCATTGAGGGTGTAGGACGAGTCTGACTACGGCTCCAGCAAACCATTACGAATCGCATAGCGGACCAGCCCGGCGGTCTGATGAATATCCAGTTTGTCCATGAGCTTGGTGCGGTGCGTGTCCGCCGTCTTGACGCTGATGCCCAGCAATGTCGCAATTTTCTTGGTCGAGAATCCTTCGCCTACCAGTTGTAAAACTTGCCGTTCACGCACGCTCAGTTGCCCGCTGGGCCCTTCGTTGGTCAGATACGCTTGAACGACGGCCTTGGAAATCTTGGGACTCAAGTACACCTCGCCGCGATCCACATGCTGGATCGCGGCCACCAGATCCGTGCTCGCCTGCGTTTTGAGCACGTAACCGCGCGCGCCGATGCGCAGCGCCTCGACGGCATAGGGCTCTTCCATATGGCGGGTGAGAATGATGGCGCGTGTTTGCGGGCTTACGACTGTTGCCTCGCGCAGCACGGCCAAGCCGTCGAGCCCGGGCATATCGAGATCGAGCACCGCAATATCCGGATGCAGCTCCCGAATCAGGCGCAGCGCCTCAGGTCCGTCGGAGGCTTCGCCCAATATCTCGATGCGCTCCTTCTCGAGCACCATTCTCAATCCTTGCCGGACAATGAGATGATCGTCCGCGAGAATCAGGCGAATAGGCATCTCATTGCTCCACTGGAATGGATATCACCAATTCCGTCCCACAGCCGCCGCTCGAATTGATGTGCAGGTGACCACCGACGACATTCAGGCGCTCGCGCATGCCGATGAGACCGAAGCCCTGCTCCTCCTGGCGACCGGCGATCGATGCAGGCTCAAAGCCCCTGCCGTCGTCGCGTATGGAACAGTCGATCGAACCCTCTGTGCGTTGAAATCGAATCCAAACCGCCGTTGCCTGGGCGTGTTTGACCACGTTGTGCAACGCTTCCTTCGCGATTTGGTACAGGGTGGTCTCGACGCGCCGTGGCAAGCGCTGCTCCGGCACCGCGTCTATGGTTATCTGGAGCCGGGACCGCTGTGCGAGCCCCTCGAATAGGTAGCGCAGGGCCGGAACCAGCCCCAGGTCGTTCAACAATGCCGGCGTGAGTTCGTGCGACAAGCGGCGCAGCTGAAATTCAATCTGATCGAGCAATTGCGTCACCTTGAGAACTCGCGGCTGAACCGCGGGCACCTCGTCGGCCAGGTCCTGCAGCGCGATGTACACCGCCACCAGCAATTGGCCGGCCTCATCGTGAAGTGCGTTGGAGATTCGCTTGGCCTCCTGTTCCAGCACCTCATTGAAATGCCTCAGGGCCGTATTGGCCTCGCGAAATCCGCCGTAAGTCATTTCGTACGGCGAGATGCACTCGGCAAAAAACTGCGCGGCGCGCGTCAAGATCCGGTCGCGTTCGTCATTCGCAAGCGTCTGCGTCAGCAGCGTGCGCAGACAGCCATGGTGAATGTCCGCGATGGCAACCAAGCCCATGCCTGCCTCCAACGCCTGTCGCCCGATCTGATACGCCTGCTGAAGTGCGGACTCTCCCGCGCCATCCAAGTAATCGTGCAACGAGGTCGGATAGGCGCTGGCGGCGTCGTTCACGGCTGGGTTCCTCGATATCGAGAAACCAAGACCAGGGCGTCATCCGTGCCCTTGCAGGCACTTGCCAGTATTCCATCCGCCAGCGACTCGATACGGCCGTCCCTGGCGACATCGAGCACATGCTCGGCGGTCACCCCGTCCGTGACCATGGTCAGAATGTCGCCCGGCTGGACCGCCACTGCCTCGGTTCGAAGAGCGGGCAAGTGACTGCCGACCACGCCGTTGCGCAGCAGTAATTTGTCGGGTGGCAGCCCGGGATCCCGGTGCAGCAAGGTGCCCTCGACATTGCCGACACCGATCCATGTGAGAATTGCGTCCTCGACATTGAATGCCGCGAGACTCATGGCCACGCCGCGCGTTTCGCGCAACGCCTGGTGGCAATGACGTATGATCTCGACAAGCGGCTCGCCGGCATGCCGCTCCAATATTGCGATCGCGATGTCGGCCGCCGCGGCCGCCGCCTGCCCGTGACCCAAACCGTCAATCACCGCGAATATCATTCCATTCGAACCGGAGCCGGCCCAGTATCGATCGCCCGATTCCGCTTCTCCGGGCATCGTGGCGGAGGCTATGCTCCATTCGAGACCTGCCGCTTTCATTTGAGCCACTTCCTGACGGTGACCACCGTGCCCCGTCGCAGTTCCGAGTCAATGGCGAATTCGTCCATCAATCGCCTGACCCCGGGCAGTCCCAAGCCCAATCCGCCGGAGGTCGAATAGCCGTCACGCAGCACGTCGTCAATACTGCGAATACCCGGCCCGCTGTCGCGGGCACAGATCAACATACCCTTCGCCTGTGCGGACTCCACGCCGCGCATCATCACCTCGCCCTGCCCCGCATAGGAGACGATATTTCGGGCCAGCTCGGAAATTGCCGTGGCGATCAGCGTCGCGTCGGTCGCCGTGAAGCCGATCGTCGCGGCCAATGCCCGTCCCTGCTGCCTTGCCAACACGATATCTGCATCTGAGCGGATGGCCACCACAATATCTTGTAGCACTGGTCATTCGCCCTTAAATTTTGCCGGCTGCCCGCTGTTGCAGGTGCGCGAGACCCTCCTCCAGATCGAGCGCGGTGGCCACGCCCTCCATGGTCAGCCCCAGCTGCACCATGGCAAAGGCCACTTCCGGCTGAATGCCCACGATGACCGTATCCGCGCCGCGCAGACGTATCATGTTGGTGATGTCTCGAATCGTGCGCGTCGCGAAGGAATCCATCACGTCGAGCGCCGTCACGTCGACGATCACGCCCTGCGAGCGGAATTGAATCACCTTGTCGATGAGCGCGCGGCGCAAGTGCAGCAGATCCGCATCCGAGAGCGCGGCCTGGATGGTGGCTATGAGAAACCGCCCCTGCTTTAGAATAGGGACTTCCATCGTCCGGCCTACGTCGAGGCAGAATCTGCGACCGGGACCACCTTGTAGCCCAGCAGACGCTCGGCTTGTTCAATGCCGCCTTGCAGATCGCCGACGGTATTCATCTTGCCGAGATCGACGCCGATCGTGACGATGGTCTGAGCAATTTCAGGGGACAGACCGGTCACCACCACGGTGGCGCCCAGCAAGCGCGACGCTTCCACGGTCTGCACCAGGTGGTTGGCGACGGTGGCGTCCATTGCCGCCACACCGGTGATGTCGATGACCACCACCTTGGCGCGGTTCGTGCGGATGCCGCGCAGCAACTGTTCCGTCAACTGACGAGCCCGCTGCGCATCGATGACGCCGATGATGGGCAGGATCAGCAGCCGCTCGCGGACCTGCAGCACCGGCGTGGAAAGTTCGCGGATCGCCTCCTGCTGCTGGCGAATGACGCGTTCACGCTCCTGCACGAAGCCGACGGCCACGGTGTTGGCAATGCGATTGGCCGCCGGCTCATAGGCGTCCAGGATGCGATTGAGCATCGTGAAATCGCCCTGATACTTGGCGAACAAGGACCTTGCCAATACGTCGCGGAGCAGCAGCACTATGCCGACGACTTCGTGGGTTTCCACTCCGCGCGGGATGATGCGTTCGGATAGGTTACGCGCGTACGCCTGCAAGGCTTCGAAGGTTCCGGTCGCGAGCGCCTCGACGTAGTTGTCGTACACGGACGTCGCTTCGGCGAACAGCTCTTCCTTGGTCATCGCCGTGAGCAGCTGAGCCTCGGTGATGCGGTTGGCCCATTCCTCGCGCAACTGGGTGCGATTTTGCCGCAAGTGCGCCACGAGTTCCTGCAGCAACTCGGTCGATTGCGCAGCGGTTCGTTGTGTTTGGTTGGCGGATCGTTTGCTCGACATGTGGGTCACTCCTCCCTTCAAGCTCCCTGGGGGTATTCGAGCTAATGTACAGGGAAAAGGCTGATTGCCTCATCGGGGAAACACCTGAGCGCGCCCCGCCCGAGCGCACTCCGCCGGCGATGGCGCCCGGTAGTCAGCGCAGTCCCTGGCGCATGGCCTCGAGCAATTCACCGCTCGGGTCCAGGCTTTGTTCCCAATACATAATGCCGCCCAGGTGCATGGCCTTGACGTAGGCGGCCTTGGCCGCGATCGACTGCGGATCATCGTAGCTGATGAATCGGCGCGCCTCCGCGTTCCACAGCCAGGGTGCCTGCGCCTCGGCATCCCAGTAGCGCACGTAGCCGCCCTTGTCGATGTAATCCTTCTTGAGCTCCGGCCACGGATGTTCGCCCTGGTAGCGGCCGTAGTGCTGATACAGGCCTTGATGATCGGTTCGCACGTCGGCGAAATCACGGCCATAGAATGCGGCGCCGATCACCAGCTTGTCCGGCCGGACGCCGGCGTTGCGGAACTGCTTCACGGCGCGCTCCGTGGTGCGGGCATCGGCGGGCGCGATGCGGGCGGCGTCCAGCCCGGCATGGTGTCCGGTGAGCGGCGTCTGGCTGTTGACGAAGTCGTACGTCATCAAATTGAACCAGTCGAGGTAGCGCGAGACGGCCGAGATGTCGACGCCGCTGACGAAGGGGCCGTCGGCAGCCGCAATACTCAAGGTGTAGTGATGGCCGCCCGTGCGGCCGCGGGCGGCGCCGGCCTTGTCCAGCGCGGTGCGCACTGCCCGAAGCAGCAAAGTGAAGTGGGCGCGGTCCTTGGGGCTGGACTGGATGCCCGATTCGCCATGCCCCGGATATTCCCAGTCGACATCGAGGCCGTCCGCATCATGCGAGGCCACGAGCCGTGCGGCACTGTCCGCGAACGCTCGGCGGCCCGCCTCGCTGCTCGCGGCTTCGGAGAATCCCCCGGCGCCCCAGCCGCCCACCGAGATTGCCACGTTCAGCTCAGGGTACGTCGACTTGAGCGCGGTGAGCTTGCTCAGACGCTGCTCGCCCGCCGCATCGAGTGTCACGCGGCCGTCCACCACGTTCGCGAAGGCGAAGATCAGCGTGTCGATCTTCCCGGCGTCTTGGGTTTGCGCCGCGTCCCAAAGGGTCGCATACCCGATGATTCGAGGGTGGACCGGTGCGGCCGCCGCGGCGGCGACGCACCCCGACCTTAAGCAGGCCGCGAGCAGCAGAACGGCAACGAAATGTCGCAAGGGTCGGGCTTCCGGCAGTAAACAGGGGCTTATCTTCTCAGCAGAAGGGTTTTCTGCCAACCGGCCGGCCTGAGGAATAAAATGGCCCGCCAATGAGTCTTACCCTTCATGGATGACAAGCGCGCCCGCTTCGAGGTGCAGGTTTTGCCGCACCTGGACGCAGCGTACAGATTCGCCCGTTGGCTGTCGCCCGCGCCCGGCGAGGCGGACGACGTCGTGCAGGAGGCGATCCTGCGCGCGTTTCGCGGTTTCGATGCCTTGAGAGGATCCGATGTAAAGGCCTGGCTGCTGACGATCGTCAGGAATTGCCATTCGACTGCGCTCAAACAGCGGCAACGCCGCGGCTTCGTGCCGCTCCCGGAGGAAAACGATGCTCAAGACGGCTACGCCATGACCGCGAAGACGCCCGATCCGGAAGACGACACAATCCGCCGGGACGAGCAGCGCACGCTCGATCGGCTGATTGCCGCATTGCCCGAGGAACATCGCACGGTGCTGCTGCTGCGGGAAATCGAGGAGATGGACTACCGCCAAATAGCGAATGTCACGAACGTGCCCATCGGTACGGTGATGTCGCGGCTCGCGCGGTCGCGCGCCGCGCTGAAGGAGCGATGGTTGCAGGAAGTGGGGGGAGAACCGCGTGCAGTGCGCTGAAGCCCTGCGCGTGCAGGCCTATTTCGACGGTGAGGTCGACGCGATTTCGGCTGCCGACATCGAGCGTCACGTCGCAAATTGTGGGGAGTGCAGGGCGCTGCTCGACGATCTCGAACAGGTGCGTACCGCACTTCGCAAGGACTTGAGCGTGGAGCGCGCCCCGCCTGAACTTCGCGCCAAGATTGCGCTGGCGCTGGATCGGGAAAGCGCGGCCGAGGCCCCGCGGCCCATGGCCCAGGATCCCCCAATGGCGCGGGGCCCGCGCATTCGGCGCGAGCGTTCGTTTTGGGCGGGCGCCTTCGGCGGTGTGGGCGCCACGGCGTTGGCGGCCGGCCTCGCGATGTTTGTGCTGGTGCCGCGGTTCGCCAATCCATTGACCGACGAGTTGGTGAACGCCCATGTGCGGTCGCTGATGCCCGCCCATCTCATCGATGTGGTATCCACCGACCGGCACACGGTCAAGCCCTGGTTCGCGGGCCACGCCGACGTATCGCCGGTGGTCGCCGATTTCGAGCAGCAAGGCTACAAGCTGGTCGGCGGACGCGTGGACTATCTGGATCACCAGCGTTCGGCGGTGGTGGTGTACCAGCACGGCGCGCACGTCATCAATGTATTCAGCTGGGCGGCCAACGGGCGCACATTGCCCGGGAATGCCACGCGCAGCGGCTACCACCTCGTGTTCTGGAAGACCGGGGACCTCGCCTATTGCGCGATATCGGACACGGCGTCGGACGAGCTCGACGGGTTGGTGCGGCTGCTTCGGGAATAAATCGGCGCGACGCGAAGTCTTCTCTCCTGAACTCAACAAGGAGACGCCCGTGTCGAACGATAAACTGCTGCAATCGCGGCGCAATGCCCTGAAATGCATGGCCTATGGCGGAGCCGGCACCCTTTTCGCGCTGTCAGGCGGTGTGTTTACTCCCATCGATCTGGCCATGGCCGGCGCCGACAAACCGGGCGCGGCGGCACTGGGTAAGCCGCTGTTCGTCCAGATCAGCGATACGCATATCGGATTCAACAAAGATGCGAATCCCGACGTCAACGGAACCCTCACCCAGACCATCGACATCGTCAACGGCATGTCCGATCAGCCCGCCCTCATCATCCACACAGGCGACATCACGCATTTGTCGAAGCCCGCGGAGTTCGACACGGCACAGCAGCTGTTTTCCCGCCTGCGCGCTACCGAGATGCATACCGTACCGGGCGAGCACGACACCACCGATGCGACCGTAACGGAATACTTCAATCGATTCGGCAAGGCCTCCGGCAACAAGGGCTACTACAGCTTCGATCATGCGGGCGTGCATTTCATCGCGCTCATCAATGTGCTGCAGTTCAAGCCGGGCGGCCTCGGCACCCTGGGCGCCGATCAAATCGCGTGGCTGACCGCCGACTTGAAGGGAAAATCCTCGAGCACCCCCATCGTCGTCTTCGCCCATATGCCGCTCTGGACCATTTACGAGCCCTGGGGCTGGGGAACGGGCGACGCGGATCAGGTGCTGACGCAACTGCGCCGCTTCGGTTCGGTCACCGTGCTGAACGGCCACATTCACCAGATCGTCCAGAAAGTCGAAGGCAACATGACCTTTCACACGGCGCGCTCGACGTCCTATCCGCAACCCGTCGCCGGCGTGGGATCGGGGCCCGGCCCTCTCAAGGTACCGGCGGATCAACTTCCCCGGATGCTCGGAATCACCAGCGTGTCGGAAGTCAGGCATCCGCGCTCATTGGCGCTCAACGACACCACGATCGCCGGGCAACTTGCATGAGCATTCCGCGTGAGGAGCGTCACATGACCTCCAGGCGACGGCAATCGCGGCGGGCGGCACTTTACGCGGCGGCGCTGTGGGGAATTGCCCTCGGCGGTTCGTCGACCGCGGGAACCCCGGATCCGAATCGGATCGTGGTCAAGGACTTCATGTTCGTGCCGAATTCATTGACGATCAAACCGGGCTCCACGGTGACCTGGGCCAACATGGACGATGAACCGCATTCCGTCGTCAGCGACACGGGACTGTTCCGCTCCGGAGCCATGGACACGAACGAGACTTTCACGTTCAAGTTCGACCAACCCGGCGTGTATCATTTCACCTGCTCGATTCATCCGCGCATGATCGGGACCATCGTCGTCCAGTGAAACCCATGACATGCACGGGCAGAATCGGCGCGGCGGCCGCGGCCGCTCTCGCCGCCGCGGCGATCGGCGGCGCCCTGTTCATCGGGTCGGGGTATTACGACATCGGCGCGGACGATCACCACACGAAGGCGGTGCTGTTCCTGATCCAGCAATTGCGCGACCGGTCCATCGAAGTGCGCGCGCGCAACATCGACGTGCGCTATGTCGTCGATCCCGCGCGGGTCGCCGCGGGTGCGCGGCGCTACGCGGAGCTCTGTGCCGGCTGCCACCTGGCGCCCGGAGTGACCCAGTCCGAGATTCGCCCGGGACTCTATCCGCATCCGCCGAATCTGGCGCAGGAGGAGATGGAGCCGGCCCAGCGCGCGTTCTGGATCGTCAAACACGGCATCAAGATGAGCGCGATGCCCGCGTGGGGAAAAACTCTGGACGATGCGCAGATTTGGGACATCGTCACGTTCGTGCGCAAGTTGCCGGAGATGAGCCCGGAAACCTACCAGCAATTGTCGTCGCGGCAATTGTCGCCGGGACCGGGGCAGGGACCGGGGCAGGGACCGTAGCAATCAGTCGCGAAAATTATTAAATTGCAGCGGGACCCCGACATCCGCCTTGCGCAGGAAAGCGATGGCTTCCTGCAAATCGTCGCGCTTCTTGCCCGTAACCCGAACTTTCTCGCCCTGGACCTGCGCCTGCACCTTGAGCTTTGAGTCCTTGATCAGCCGCGACACCTTCCGGCCCGCGTCGGCGTCGATTCCATGCTTCAGTATCACCAGCTGCTTGGCTCTGGCGAGATTCACCTCGGGATCCTTCACCTCGAGGCAGGCGATGTCGATGCCGCGCTTGGCGATTCGAAGCTTGAGGATGTCGAGCATCTGCTTGAGCTGAAAGTCGGCCTCGGCAATCATGGTGACCGTGGTCTCCTCCAGCTCGTATGCCGCATCGGTGCCCTTGAAATCGAAACGCTGCCCAAGCTCGCGGACCGCCTGATCGACAGCATTGGTCAATTCGTGAGTATCGATCTCCGAGACGACATCGAACGACGGCATCAGGACTCCGACAGCAGCTGATTCAGAGTGGCTTTGACTTCGTTCACGAACTCCGTGTAGTGAGCGCCCGTGGCCGGGCCGGAGAAGCCCGTGTGAATCTTGCGCACATTGCCCTTGCGGTCGACGAAGATGGTCGTGGGAAATGCGTAGACGCGCTCCAGCATGGGAAGCTTCTTCGCCGCCTCGTCCTTATCGGAGATGCCTGCGATGAGGGTGGTGTACTCGATGCCGTAGTGATTGCGGAATCGCTGCGTGGCCGCGGCGGCCTGCGGGAAGTCGCCGAAGTGCTCGAACATCAAGGAGACGATCTCGACGCCCCTGCCGCGATATTCCCGGTACAAGGGCTCGAGAAATGCCGCCTCGTCGTGGCAATTGGGGCACCAGCTGCCGGCGAGCGCGACGATCATCACCTTGCCTCGAAACGCCGGATCCTGCGAGCTCACCGTATTGCCGGCGAGATCGGGGAAGGCAAAATCGAAATGCTTGGCGCCTGAGTGCATGTTCGTGAGCGCATAGGCGTCGGGCAACGCGGCATTCGCATCGCGCTTGCCGGTCCAGCGTTCGTGATACGTGGTCCCTGACCAGAAATCGCCCGAGAGCAGTCCTTGGGGAGTGATCTTGGCCTTGTACAAGAAGGCGTGGGCGCCGTCGAAGGTGGACAGGTACAGCTCGTCGCCCTTGACCTGGCCGGCCAGGTAGCGATGATCGCCGGTGTCGGTCAGGAAGGTACCGGTGACGATGTCGTGCGATTGCGAAAACTCGCCCACGGCCGCCTCCGGCTTGCCGGACTCATCGCTGAATGTGACCGCCCACCTGCCCGATACATCCGCGGCATCGGTAGCCGCGGACTGGAAGAAGCGATACGTGGCTCCGCGGCGGGCATGCAGCGGAATGTGTTGCTGCTTACCTCCCAACTTGACCAAGATCACCTCGCCGTCGAGCTCATCGCTCTTGGCATCGGCGATGAGGCGGTTTTCGTAGCCCGGCATGCGAATGTCCAAATGGGAGCCGGCGATCGTCACCTCGTCCAACTTCAACCGCTCGGGGCCGTTCTGAAGATACCCGACGACGGCCGTACCCTCGCGTTCGAGATCGAGCCCCACCGGCAATTCGCCGCCCGGCAGCGTCAGCACCGCGCGGTACAGCCCCATGGGGACGTCCGGCGTGGCGGAGGCCGCTGCGGCGCTCTGCGCCGCCCCGCCGGCGCGTCCGCCCAACCCCAGGGCGCTCAACGCTAAGACGCTCAACGCCCAAACGCCCGGAGAAAAAACGCCGGCGCTTATTCTTAAGGTGCCGCGCACCCGTGTGGTGGAGGAATTCATCGGCTAACGATACCCGCGTGCCTGCAAAGTGAATAGTTTCGCATAGCGGCCGTCGGCCGCCATCAAGGACTCATGGCTGCCGCGCTCGACGATACGGCCTTCCTCGAGCACCAGTATCTGGTCGGCCATGCGCACCGTCGAGAACCGATGCGAAATGACGATGGCGATACGGTTGCGCGTGAGTTCGCGGAAATGCTCGAATACTTCCGCCTCGGCGCCCGCATCGATGGCGGCGGTGGGTTCGTCGAGCACCAGGATGTCCGCCTCGTTGCGCATAAAGGCGCGGGCCAGGGCGATTTTCTGCCACTGCCCGCCCGACAGCTCGCGGCCGTCCTTGAACCATTTACCGAGCTGCGTGTGATAGCCGGCCGGCAGCGTCTCGACGAATTCCGCAGCCAGGCCCTGGGCCGCGGCGCTGCGCCAGCGCGCCTCATCCTCGAAGGCACGCACATCTCCCGCCCCGATGTTCTCGCCCACCAACATCTGGTAGCGCGCGAAATCCTGAAAGATCACGCCGATTCGCTGCCGCAGGGTGGTCTCGTCCCAGTCCTTGAGATCGAGTCCGTCCAACAGAATCCGCCCCCGGGTGGGTCGGTACAGCCGGGTGAGCAGCTTGATCAGGGTGGTCTTGCCCGAGCCGTTCTGCCCGACCAACGCCAGGCTCTCGCCGGGCCGCACGTGCACATCGATGCCGGAGAGCGCGGGGGTGGTGGCGCCGGGATAAACGAACTCCACGTCCTCGAAGCGGATGCCGTCGCCCGGATGGGGACCCCGCGTGGCTTCGCCGCTGCTGCCACCCGTCGGCTGCTCCAGGTATTCGAAGAGATTCGACAGATAGAGATTGTCTTCGTACAAACCGCTGACCGCCGAGAGGGCGGCGCTCACCGCCGTCTGACCTTGACGCAACAACATCAGGTACATGGTCATCTGGCCCACCGTCATGGCACCCAACACGGTCTCCGCGGCGATCCACGCATAGCCCCCGTACAGCGCCGTCGTGCCCACCAACCCCAGGCCGAATCCCCAGGCATCGCGGCGCAGCGTCAAATCGCGATCTTCGCGATACAGGCGCGTGAATATGTCGCGGTAACGATCCAGCAGGCGGGGACCGAGCTCGAAAAGCTTGACCTCCTTCGCGCTGTCCTCGCGCGCCAGCACCGATTCCAAATAGATTTGCATGCGTGATTCGGGGGCGCGCCAGCGAAACAGGCGAAATGCCTCGCCTGAAAATTTCGCCTCCGCCAGGAATGCCGGCAGCCCGGCGAGGATCAAGAGCACGACCGCCCATGGGGAGAAGCGGATGAGCAGGCCGCCGAAGGACACCAGCGAGATGGCGTTTTGCAACAGGCCGAATGTGCGCATCACCAGGCTCAAGGGCCGGCTCGAGGCCTCGCGCCGCGCACGCGTCAGCTTGTCGTAGAACTCGGAATCCTCGAATTGCGTCAGATCGAGCGTCAGCGCCTTTTCCAGGATCATGACGTTGACGCGCTGGCCCAATTGCGCACGCAGCAGGGATTGCGAGAGAGACATGCCGCGTTGAGCCATCGCCGTCGCGGCAACCAGCACTGCCTCGAGGGCGACGTACTTCACCACCGGAGCGAAGAGCGTCGTCCCTAAGTGCCGGTGCACGTCGGCGGCGTGAATGACGGCGTCGACGATTTGCGCGCCCACGTAGGCGATCGCCGCCGGCAGCATGCCGGCCACCAGGGTCAGCAGGGCGAGTCCGATGCTGAGCGCCTTGTTGGTGGTCCACACGAGCTCTAGTGCCCGCCCGCCGTAGGCGAATACACCGAATATGCCGCGCTGTAGGCCGCTCGGGTCCGCCGCAGGCGGGGTCAGGAGTGGGGGGTGTGCCGCCAAGGTTCCTCTATAATGCACAATTCTTCATCTTCCCGTATGGCGGAGCACTCGTGAAATTCAAGCCCTTGCTCGATCGTTGGAAGAAAGATCCTGCACCGGTGCGTACAGCCAAGGAGTACTCGATCCGCCTGGATTTGGACGATGCCGCGCGCTTGCATGCCCTGGGTGAGTTGTTTCCCGGGCAACCCATCGAAGCCATGGTGACCGACCTCTTGCACGTCGCGCTCGACGAAATTGCCGCCGCGATGCCCTACGAGCGCGGCCCGAAGGTCATTTCGCGCGACGATCACGGCGATCCGGTGTACGAGGACATCGGCCTTACGCCGCGGTTCGTCGACCTGGCCCGTCAATTCAAGAAGAAACTCAAAACGTCCACCTAGGGGCCGACGGCGGCGCTACGGGCCGGGCGGCGAAACGCCCGCGCTTGACGCTGCTCGCTCGGGAAGGCGATACTCACGGCATGTCGACCGTTCGTATTCCAGGCAACGCTTGGTGGTGGCGCACCCGCTCTTGAGGCGTGGGCGCTGGTCGGTCTTTTTCATCTAGTTCGTCGGTATCCAGAACCCATCTCCGCCTCAAAGCCGGTGGTGGGTTTTTTATTGTCCGCAGGATTCGTATTCGCACATGAAGCCGCCGTTTGACATTGCAGCCGATCTCGATACGCCGGTGTCGGCTTATCTCAAGCTCGCGCCGTTCCGGCCGAGATTCCTGCTCGAAAGCGTCGAGGGGGGTGAGCGGCTGGCGCGCTACTCCTTCATCGGATTCGGCGATTGCCTGGAGGTGCGCCTGGACGCCGCGGGCTTGAGTATCGGCGGCGAGCATTTCCCCAGGCCGACCTCCAAGATCGAGCTATTGAACGGGCTGCGCCGCGCGCTGGCGCAGGCGCCGAAGCCGCTGCCGGAAGTGCCGGGCGTGCCCTTGCTCGGCGGTTTGGTCGGCTACACGGCCTACGATGCGGTCCGCTACTTCGAGCGCGTGCCGGGCCGCAATCTCGAGTCGACCGAGACGCCGCACGCGCACTACGTGGCGCCGCGATCCTTGCTGGTGTTCGATCACCTGACCCGCACCGTGGCGCTGCTCCACGACGGCAGCGAATCCGATCGGCAGAGCCTGCGCCGGGAGGTGGTACGGGCGCTGCGCGGTGCGGTCCCGGTCACCCTCGCTGCCGGGAAATTCACGCCCGCGACGCCGTCGCTGACCGAGGAGGCGCATGCGGCCCGGGTGCGGCGGGCGCAGGAATACATCGCCTCCGGGGATGTGTACCAGCTGGTGCTGGCGTCGCGATTCGAGGGGCGCCACCAACTCGCACCCTTCGAGGTGTATCGGGCGCTGCGGCTGCTCAATCCGTCGCCCTACATGTATTTCTGCGAGCTGGGCGATATCACGGTGGTGGGTTCATCGCCCGAGGCGCTGGTGAAATGCCATAACGGATTCGCCCAATTGCGGCCCATCGCCGGCTCGCGTCCGCGCGGCAGCGATGCGGCCCGCGACGCCGCACTGGAAGCGGAGCTGCTCGCCGACCCCAAGGAAAACGCCGAGCACGTGATGCTGGTCGATCTGGCGCGCAACGACCTAGGAAGGGTCGCGACCGCGGGCTCGGTGGTCGTCGATCCCTACCGCGTCATCGAGCGCTACAGCCACATCATGCACATCGTCAGCGGCGTCAACGGGCGATTGGCGGCGGGGCAGGACGCCTTCGACCTGTTTGCCGCGACGTTTCCGGCCGGCACTCTGGTGGGCGCGCCCAAGGTGCGCGCCATGGAAATCATCGACGAACTCGAACCGGTGGGCCGGCAGCTCTACGGCGGAACAGTGGGCTACTTCGGCCGGCGCGGCGACATGGATCAGGCGATCACCATCCGCACACTGGTGTTTCGCGGCGACTCGTACAGCTACCAGGCGGGGGGCGGCATCGTCGCCGACAGTTCCCCTCGAGCGGAATACGATGAGCTGATGGCGAAAAGCGCAGTGCTGCGGCGTGCACTCGAGCTCGCGGCGGAGGGGCTCTGATGAGACCCAAGATCTTGTTGATCGATAACTACGACTCCTTCACTTACAACCTGGTGCAGGC
>Ga0210391_10000607_pt1 | contig 36428 bp, 28 predicted proteins | sample IncBWC12OmetaG_FD_160573 | JGI IMG/M metagenome (GOLD analysis project Ga0210391, IMG submission 160573) | Forest soil microbial communities from Barre Woods Harvard Forest LTER site, Petersham, Massachusetts, United States - Inc-BW-C-12-O ...
CGCCGCAGTATCTGACATATGCTCAGGCTCCGCTGCCGGACGAAGTGGAGACATTTCTCCGGCGGAAGCGAACAATGATTTTTTCCTATCTATCGTTTCGTCCGGAGTATCGCCTGCATATTCTTCGCGAAGCCATGAAACTATACCGCAAAGCGCAGCCAGACGCGGGATTTATCTGGGTGGGCTTCCCCGAAAAGGAGTTGTTGGCGGTGAAAGAGTATGTTCGCGAGTGGCCGGCGGAGGAAAGAAAAAGCTTGTTGCTGCTGGGGAGTCTGACTCATGACCAATTTCTTACGCTTCTGAGCCGTTGCTTCATCTACCTGCGCACGCCGGCTTGCGACGGCATTGCGGCCTCGGTTCTGGAGTCGATCGCGCTGGCGGTGCCGGTGGTGGCCAGCGAAAATGGTCGCCGGCCCAATGGCGTAATCACTTACAACGACATGGACGCCGTCGACATGTCTCAGAAGCTCATCTACGTGACCCTGCATTATCGGCAAGTGAAGGCCGGTTTGCGATTGGACGCAGGGAACGATAATGTTGGAAGAATGGCGGCCTGGCTGGCTGGAGAATCCGTAGAAGCCGCTGAGGCCAAAGTTGTACCGGCGCGCTAGCGTGCGCAATATACTTCGATAAGACTTGTTCTCGTATTCGTTTTCCAGAGCTATTTTTACGCTGTCGCACTTTTTACCCTGAGCGTGCAAAACTGGAGTGCCGGAGCCCGCTGTCTTCTCATCTAACTCAGCCTGTTGGAGGTTGTGTGCGACTTTTATTGTTTCGGATTCACGCCGGCCTAATTCTGTTGCTCTGTGGATATTTGTCCGCTATCGCTCAGGCTCCGAATGGCGCCAAGTTCGACGGACCGGCGGAACTCCCTCGCGTTTATGTGAATAGCAGCCTGGCTGACACTCCCGCGCCTGGGAAATCCCTCCCCGTGAAGGACGGTGCGGAACTGAAGTCCGCGCTCGAAGATGCTCACTGTGGAGACACCATACTTCTGCAAGGCGGTGCACGGTTCGTAGGCAACTTCGCGATACCCGCGAAGAAGTGCGACGATGCGCATTGGATTATCGTACGCACCAGCACGGAAGACCGCGCGCTGCCACCAGAAAGCACAAGAATTACTCCTTGCTACGCAGGCGTCGCGTCGCTCCCGGGCAGGCCTGCATATACTTGCCCCTCGCCAAAGAATGTGATGGCCAAGTTAGTCTCGACCGGCCCAAGCACGCCGACTGTGACTCTGGAAGATGGAGCGAATCACTATCGGTTCCTTGGATTGGAGATTACGCGCGAGTCTCCTGACACGGTTTACAACGTGATCGCAATGGCAGGGAAGGGAAGCAATCATCACATCGTGTTCGATCGCGATTGGATTCATGGCACAGCGCACGACGAAACTACCCGCGGAATCGCCCTTGGCACAAGTAATTACGTGGCTGTGGTGGACTCCTACTTCACCGATTTTCATTGTGTGGCCATCACGGGAAGCTGCAGCGATGCACAGACAATCGCCGGAGGGCTGGGCGATTTTCCGATGGGGCCTTACAAGATCGTTAACAATTTCCTCGAGGCTGCCGGAGAGAACATTCTCTTCGGTGGTGGCCCGGCCACACTGACGCCGGCTGATATCGAGATTCGCCGCAATTATCTTTTCAAGCCGCTGAGCTGGAGGCCCGGAAGCCCAGGCTTCGTCGGCGGAACGTCTGGGAAACCGTTTATCGTCAAGAATCTATTCGAGCTGAAAAATGGGCAGCGAATTCTTTTTGAGGGTAACGTTCTGGAAAACGCGTGGGGCGGATTTACGCAGACCGGATTTGCCATTCTGCTCACTCCGAAGAATCAGGGAAATCACTGTCCGCTTTGCAGAACCACTGATTTAACGCTGCGATTTTGCCGCGTCAGTCACGCGGCGAATGGCATGATGATCGGCACCGGGCTTTCCGACTCGGGTGGAGCGGCCAGCGGAGGCGAGCGCTACAGCATTCACGATATCGTCTTCGATGACATGGGCGGGAAGGCTTACGGTGGCCTGGGGGTCCTGTTCCAGATCACCTCGAAAATGCCCGCGTTGCGCGACGTTAGCATCGATCACGTCACAGGTTTTCCCCCCACGACATTATTTACATTTGGCGCGGATGTAGACCGTGAGAAGATTATTAATTTTAGCTTTACCAATAATCTTGTGGGGTCGGGGACCGTCGGCATTATCACGTCGGGCGGTGGTCCGAAGAATTGTGCGTTCCAGCCTCAAAAGCAAGGGCCGGAGGGCGTGCTGAAGAGTTGCTTCGCCAGCTACACGTTCACCCATAACGCACTGGTTGGATCCACGGGCGGGTGGCCGGGAGGAAATTTTACTTCGGGGAATGCGTCGGCTGTGCGTATGCACGACTTTCGTGACGGCAACGGCGGAAACTATAGGCTGTGTGTCGAATCCAAGGTGGGCGATTGTAAAGCGGCGTCGCCTTATGTGAAGGCGGGCACTGACGGAAAAGATTTGGGTGCGGATCTGGACGCAATCAAAGCGGTTACCGATGGAGTTGAGTAGTCGTTCGGTTGGGTTGTCGAACTGTACCGTGCGCGAACCGGCTATGGGGCAACGCCGGCGATCATGCTGTTTAACGTGGTCATATCAGCGCCCAGATCGTTTCCATCTAAACCAGCATTCTTGAAGGGACTTGTGGGCTGCAGCTGGTAGTTGCCTCCCGAGCCATTGTTGTAGTTCACAAATTGCGCGACACTTGCAGTCGCCGGCGTATAGTTTCCAGTCGGCCAGGTTCCCGTTGCGCCGATGATTGCATTGTGACTGAAGACATAAGGACTGAAGCAGGCCGCGAGCTTGGCCATTGGCCCGCCGGTCTTAAAGGCGCAATTTGCGCTGCCGCCGCCGGTGGTGAGAACGCCAGTGGTGCTGGCCGCGAAAATGCTGTTCGTCCACGTGAAGTTGTTCATCATGGGATTGGTCAAGTCGTTGCCAATCACGAGCAATGCAACTGCGTTAGGCCCGACGACCGTTAGATGGTTTATAACCACGTCGTGAATCGCCAGTAGTCGATCGCCGTTTGATTCCTGCAGGAAGAACCCGTCTCCATTGAAGGTCTTCGCGTCAACATCGTCGATGACGACGTCGTGAATGCTCTCATTCCATGCGCCTTGGGAGAGGCCTCCCGAGTCCGAAGCTCCATTGGCGATCTGCATGCCACCTCCGACGTGGCTGATGGTGTTGTAGCGAACGGTCACGTCATGGACGACGCACAGGGGGCAAGCGTTGCTCTGATCCTTAGGCGTCAGCAGAATCGAAAAACCGACTTGGGTAAATCCTCCCCAGGTATTTTCCAGAACATTTCCTTCGAATAACACCCGTATTCCGTTCTTGAATTCGAGATGATTTTTGACGATAAACGGGTTGCCGTTGGTACCGCCCACGTAGCCGGGCTGGCCGCGCATCCAGATGAGTGGCTTGAAGAAATGATTCTGCCGGATTTCGATATCTTCCGGGGTCTGCGTCGCCTCTCCGCCGCCGAACATCAGATTCTCTCCAGCAGCTTCAAGGAAGTTGTCGACGATCTTGTAAGGGCCCATGGGCAGGTCGCCCAAGCCGGTAGCCATAGTCTGTGCGTCCCCGCACGAGCCTGTAATCGCAACGCAATGGAAGTCCGAGAAAAACGAATCCACAACGGCCACGTAGGTGGCCCCGCTCAATGCAATCCCACGCGTGGTTTCGTCTTGCGCCGTACCGTGAATCCAGACGCGGTCGAATACGAGATGATCGACAGGACCGCCGTTTTGCGGAAGAACCAGATCGTAAATCACCTTGCCGGGAGAACTCCGCGTGATTTCAAGTCCGAGAAATCGTATGTGATTGGTGCCTGATGCCAACAGGATCGGTTCGCCCGCGGTTCCTGCAAAGACAATTTTCGCCATCACATTCTTGATAGAGGGACACACGAAACTCGGCCTGCCCGGCAGGGATGCTACACCCGCATAACAGGGAGTGATGCGGCTGCCCTCGGGTGGCAGAGCGCTGTCCGGCGCACTGGTGCGGATAATGATCCAGTGAGCGTCGTCGCAAACGATTGCCGGCACCGTGAACTGGCCCGAAAAAGTCGCTCCGGCCTGCAGCGCGATGGTCTGGCCGCACTCCGCGGCGTCAAGCGCGCTTTGCAGATTTCCTCCGGCGCTCACAAGAACGGTCGAGCCCGGAGCCGGCGTGTCGGCCAGGGAGCTCTGCACGTAAACAAGAGGGAGCTGGGCCGGCCCGTCAAAGCCACCGCTGTTGACCGTAACGGTCAAAGAATAATTCTGCGCGGCTTGCGCGTTCTTGCTGTCGCTGACCTTGGCTACAAAAGAAAATGTTCCTGATTGAGATGAAGTCCCTGTCAGACTTCCGGCGGAACTTAAAGTGACGCCAGCGGGAAGTTGGCCAGAAGCCAGGGACCAGCTGTAGGGTGCCTTTCCTCCGGATGCTTCCAGGCTCGCAGAATATGGAGAACCCACGATTGCAACTGCGAGAGAACTGGTTTCGATTGCCAGTGGGGCAGCGCTTTGAACTGTAACCGGAACCGTGGTGGACTTGGACGGGTTGGCGGCACTGGCCGCAGTTACCGATACTGCCTCTGTGCTGCTTACGTTCGGGGCGGTAAACAAGCCGCTGGAAGAAATTGTTCCGGAGCTTGCGCTCCACACGATGGAGGTAGCGGCAGTATTTGAAAAGCTGGCCGTGAACTGCAAGGTAGCGCCGGGTGAAACCACTGCATTGGCTGGCGAGACTGTGGGAAGAGCGCTATTCGAATTTGGTGCAGCTGCAGCAGGTTGTGATGCTGAGCCCGAGCCACAGCCTGTCATCAGGATGAGACCAAGCAAACCGAAGAGTACGGCATAAAAGACTTTGAAGCGAGTAGCGACGTGCACAAGCGGTTGGGGAGGGCCCGCGGTCTGCATCTTACCTCCGGACGAAGTCAGTTGATCGGACTGAAGTCTTCAGTCCTGCACAGAATCTAGAGTGTGGAAGCGCAAGTCGACAGGTAACGGGCGGACACAAGACGACATTGGCCAACCAGAAGTTCAATCCGGGAGTACAGGGGGCGCATGCGAATCTGGCCTATGTTTCAACTGATAAGAGGACGGTCAGGAGTCCAGACAGAGGAGCGGTAAATTAGCGATCCCTGAACCGACTGCTCGAGGATGCGATATATTGGACGCGTTCGACGTTGGCGAAGCTGACCTTGGTTTGGATGGGAAGACTGCATGGATGCAGGAATCAGCGATCGCGAAAGGTCGGAGATCGAGCGCAGCGCCGCGGAGGCGCGCTCCGTTGTTTTGCGCACCAACGACATCGATAGGTACTTGAGCCCCCGTAACGACACGCCATTCCCTCTTGAATGCGCTTTTTACTTGCTAGGCAATGTCGAGGATAAGACGGTGCTGGACCTTGGCTGCGGCACGGGGACAAACATTCCGCCGCTCGTCAAACGCGGGGCGAATGTAATTGGCATCGACATTTCGCCTGACCTCATTGCTCTAGCGGAACAGCGCCTCGCTAATGAACAGATGAAAGCGGCGGTCCGAGTGGGATCGGCGTACGATACCCAACTTCCCGATGAATCCGTTGACGTGGTCTTTTGCATGTCCGTGGTGCATCACCTGGAAATACCGCGCGTACGTGAAGAGATGAAGAGAATCTTACGGAAAGATGGATTTGTTGTCTTTAAGGAGCCCATCCGCTTCTCCAGCGCATATGGACGATTACGAAAGCTACTGCCCGCTCAGGAAGATATTTCTGACTATGAGCATCCGCTTACTCGTGGGGAACTTGCCCTCATGACAGAGGGGTTCGAAGTCACCGATACTCGTTTTTTCCGTCTGCCTTTCGTTCCGTTGCTGAGCCGCTATTTCTTAAGCCGTTCTAATTTATCGTGGCGGGCCAGCAACTGGATGCTGCGAACGATTCCTGCGATGAATGTCTATGCCTCCCTTATTGCAATGAAGTTGCAGAAGTGAGCCGTTTGCGAGGGGCGCGCGCCGACTGGTTGCGGCATTCGCAACAGTCTCGAACAATATGTTTCAACCGGGGCAGGGAACAGAGGAACATCCGGCTGTCTTGGCGTCGACGTGCACTTTGCCATCCGGGCGGCTGACTTCTACGCCGACAAAGCCGGCTCCTCCGAGTGCGCGTTTGAGCCCCCGAGTCGTTTGGAAAGATTCCACCTTACCATTTGGAAATCGCACCAACCTGCCGCTCGCGTGAAAGATCAAACCATTCGCCAGGACATACAAACGATATAAGATGGCGATTGGATTCGGAAGAGCAGCGCGTAGTTCGTTTAAGGTGAATCGCAGGTGATGGACGCTCATGAACAGGGAGCCACCGGGAATGAGCACGCGCCTGATTTCCGCCAGCGCCACCGGAATGTCCGTGTAAGGCATGGCTACGGAAGAAACCACTCGCCCGAAGCTGGAATCTAAAAATGGCAGAGCTTCTGCCTGGCAGCACACGAAATGACGTTCAGGAAATCGACGCTTCGCCGCGGCAAGGGATAAAAGATTATTATCGATTCCCATCACGGAGTCCTGCTCGCCCGCATTGGTTTTCCAGGGAGGACTGCCTGTCCCACATCCAACATCGAGAATTCGCACACGCCACCTCTAGTAATTAGTAATGGGCAAAGAGTTTACATTGCAACCCGCCCAACCCGGTATCAGGCTTGAGGTCTGCGGGCGCCACCGCATTCTTTGACGAAACTACGTTTGCATCATGGCTGTCGACTCAACCGGAGTAGGCGAGCGGCCAGCGGCCTTAATCGTAGTGCGTAAGACTTCCACAAATTTCTCGGTGATCACACTCCAGTCATATCGCGCAGCCGTAGCAGCGGCAGCAGCCTCGAGACGTCGTCGCAAGCCGTCCTGTTGCAGAACCGAGGCTACGGCATTCGCAAATCCGAGTGGATCGTCAACCAACAGAATGTCGCGATCGTGGCTCACATCCAATCCCTCGGCGCCCACCGTGGTTGAAACGGTAGCTTTACCGACCGCCATTGCTTCGTAAATTTTAATGCGCGTGCCCCCGCCGATTCGCAGCGGCACTACAAATACAGCCGCCTCGCGAAGATGGTCGACAATCGAAGGCACACTGCCTGTGACTTCAACGCTGTCCGAGGCAAGTTTTTTCACGCGGGCGTGCGGTTCTCTGCCGACGATGCGGAAACGGGCCTCCGGAACTTTCTCGAGAACTCGAGGCCATATGTCTTTGCAAAAAAACTCGACGCCATCAATGTTGGGCGTCCAGTCCATCGATCCCGTGAACACGACGATAGGAGCGGGAGGCGCCGCGTTCGGATCGTAGTGATATTGCCTAAGGTCCACGCCCGTCGGGACGACGCTGATGTGGGAATCCTCCACCATGCTCTTCATCGCCGCGCGATCGGCGTCGGAAACGGCAATGACATGATGGAATCTACGCACCTGCACCGGCTCAAAACGGCGCATCTTTTCATACTCGATCTTCGAGATTACCCGGTCTATCCATCGAGTTTCTTGCTCCGCCCTTCGCTGCCAGAGGATGGTCTCGACATTGTGCTGGAATAGTGCAGTGGGAGTGTCGAGTTGGCCGGGGAAGTTTAACGCACTGGCGAGAAAGTCGCATACCGCAACGTCGAAGCGACGCTCAGAAATCCATGGCGAAATTAATCGATGGACCTGCGGAGCAGTAAACCTGCTCACTGCGTAAGGTGCTCCCGAAAGAAAGCGGCGACTGTAATCAAGGTAGCGTCCCAAGGGTGAAGTCGAGGCCCCGGTATGAAGCGCGACGGCTCCCGGAAACAGCTCGAATACCTCCCGCTCATAGGTCTCGTCGCGTGCGCCAACATAATACGAAACGTAAGTGAGCTGGTGCCGAGCCGACAAATGTCGCAGGATGTTATAGGTTCGCAGCTTCCCACCGGTATCGAGCGGGAGAAGCTTGCCGGGTTTTACCCAGAGAATCTTCATCACTTTTACCAACAGATTCCGTCATAAGAATCGATCCCGTCTGCGCGTCGGGACCGTTCCAGGTTCACCAGATCAATTACACGCTGCCCCGGTATTAAGTGCTGGTTGAGAATTTCACGGTCCAAGCCGCGGGTTGCAACGACGACGACTTCAGACCCCTTCAGCGCACTCTCAACGCTAGAGCAGAGAAGTGAGCCAATGTGAGGAATCGCGTGCTCAATGTATTCGCGGTTCGATCCGATCAACCGGCCCAGAGAGACATTGTCATCCCAGATGCGAATTTCGCAGCCCTCGCCGAGCAGTCGTTTTACCAGTTGCACCTGAGGACTCTCGCGTAAATCGTCGGTGGCTGACTTGAAGCTCAGCCCAAGCACCGCAACATTCTTTTTGCCAGTAGCGAGCACCATTTCAACCGCACGCTCCAGATGCTGATGGTTGCTCGCCATCACCGATTCGAGCAAAGGAAGGTTCAGATCGAGTTCCTTGGCCCGATAAGTCAGTGCCCGCAAATCCTTGGGCAGACACGAGCCGCCAAAAGCGAATCCTGGCTTCAAGTATGAGGCGGAGAGGTTTAGTTTCGTGTCTGCCGTGAAAATCTCAACCACGGATTCGGCATCCACGCCCATCTGCTTGGCCAGGGTTCCGAATTCGTTTGCGAAGGCGACCTTAATGGCATGCCAGCTATTGCAGACGTACTTCACCATCTCGGCAGAGCGGAACGAAGTTTCAAACACTCGGCCCGGCACCCAGCTATAGATTTCGTGCAAGAGCCGGCTGTGCGCGGCATCGGACGATCCAAGAATCGTGATCGCCGGTTCGAGAAAGTCCGCTACAGCTGTGCCTTCCCGCATGAACTCCGGATTCACGCAAACCCCGAAGTCCTGCCCCTGTCGCTTCCCGCTACTTTTCTCCAGGGCTGGCACCACGATGGTTTCCGCGGTTCCGGGCAGAACGGTACTGCGGAGGACAACCAGGTGAAATTTGTTCTTCTTCCTGAGGATTTTTCCGATCTCGTTGCAAACGGGTTCGATGTGGCCCAGATCAAGTTTTCCGTTGCGGAGGCTGGGCGTGCCCACACACAAAAATGAAATTTCGCTCTCGAGCACTGCAGCCTCGGGATCGGCTGTAGCGCCTAGTCGACCGGCAGCGTATTGTTCAGAAATTAGCTGCGCGACGCGAGGCTCAACGATTGGGCTACGGCCTGAGCCTATCGCTTCCACTTTGGCCAGACTCGGGTCAACTCCGATCACGTTGTACCCCTTATGCGCCAGACAAGCCGCTGTAACGGTGCCTACGTAGCCCAGCCCGAATATGCTTATGGAATGACTCATAGTCATAAAACGAAAGAGTGAACAAACAGATCAAGCTCACGAAACCGCTGCGTAATGAGGAAAGCGCCAGACTGCCCCGAGCCTTCCGCAAAATCGGCAAATCAACGTTAAACTATTTATTATCAGTTGCTAGAGAGAATCTGAAACAATGGAACGCTCGACAGGGGCTCGCAAATCGGGCGTCTGCGCGACTCAATTCACATCCCATAAACAGCGACTCTATATAGTATTTAACACAGGCGGCGGCTGGAAAGGCGCTTTATCGTGCGCCATGCAATAAATTCATATCCCGCGCAGGTTGCTTCGGCAATGGTGGTCAGCGATCAGGCTTCCGGACAATTCGTCGAAACACCCACGGCAGTCGGAAGCCGTCGACGAGCCCTGCGGCGAGTCTTTTATCTGGTGGATTCGTTGGATGTGGGAGGGACTGAAACTCAGGCGGTCGAGCTGGCGTTGCGGATTGGAGCGATGGGTTACGAGGTTACTCTGGGCTGCCTGCGCGCGAAAGGACCTCTTCTGGACAGGCTTCAGGGCTCACTGGTTGCCGTGGTCGAATTCCACCCACAGGGCGGAATTGATTCGCTAAGGGGCATTTACCAGATTTTGCGACTTAGCTGGTTCTTACGACACGACAGATTCGACGTGGTGCACACGCACGATTTGTGGTCGAATCTGATGGGAATTCCGGCGGCACGGCTAGCGGGGATTCCGGCTATCGTTTCCAGCCGGCGAGACCTCGGGCATTTCGATTGGTACCAGGGCAAGCGGCGTGCGTGGTTACGCAGGGTTCAAAACCTTTCCAGTGCAGTATTAACGAATGCCCTCCAAGTGCGCGACGCATTAATCACGGAGGATGGATTCGCTCCGGAAAAACTTCGCGTCATTCACAACGGAGTGGACCTTAAGAAATTTGAAGTTCCAAGTGAACGAGAGGTTCTATTCCCCGACACAGGCAAGGGCAAGCTGATCGTTCTGGTCGGGAACATGCACTCCGATGTGAAAGGCCATCCCTGTCTGATTGCATCAGCGCCCGCGGTGATCCTCGAGTTCCCTTCGACGCGATTTGTTTTCGTCGGCGATGGCGAAGCGCGTCAGAGATTCGAGAATCAAGTCAGGGAATTAGGCCTCGATGAAAAATTTATCTTCCTTGGCCGTCGCGACGATGTTGCCCGGATTCTTGCGAGTTGTGATATCGCCGTGCTTCCCTCTCGTGCCGAAGGGCTTCCGAACGCCGTGCTCGAGTACATGGCGGCGGGGTTGCCGACTGTGGTCAGCCGTGTGGGTGGCAATAGCGAACTGGTGGAAGACGAGGTGACGGGGCTGCTTGTGCCATCCGAAGATGCGGTAGCGCTATCCACGGCTCTTCTGAGGTATCTGCGAAATCCGGAAGAGATGAGCAAAATCGCACGGAGGGGGCAGGAATTTGTGAGCCGTAACTTCAGTTTTGAGCGGCTCGTTCGCGAAGTGGACGAATTGTACTCCGCGCTATTGACGGAACGCGGGAGGAATTCATAATCCGATGGGGAACTGGGCCAGCCGTTTACATCGCGTAAGACGCCTGGAGCGGGACGAAATTGCGACCCGCCTTCGGCAATTCGCGACTGCCCGTCTCGACTGGCTGAAGTTTCGCGCTGGGCATGATTTCGCGAAAAGTAATCACGGTTTCGACATTCAGCCGGTTGGTCAGTTTTTTTTCCCTCCAGCAGAAGCCCCCCTTTTGTGTGCTTTGCTACAGCGCGTACTTCCAACGCAGGCTGCTGACATCGTACTTCGCGCAAATAAACTATGTGAGCATCGTTTCGATTTGCTCGGTTACTCCGATCTCGATTATGGCGCGAACATCGATTGGCATCTCGACATCGTCCACAGGAAACGTGCTCCACTCAAACCGTGGTTCAAAATTGAATATTTGAATTTCGATGAGGTAGGCGATTCGAAAATCACCTGGGAACTTAATCGCCACCAGCATTTTCCGACTTTGGCCAAAGCGTACTTGCTCACGGAAAATGAAAAATTCGTGCAAGAGATCTTCACACAGTGGGATATGTCGCAGCGCGCGAACCCTTACCTAGTCGGCATCAACTGGGCCAGCAGTCTTGAAGTGGCGTTCCGCTGCATAGCATGGATTTGGACTTTTTTCCTGCTGCAGGAGTGCCCGCTCTTCACTGTCGATCTCCGTGGGCGATGGTTGTCGATGCTTAATCTGAGCGGGCGTCATATCGAAACTTATCTCTCCACTTATTTTTCGCCGAATACTCACCTGCTGGGCGAAGCGCTGGCCTTGTTTTATCTTGGAACACTTTTTCGTCTGCCGTCGAGCGAGCGCTGGCGAGACCTCGGCTGGAAAATTTTGCTGCGAGAGGCTGTAAAGCAGGTGCGGGAGGACGGATTCTACTTCGAGCAATCCACCTATTATCACGTGTATGCAGTTGACATGTTTCTGCATGCGCGAATTCTGGCGGCAAAGAACCGGATTGCGCTACCAGACGAATTCGACCGCACACTACAACGCATGCTGGATGCCTTGCTTGTGCTCAGCCGTGCGGGTATACCACCAATGTTTGGCGACGACGACGGTGGCCGCTTGTTTGATCCTCGCCGGTTTCGCACGGAGGATATGCTTGACCCCCTTGCCACTGGCGCGGTTCTTTATGGGAGGGGAGACTTCAAATCTCTTGCCGGATCGCCGCGCGAAGAGACGATTTGGCTGCTGGGCGCGGAAGGGCTGGCCAACTTCGACTCCCTGCCTTGCACCCGGCCTTCAACAGATTCGATGGCTCTTTCCAATAGTGGTTTCTATCTGATGCCGGACGCTCAATCTGAACAGCAATTGGTAATCGATGCGGGGCCGCTAGGAGCGGGGAGCGGTAGTCACGGACATGCCGATGCATTGAGCGTGTGGCTAGTGCGGAAGGGGCGAAATCTTCTGCGCGATTCCGGAACCTTCGAATATGTCGGCGAAAGTGGTGAGCGCTCGCGGCTGCGATCAACCAGCGCTCACAGCACGCTGCGGGTGGATTGCCAGGATCAGGCCAGGACATCAGGCCCATTCTCCTGGCAGAGTTTTCCTGAAGTTAAAGTTCGACGATGGATCACAGGGCAGCAGTTCGATCTACTAGAAGCGGAACATGACGGATTTTCTCATTCCTCGTCGCCGGTTACACATCGGCGCTTAGTGTTTCATAGGAAAGACGCATTCTGGCTGCTGAGGGATGTCGTGGAAGGCAGTGGGCGGCACAAAATTGAGTTGGCTTGGCACCTCGGTGCTGGGTTATCGCAAGATGCGCGGAATTCCGAGGTGTTTGTTGGCGACGGAGAAACACTGGCGATCCTGACTGCGCAGGATCATGGGTGGCAACAACAGCTCGTTTATGAAAACTGGTCTCCAGCGTATGGGCGTGCAGAGTCCGCAGCCGTTCTGCGCTTCGCAGCCGCGCACCCACTGCCGGCAGAGTTTATGACCATCCTGATCGCTGGCTCACAAGGGAAGGGCGAACAGTACGAGGAAGAGCCTGGGCTTCTTGTCCGCACTGCTGATACCGGCGTGCGTGCGTGTTCCTCTTATCGTTACTTTCGTCAAAAAGAAGACCATCAGGTCGTTTTTGCGCATGAGCCCGGAACGTGGGGCCAAGGTTCGTGGGCAAGCGATGCCGACTTTCTATACGCGCATCATAACGGCGCTGGCCAGCTTTGTTCGCTTGTGCTATGCGGTGGTACTTATGCGGATTTCGAAGGGAGCCGCATAGTTTCCTGTGATCGATGCGTAAGTTATGCTGAAGTGATGCGTACGAATGATCATTGGAATTTATTTTCTTCCGAAGCGCGAGGTGTCAAGCTGGGAGCGGCGCTGGACGGGCAGTTCGGATCAATCAAAGTTTAGTAAGACAACACGATCCTAAAGAGACGGCTTCTAAGTCATGTGTGGAATCTGCGGAATCTTTTATCCCGACCGGCAGTCAAGAGTTGACCGCGAGGCACTCGCGGTGATGAACCAGCAGATCGCATACCGGGGCCCGGACGACGATGGTTTTTTTGTGCGCGAGAACGTCGGGCTCGCCATGAGACGGCTGAGCATCATCGACATTCAGACTGGCCGCCAGCCGATCGGCAATGAAGACGAAACTATTTGGATCGTCTTCAATGGAGAGATTTACAATCACCGCGAACTTCGCCGGGAGCTGGAGTCCCGCGGCCATCGATATCGCACTCGCAGCGACACCGAAACCATCGTTCATCTTTATGAAGAATACGGAAACGATTGCGTCAAGCACCTGCGCGGGATGTTTGCTTTTGCCATCTGGGACCAGGCCGCAAGGCGCCTCTTCTTGGCTCGCGACCGGCTGGGCATCAAGCCCCTCTACTACTGCTATGACGGCAAGAGTTTGCTGTTCGGATCTGAAATCAAAGCGCTGATGGCGTACCCGGGAATCCGGGCGGAGTTCAACCGCAACACACTGGCGGAGTACCTGGCGTTTGGCTATATCACCGGCGAAGAGACGATGTACGCCGGCGTCCGCAAGTTGATGCCGGGCCATACGCTGACGCTGGATGAGCGCGGCGAGTTGACGGTTTCTTCTTACTGGGACCTGCAAAACGATTCTCACGACGTGGAAAGGACGCGCGAATCCTATGTGCGCGAATACCGTGAGCGCCTGGAAGAGGGCATCAGCAGCCACTTGATGAGTGATGTGCCGCTGGGCGTGTTTTTGAGTGGAGGCCTCGACTCCAGTGCGGTTGCTGCTCTCACAACGAAGATTCGAAAAGATCGGATCGAGACCTTCGCAGTCGGCTATGAGGAGGAAGAGTTCAGCGAACTTCCGTTTGCCCGAGCTGTAGCTGAGCATATTGGAGCGGAACACCGCGAGGTGCGGCTAAGCCGCGATGATTTTTTCCAGACGTTGCCGCTATGCATCTGGCACGAAGATGAGCCTGTTGCATGGCCTTCCAGCGTTTCCTTGTTGTTTGTTTCGCGGCTCGCGCGACAGCGAGTCAAGGTTGTGCTCACCGGCGAAGGCAGCGATGAAACGCTGGGCGGCTATACACGTTATGCGTGGACGCTGCACAACTCGCGCCTGGACAATATTTATCGTTCAGTCACAACGCCCGGGGTACGGCGCATGGTTCACGACGGAATTCTTGCCAGTCCTTTGACAGCCGCAGCCCGCCGGAAACTCGACCATACATTTCTGATGCGCGACGGCTCGTCCTGGCCCGCTTTCTATTTTGATAACTTCTACTCGGCATTTTCTGTCAGCGAACAAAGTGATTTATTAACTCCCGCAGCGAAGCTGGATTTGAGTGATGCTTATGCCGCTTCGGTCTATTTCTTCAATCAATCGAGTGGCGAACTTTTTCACCGGCTCTTGTATGCGGACATCAAGAGCTATCTGGTTGAGCTGCTGATGAAACAGGACCAGATGAGTATGGCTGCCTCCATCGAGAGCCGCGTGCCCTTTCTCGATCATCAGCTCGTGGAATTCACGGCGAGCATTCCGGCAAAGTATTCAATAAAAGGCATGGCAGGAAAAATCATCCTGAAATCGGCGATTGAAGATCTGCTGCCGAAGTCCATCGTTCATCGCCGAAAAATGGGATTCCCGACTCCCTGGGCGCACTGGTTAGCCGGACCACAACTGGATAGCTTGGAACGTTTGCTGCTGGAACCACGGACCTCGAACCGTGGGTACTTTCGCACTGAGGCGATCCAGTTGCTCTTCGCCGAACATCGAGCCGGGCACCGCGACCACGGCAACCGAATCTGGCGCCTGCTTAATCTGGAGTTGTGGATGCGCGTCTGCCTGGAAAGAGATGCGGTTGCAGCTGCGACGGAACCGCGTGCCGCGGTAGTTTTGCGATGAATGTCAATCGATGAAGACTCGAGACGCACGCCATGCAATTTACGTTAATGGTGATATCGCCTGCATTCGATGGCAGAAATACTCATGAGATCCCTGAAACTCGCAGCCCTGCAGCTGCTTCGTGGTGGCGGAATGTTCGAACTGGTCGCGAAGAGCCGTTGGCGGCAACAGCGATTGCTGATCATCTGCTATCACGGTACATCGCTTGAGGACGAACACCTGTGGCGTTCAGGGCTGTACATAAGCCCGCAACAACTGAGGGAAAGGTTTTCTTATCTGAAACAGGGCCAATATGCGGTGTTGCCTTTGGGCGAAGCCTTGGAGCGATTGCGCGCACAAACGCTTTCCGCGCGCAGCGTAGCCCTTACTTTTGATGATGGCACTTACGATTTCTACTGCAAGGCTTACCCGTTGCTGCGTGAGTATGGCTTTCCCGCGACAGTTTATTTGACCACGTACTATGCGCTCAGCAAGCGCCCCGTGTTTAACCTGATCTGTTCTTACATGCTGTGGCAGCGGAGAGGCAAGGTCATTGCCGATGGGGAGGAAATGGGTTTGCAGGGACCTCTGGACTTGCGTTCAGAGACTGGCCGCCACCGCGTAGTGCGTGGCCTGATTGATTTGGCAGAACGCGAAGGAATGAGTGGAGTTCAGAAGGACGATCTCGCATCCCGATTGGCTGGTTTTCTAGAAATCGACTATGGTGCTCTCAAGTCGAAGAGAATTCTCCAACTTATGAACGCGAGCGAAGTGCGGGAGGTCGCTCAGAACCGCATCGACATACAGTTGCACACCCATCGTCATCGAATGCCAGAAGACGAAGCATTGTTCTCGCGAGAAATTCGAGAGAATCGAGGACATATTCTTGAATTGGCCGGGGTAAATCCGGTTCATTTTTGTTATCCCGGCGGCGTATACCATCCAGCTTTTATACCCTGGTTGCGGGCTGAGCAGGTTGTATCGGCAACAACTTGCGATTCCGGGCTGTGCACACGTCGGAACGAAAGTTTATTGCTGCCGCGTTTTGTCGACAGCGAGAGGAGAACGCAGTTAGAGTTCGAAAGTTGGACTACGGGAGTTGGGGATTTGCTGGCATTGCGAAGGGCTGCCGCTCAGACGTATGTTCCGCGAGACTGAAACGATTTGTACGCTCTGAATTTGCACACGCTTATGACTGCTAAGGATCTCGCGAAGAAAATGCTTCTAAGCAGCGGCTTGCTTCGCGTGGCAGCGAGCATCCGTGGTGCGGGTGCGGCGATTCTTATGTACCACTCAGTGCAGGAAGATCCTTCGCTGCAAGCGGATTCTCTGGGAGGGATCATTCACTCCCGGCAGGTGTTTCGGCAGCAGATGGTGTTGCTGGCGAAAGAGTTTCATCCGCTGAGTTTGGACGAATTGACACTTTTTTTGCGCGGGGGAGAAAAGATTCCCGAGCGTTCTGTGGTCGTGACCTTCGACGATGGTTATCGTGACAATTTCGAAAATGCGATGCCCATCCTCGATCAAGTCGGCATAGCGGCAGCCTTTTATGTCACGGTGGAGTGTGTCGAGAAGGGCCGTCTGCCGTGGCCAAGTCGCGTGCGTTTCGCCTTGCGCACCACGAGATGTAAGACGTGGAGAGATCCCGACAGCACCTTGTGGCCTCTGGAGACAGCGGCCGATCGTGATCGTGCATTTACCAAAGCCTGTGAGTACTGTTGCAAGTTAACGGGCACAGCGCAGGAGGCGTTGGTGACGCGCATTGCGACTGAATTGGATGCCGGATATCCTCCCGGATCTGCGCAACTCATGATGGGCTGGAATGAAGTACGAAAACTGGCTGAGCATGGCCATGTTGTGGGATCGCATACGCTGTCGCATCCGAACCTGGCGCAACTTCCGATCGCCGAGGCGCGAGTCGAACTTAAGCGTTCACGCGCATGCCTGGAAAAACAATTGGAGCGGTCGGTGAAACATTTTTCTTATCCCTGTCCCGCTCTGTCTCCGCACTGGAACGAGCAGACGGTTGAGGAATGCCGGCGGGTAGGCTACGACACTGCCGTAGTTACCGATGGTGGTTTAGCGCGAAAATACGACGATTTATTGTGCCTGCGCCGAGTGAGGCCATCGAAAACCGTCGAAGGGCTACGCTGGAACCTGGAGTGGGCGTTTGCCGGAAGGAAGATGTAGGCTGGCTCCTTCAGACACCAGAGGACAAAAATCGCTTGGCGAGAGTGCTGATCCTTGATGGTCACAGTTCCGCGGCGCTGGCGTTTACGCGTTCGGCGGGAAAGGCGGGGCACTGGGTTGCCGTCGGAGCGAATGCCGGTGCGTTTGCCGCGGCTCAGCTCTCACGCTACTGCCGGCAAAGTTTTTCTTATCCGATCTCCACCGAAGATAGGCGCGGTTTTGTCGATGCAGTATTAGATTTCGTACGCCGCAACGCCGTGGATCTGGTCGTGCCCGTCACGGACTGGACGCTTTTGCCGCTCTCCAAATGCCGCGAGAGCTTTAGAAACCTCTGCCCTGTCGTACTTCCGTCCCCTTCGTCAATCGAACAAGCCTCGGACAAATATCAGACGCTTCAGGTAGCGAAATCGCTTGGGATAAGGATTCCGCAGACTTGGCTCATCGAGTCGCAGGACGAACTGGAGCCTTTGCACGGAATTGAGTTCCCACTCGTGGTGAAGGACCGTTTCTCGCTTCGGTGGCAGGATGGCCAGGCAGTTTTCGGCGGCGTTTCGTATGCCTATTCCAGAGAAGAACTGGAGACTCAGGTGAGCCATCGTCTTACGGTGGCGGGAGACGTTCTCGTGCAGGAGTTTATTACCGGTGTAGGAATTGGATTCTCCTGTTTCATCGCCGGCGAGGAAGTTCGTCTTCCATTTCAGTGGAAACGCATTCGCGAAGTTGATCCGCGCGGCTCCGCCAGCAGTTGCCGTCAGTCTTGCTTGCTTGACGAACGGATCGAGAGCGATAGTGCCCAGTTGATCCGGCGAATCGGATTTGAAGGGATTGCCATGGTTGAGTACAAGAAAATCGCCGGCCAGTCCGACCCTGTTCTCATGGAGATTAATGGCAGGCCCTGGGGTTCAATAGCACTCCCGATCGCTAACGGTCTGGATTATCCGCGATATCTAATCGACTGGTATCTGCGCGGAGTATTACCGCCGAAAGACAAGTCTTACCGCACTGGTATCACTTGCCGTCGCATGGTTGGAGAACTTACTCACTTGAACAATGTTCGCGCGGGGAACCCGGCCAACTGGCCACTGCCTTACCCGGGTTTCTTGAGCACACTTTTCCGCATTGCTGTGCCTTGGTATCCCGGAATGCACTACGACGACTTGTGGCTTTCCGATCCGCGTCCTGGCATTAGCGGTCTCGTGAACTGGTTTCGAGTGCGGACGAAACGTATCGGATCCGAAAACACTTAGCTGGAAGCTCGACGTTACCGGTTGGAATGGGGAAAGAGATCACTCGTCAAATTTCGGACACATGCCTGCAGAATTCGATAACAATTGCGAGTAGCTTCAACATTACCAAAATATGGGTCGGGAATCTCTCTTTGACCGGAATTTGTGAGGCAAGCGCCGAGCATAAAAACTTTGTGCCCGGAGTCTGGGTAAAGAGTTACCAATTCTGCCTTGTTCTGAAAGTCCATAACGAAGATTGCGTTCGCTTCCTGCACCATCTCAGCGGTCAGAAGTTGTGCTCGGTGTTGCTCGAGGGAGATTCCGAATTCAGGGGATGAGGCCAAAGCCCAGGGATGCGCCGGGTTGCCCGGTGTGGCGTGCAGGCCCGCCGACGCGATGCGCAGGGACGGTTCATCAGCGAGAGAACCTAATTCTTTGCGAAAAAGCGCTTCCGCCATTGGACTTCTCATGATGTTTCCAAAGCACACAAATAGGAAAGAGCGAGATGTTTTCGGAACCGCAGGTTGCGAACCTGCCAGACTCAGCATGTCAAAAATTTTAAATCGAACGTATGCCCCACCAGCCTTGCGGCCAAGACGGAGATAGATGTCGTACTCCTTGAGCAGGGAATTCGGCGCGACAATGCGGAGAATCGTTTTGTAACCGGGTGACGGCTTGACGGGGCTACTCATGTAGTACGTAAGTTTTGAAAACTGGTTGCAAGGCGCTCAATCGCTTGCTCCGGGCAAGTTGGCGAGAGAAGGAACACCGCTCCGCGGTGCGGGCTTGCTCGCCAGATCGTAACCCAAGCTCAACATGATGTGGCCCCAGGCGGTTTCGATGGCAATTACTGATTGTTCCGGCAATTGCGACTTCCAGCCACCAGCCGTGGCCGAGCGCACAAAAGGTTTGTCGCTGCGCGTTTCCCGAGTGAGCACCCACTGGTTGGCCTGTTGTTTCTCCAGCTCTCGCATGCGCTCGGGAGAGCTTAATTCAACTGCGCGCTGCAATTTTTCACTGCTACTGTTGACCGATCTGAAGGAACAGCCCTTCAAGAAGGCAGCAATCTTGGCCAATTCGGTTTCCGGCTGTTTCTTCATGCTTTCGTAACGCAAAAGCATGAACCCAGGAGAATTTTGACGCAAAAGCGCCCAGCTCAGAACGTGATCGGACCACGATCCCCATTTCGCGTCAAACTCGCCGGCGATAAAGCGCGGAACGAAATCTGCGATGGCGTAGTCTTCGGCAATATTTCCCGCCTTTATATTGTGGTGGTAAAAGGAGAGCGCCACATCGCGAGGGTCGCGCACAATGTAGATGATCCGGCGGTAATGAGGCTGGAAGCACTCGTGGCTTTTCAGAATGCGCGGAGGCGGCAACCGGCGCAGAACGCGATCGGGATTGAAATAAATCTCTGGGAGGCGCGATTCGATGTTCGCGAAAGTGACCGGTTCGTCCTGATAGATTAGGTTGCCGATAAGGAATCGCGTCCAGGTATTACCAGACCTCGGATAAGAGACGAGGAAGACATCGTCGGGGAAGACAGTAAGGTTTCTTCCAGCCATTTGGCGCCCGGTGAGCACGCGTCCCACTTGTGCTATTGTTCGTAGCGCCCGCGGCCAGCCTCCGTTGGAATTCTGCATGGTCAAGCAGGTGTGCCGCTCCGAATCCTGGTTAATAAGGAAAAAAATCTGTTCGTTGTTTGCGGAGCAATTCGCAGACCAAGCAGCACCAGGTTCAATTTCAATCTTCGCGAATGCTGATTGGCCTCCGAAAAAAGTTCCCTCGCTCTGTCGAACTTTCGTTGATGAAGCTGAAATTTTCCTTCCTCAACCAGATAATGCTCTCTGATCTCCCGCTTTCGTTTTTCTACTACAGTTCGATCAGAGTCGTTGAGGGGAAAGGTTCGGCTGATCTTGTCGAGGATAGTCCAATATCCCTCTGCCATCTTTGAACTTGACTGGCTCAGCGAACCCGGACGGCCGCCATTCAACAACGCCTGCACATTGCGACTGTAGCCGATTTTGGCGCCGTGAAACGCCGCCCGTGCCCACATCTCGTAATCGTCGCAACGCTGCAAAGTCTCGTCGAATAATCCGGCTTTTACGATCGCACTCTTTCTGGCGACAACGGTAGAAACGCAGATCTGGCATTGCTCGGTGATGAGCGCCGCGAAGGTCGCGGGCCCATGCGACGGACATGCGTCCATGAAATTGCGCTGATCTCCGATTCGTAAGCCATTGCAATAGACCATGTCGAGGGTAGGGTCTTCAGTAAACAATTTCATTTGCAAAGCTAAATGATCCGGCAGCCAGCGGTCGTCGCTATCCAGAAATGCCAGAAATTCGCCACGGGCCCTTCCGATCGCGGTATTTCTCGCGCCCGCGGCGCGTTTATTCTGCTGCACGATGTATACGATTCTATTCTGATAGGGCTGCAAGACACGTTCAAGCTCAACCGTGTCCGGTGAGCCGTCGTTTACTACAATCACTTCGGAATCATGGTACGTCTGTGAAAAAACTGAATCAAGGCAAACCGCGATGAGGCCGGCGGTGTTGTAGGCCGGGATGATGACGCTGACCTGCGGGCTTTGATTGGACTGAGCGGTTTCCATGACTCTAACGATCAAGAACTATGAAATACGTTTTCCTTCTCCCCGGCAACAATATGATTCACCGCTTCGACTCCCATCATCACAGAGTGATCCATGTTGCCGATTTCGTAACGCCATGCGCCAAACCGGCCGCGGGAGTAGATTCCACGCTGCATCAATGCTGGCTGTAGAATGCCCAACGCGCGGTCGCGGCCGAGGGTTGGAATAGGATAGGAGTATGCGACAGCGCGAGAATATCGTGAAACGATGCGCTCCCGGTCCGACTCCTCTAGAATCTTGACGCGGATCAACCCGGCGATCACGCGATCCAGAATACGCTCCGCGTTTGGCAATTCGCCCACCCGGAAAGACATCTCGCACATCAGAGAACTATAGCGCTCCGTATCGCCATCAGGAACGTTAAAGCGCGAGTAGTGCGAAAAATAAGTTCCACGATAACAGGGCATGCTATCGTCCGCGAAGTAAATCCAACATTTTCCGGTCTCAATTTTTTTCTTCAGACCAATTCCAAGCACCAGCAAGTTGTTGTGCTCGAGATGGCCGGCAGCTTCGCGGAATTCTGCGTCCGCCGGTTTCAGGGTGCGTACTAGAAGATCGATGGGCGCTGAGGATATCAACGTGTCATAAGTGTCGCCCGTGCCATCGGCGAAAGAAACTCTGCGGTGGACGGAATCTACTTCCACAAGTTCCTTTCCCTGATGGATCTTTCCTGGAAAGCAGCCGGCCATGCGACGATAAATTTCTCCAGTCCCTCCGTGGAGAGGGAACCTGAACTTGCTGTTGGGACCCCAGCCTACATCGTCGCGTTCCAGCAAAACATTCTCGAGCATTCGCTTTAAGTCTGTTACTGCGACCCGCTCTGCGATCCACGACTTCGACATATTCTCAAGCGGCGTGGTCCAAACCTTGGTGTTGTATGGAAACATGAAAGCCTTCGCGATGCCTTCTCCAAAGCTGGCCAGAATCCATTCTCGAAAATTTGTAGCGTCTTTTAATTTTCCATTTGCCGCCGCGGCAGCAGCGCCCAAGATACACTCGACCTGAACTGACTTCGGGAGATATCGCAGGTTGTTTTGCAAAGGATAAGGGACCCACGACTCTCCGCTTACGATCCAACTTTCACGTACCAGTTGGTTCTCTTCACTGCCCAGTATTCGATCGATCAGTATGTCGAAATAAGGATAGTGGGAAAAAATAACGTGTCCGCCTTCATCCCAAACGAACCCGTGGGCATCGACATGGGAGGAAGCATGCCCACCGATATAGTCTGATTTTTCATACAGCACCCAATTGTCGTAGCCAAGTTCGTTGAGACGATAGGCCGCGCCCAGTCCGGTCGGCCCTGCTCCAATGATCACAATCTTTTTCTGGTTCATGAGTTTCGATGGCAAACGAGCAACCTAGTCTTGACAGGCTTCAAACCCTGCAACTTCTTTGTGCCGACTACTCACGGTTCCTTCTGGAACGTTTCCATCAATGCGACCCCGACTTCGTCGAATTGTTTTCCGCTGGATAGTTGCGCCACACGCCAAAGCCGACCGGTCCAGGTGGCCCATGCAATCCCTAAGCCATATGGAATCAAGCTGAGCAGAATCTGAAATCCCACTTCCGAATAGGTTCTAGCGAAGAACCATCGCCGCATCAGAAGCAGCACCGCCGCGCAGGGCACACACAACAAAAGCGGCAGGGAATAGGCTTCGCGAATGAAGGTTCCGACGCGAACATCCAGGACGCGGCAAAGATGCCGCGGCAAAAAAAAGAGGCCGGTGCAAGTTAACGGAATAGCTGTTCCAAGCGCATCCCCGACAATCCCTAAAGGACGAATCAGAACTACACTTAGAATTACATTGGTGATCGCTTCCATTCCCGTTACCCACGCCAGGCTGCGGTGACGGGCCATGCCGTACAAAATCCGGGACGAAGCGGCTTGCGCCAAAATGAAGGTCATCGGGATTAGCAGAGTCAATAAAACGGGATAGCAAACAGCCACATAAACTTCGCCGACCCACGCTGCGATCACGGACTTTCCCAGAATAATCAGCGTAGCTGTGATCGGAAAAACGATCAGCGAACAGGCGCGATTGCCTACAACGAGAATCCTTCTGAGTTCCTCACGGTTGCCCTTCGCCTCAGACTGGCCGGACATAGGGACAAAGATTTGAGCCAGACTGCTTACCACTTCTCCGGCATAATCCACCAGGCGATCGCCAATCGAAAAATAAGTCACCGCAGCGACGGATACCAGCGTGGAAATTAAGACTTCATCCGTCTTGAAGCGCAGCTTGTAGGCGATCATCAATATGAAGCTGATACCGCTATAACGGGCGATTTCTCCGAGGGCCGCGCGGTCCACGTACTTCCAGCCAAAACGAAGTGGAAGAATGCGTAAGACAATGAGAGCGCGCACTGCCGCCCCCAGCAGCGGAAGCGTCATGGTGACGAAGGCGACTACGAGCAGTCCGTACCCTAGTTTCAGGGCGATGACGATCAGCAGGGCGCGTAACAGCGTGGCAGCGAGGTTGGTTATATTGACAAAATAAAAATGATTCAGTCCCTCCAGAATTCCGCTGAAGACGCCCGCAGGAAAACCCAGGCCGACCGCTATTCCCACCATCAGAAACAGCACGCGGGCGGTGGGCAAGAAATCGGGCGGCATACGGAACAAAGATCCCAAGAAGCCGCTGACAACCAGAGTGGTTACGATTGCTGCGGCGCCAATGGCAGCATAAACCAGCAGCGCCGTATTGATCAGCCGGGAGACGCTCTCCGTGTCGTTGGTTGCTGTATAAGTTGAGACATAGCGAATCACCGAAGAACGAATGCCGAGATCGAACAGGCCATAGTAGCCGGTCACGGAAAACACCAGAATCCATGCCCCGTAGGCGGTGTTTCCCAGGCGGTGCAGGATAAAGGGTGAGAGAAAAATGCCTACCAGAATGCTTACGCCCAGGCTGAACCAACTGGAAGTGACATTCTTGATGATCTGACTCTTGAGCATTGTGAATTAGGCCTGAACGAGGAAACCCCTCTCCTCTAGCGGATTCTCCGGGGCATGTTCAAGGTTGCCAGCGGAGCGTTAATGGTCGCTAACTCGTAACCTAACACCGTCATTAACTCACCCCATGCCGATTCAATTCGCTGAACGCTGCGGTCTGTAAGTGAAGTCCTCCAGCCCCCGGATCTCGCCTTGCCTACAAACGGAATGTCTTTTCGATGGCTGCGAGTTCCAACCCATTGGAGAGCCTCGAGTTTCTCGAGTTTTCGCATGCGATCGGCGGAGCTTAGCTCAATCGCTTTATGAAGTTCTGCTGTCGCCGGCTCCATGTCCAGGAATATCGCAATCCGTGCCAGCTCAGAAACCGTGTCTTTGATCATGTCTTCGTAGCGAAGCAGCAGGAATTCTTTTCGCTGGCCACAGGTGTAAACCCAACTGGCCACATTCTCGGCCCACGTTCCCCAGTCGGCGGAAATCAGCCGGCCAGAGACGAAATCGTCGACGTAGCGTTCCAGTTCATAACCGTCTTCGATTTGTCGCGATCTCCGCTGGAAATCGTAGTAAGAGAGCGCGATGTCTCGCGGGTCACGCACAATGTAGATCGTCTTCGGATAACGGTGATCGAAATACTGGTGGGTTTTGATGATGCGCGGACGGGGCGTGCGTTTGAGAGCGCGGTTTGATTGCGATGCCGTGTCCGGAATCAGCTGCTCGATGTTGGCGAAGCTTACATTTTTTTCGGGATAAACCAGATTCGCGATCAGAAAGCGAGTCCACGTGTTGCCTGATCGTGGATACGAAACCAGAAACGTATCATCCGGGTATACCGCGAAATTCCGATCGGCCTTATCGGTTCCGAGCAAGAACTTGGTGATGGCCTTGATTCCGTAAATCACCTGGGGAATGACTCCGCTATTGACAGCTTTGCATCGATTCTCTCAGCATCAATTCTCGCACATTGCTCGGGTCGTAAACGACATGCGAAAATTATTGGGCTAATTATTGCTAACTCGTCCGATGCCTTGTTCAAGCTGGCGAAGCGCAAACATACACTGATTAAGTTACAACCACGTTTCAATCACACGCCAGCAGCGGATTTATTCGGTACCACTCGGGAAGGCCGCAATTTGTTGCGTACCAGTGATGTTGTCGAAACCCAGGCCATGCACTTCGCCGACGTTGGAGCGCCAATCCTAACTGACAGATGCCTTCCGAAATACCCTATTTGGGGGATTACAAGGAAGACTTCCACACGCATGATGGCAATGGTGGGGACGGCTATCCCTATACGAAACAGGGTCGGCAGGAGAAACTCAATGGGCGCGATTGGCAGAATCTTCGTGGGGATCAGATATCTGGCGAGGCAGGACCCTCCCCGTCGCCGTCTGATCGTCGACAAGGACGATACATTTCTTGTTTCTTATCCGAAGTCGGGCAACACTTGGGTTCGGTTGTTGCTGGCAAACCTCATCCATCCAGAAGAGGCTGTCACCTTAACTGGAGCGGACCGGCTTATTCCATCCGTAGACGGGCAATCGAGGAGATATTTTGAGCAGATGCCGCGCCCGCGCGTTATTAAGAGCCATTACCCGTTCTGCGAAACCTACAAGCGTGTGATTTACGTCGTGCGCGATCCCAGGGACATCGCCGTATCACAATACCATTTCCAGATCAAGAGGCGAGTCTTGGACGATGGGTTTCCTATCGACAAATTCATCACCGGCTTTGTTGCCGGGGAGGTGTGTCCGTATGGCTCATGGGGCGAAAATGTGGCGAGCTGGATGGGAGCGCGGACCGGCGATTCAAATTTTCTGGTCGTTCGCTATGAAGACCTCTTGCGGCAAACCTACTATGAACTGAATCGGATTGCGGTTCTGTTACAGATGAACGCAATTGAGGAGCGATTGAGGCTGGCCGTGGAGCACAGCACTGCGGAGCAGATGCGGAAAATGGAAAAGCAAGAAGGCCGACTGTGGGCGTCGACGAAGGATACGCGCCAGGACATTCCGTTCATCCGTGCCGCTACCGACGGTCAGTGGCAGTCAGCATTGTCGCCCTCTTCTGTGCAAAAGATTGAAGCGGCATGGGGACACCTGATGCTGATTTTCGGCTACAAGCTGGCGTATGGGGTGGCGCAGGAGAAAGCTTCGAGAATCTCCAATTTCTTGCCAGGATTCCCGGGAGTCGAAATGCGGGCGGCCGCTCTTTCCGCGCAGGCGACCGTTTCTTAAGTAGGAGAAAATTTAAATTTGAGACCGCGAAGCTCTGTCAGCGCGAACAGACTGTCGAGTAATCGAAAGGTGCGGGCGGACAAATTGATTACGCGTCAGCATGTGCAGTCATAGTCACGCGGGTACCGAGGTAATAGTTCTTGAGATCATCCCACCGTTTGATCCCAGCAGTTTGCCAGTCGTAATAGCGCAGGCTCGAAAATCCAACCGCCTTCAGCATCAACCGCAACGCCTCCTTGCTGGGATAGCCTTTGATCGCCCGCGCCGGTCTGGCGGGATCAATCGACTCCAGATCGCCGAACGCAGCCATGCTTTCGTGGTCGGTCGGCTCGTCGTGAACTTCGACGACGCTTCCGGGGCGCAAAGAAACAGTAGTGTCGATCACAAGGCTTGCAGGCTTGAGGCGAGCGATCTTACGAAACAGGGGCATGTGGTCGATAGTGTGGTAAAGGAATCCAAAACAGAAGACGGTATCGAAGCGCCCGCTCTGGAGTTGGTCGAGCACAACCATCACATCGCCCTGCACAAATTCAACTTTGCCAGCGGGCACTCCGTATTCGCGCATGTTGTCGCGCGCTGCATTCACTAAGTGTTGGCGGGCTTCGATGCCCAGCACATAATCCGCGCCTGCCTTGTGCGCAGCCAGACTCCAGCGGCCGTCGTGGGAAGCGATATCCAACACTTTGCGGCCAGAAATAATGGCCGCGTTCGATTCAATCAGAGCGCGATGCCGCTGGTTCAGCCGGTCTGGTGCTGCAGCGGTGTCGCTGGTGGAGAAGAAGCGTGGGTAAGAATCGAAAAAGCCTTCGCTCCGCGGCTCACGTTTTAGCCGTATCATCCTGCGGAACCAGCGCTCACGAAACTCGAACGATAGCTTCTGCTGAATCTCGGATAGGAATTCGGTGTCGCTCATGGATTTCCTTCATGAAGAAGTCCCGCTATTACTTCCTTGCAGAGGAAGAGCGGATTATAAACATCCCGCAGGAATTCGACCAATTCGCTGGTGGTGGCGCAAACGCTGTCTTGTTCAACCAAGCTTTCGATAACGATTTGCTAGCGTGAGTGTTCAATCGCGTGGATGTGAGGTTCAATCAGTGTGAGTAGTGCTTCCTGCAAAAAAGGTCCGCTGGCAATCAGGCCTGACAAAAGCGGATCGCGGCGATTGGCAATTAGGTTGGTTTTCTCCAGAGTGCTGACAAACCCGCCGGCGGCCTGAACCAGTGCCGCTCCCGCCACGACGTCCCATTCGTTCTTTGGCGTCAGCGTGAAAGTCGCGTCGGCCAAGCCTGCGGAAAGCAGAGCTAACTTGTAGGCAACCGAACCCATGGGACGAATCTTGCATCCAGAATTTTCAAACGCTTTCCACTCGCCACGCTTCACTTCACTGCGGCTGGCGAGAATCAATGCTCCTTCGAGACTCCGGCGCTGGCTGGGCCGCGCTGGATTGCCGTTGTAGGTCACGCCGGATTCTACTGAACCGAGAAAGACCTCGTTGGTCGCTGGATTGCAGATCCCGCCGGCCACCGGACGGCCGTCCTCGACGAATCCGATCGAAACACAGAACTCTGGAATGCCCTGGACAAATTCGCGAGTGCCGTCGAGGGGATCGACAACCCATACTTGGGAACGCTGCAAGCGGATAGGATCGTCAACGCTCTCTTCCGAGAGCCAGCCTTCGCCTTCGCGCAGGAGTTCCTTGCGGAGCACAGCATCCAGAGCGCGATCTGCCTCGGTAACAGGATCGTGCCCGGCCTTGTATTCGGCATCGATCTCTCCGGGAGTGAAACGGGCGAAGACGGAGCGAGAGGCTTCCAATGCGGCGTGAATGCGTTCGAGTATTTGAGAGTAGGAGTTCAGATGCATATCTTTCCAAATCTTAATTTGATAAACCAGGAGCTGAAAAAACCGAAGAGATCTTTCGAATCAAGCTACAAGCATGCGCGCGCCAGTCGCCAGCAATACGGCACAAAGAATGCGCCTCAGCCACGGAACCGGAACCCGCGTGCTCAAGTAAGAACCCAGCAGCCCGCCCGGGATCGAGCCGATCAATAGCGCCCCAACCAGATGCAAATCGACATTGTGCATCCGAAAATGAAGAAGACTGGTGACTCCGGTGAGGAGCAAGGCATGCACGATATCCGTGCCCACCATGACTTTCGGCTGAAAGCTGTAGAACAGCAACAGCATCATCATGACAATACTGCCGGAGCCGACCGAGGTAATTCCCACGAGAAAGCCCGCCACCAGGCCGATGAGCGACATCCACGCAAACGACTTTATTGTGGGCGGACGCGTCGCTGCCCGGTCCTCAATCTTTTTCTGGAAGAACAGGAACGTCGGAATGCAAATCAGCAACACCCCAACCGCTACCGTGATGAAATGATTTACGCCATTGCCGTATGTGTTTCGCAGGTGGACGAGGAAACTCACGCCCAAATAAGATCCGGGAGCGCTGCCCACGGCGAGCGCCAACACTACTTTGCGCCGAACCGTCCCCTTGCGTAAGTGAACAATGCTTGCGCCGATCTTGGTGACGAAGTTGAACAGCGCGTCTGATCCGACCGCGCTCATGGGGGGCACACCCAGACCAAAAATTAGGATCGGAAGCAGCAGAACGCCGCCTCCGACCCCTGTCATTCCAATGAGGGTCCCAACTCCCAACCCAACCAGGCTCTTGATCAGCAGATCCATGACTATGCGAATGGCAGTGCACGCGACGGCGCCGATCTCACATTTTCAACTTGCGACTCCGCGCTCGTTTCGTGCGGCCGATTAAACCGACTCCGCAGCTGTGCCGATAAAGCCCTCGCGTTCGAGGTGCAGAATGATCTCCTGCGCCGCTTCTTCGGGAGACAGGTCGCCGGTGTTGATGGTGACTTCAGCATCGGTCGGAACTTCGTAAGGATCTGAAATGCCGGTGAACTCTTTTAGAATTCCGGCGCGGGCTTTGGCGTAGAGGCCCTTTCGATCCCGTTGTTCGCAGACATCGACGGAGGTCGCGATGTGCACGAGAATGAATCCGCCGTAGGGCTCAATCATCTGCCGTACATGTTTCCGTGTCGCGTCGTAAGGAGCGATTGGTGCGCAAATTGCAATGCCACCATTCTTGGTGATCTCCGAAGCGACGTATCCGATGCGCCGGATGTTAATGTCGCGGTGTTCTTTGGAGAATCCAAGCTCTGAAGAAAGATGCTTGCGCACCAGATCGCCATCGAGGATTGTGACGGGACGCCCGCCGGTTTCCAGGAACTTGGTCATCAGCACGTTGGCGATGGTCGACTTGCCGGAGCCGGATAGCCCAGTGAAGAAGATCGTGACCCCCTGCTTGTGACGAGGTGGAAAGCTGCGGCGCAATTCCGCCACAACCTCTGGATAGGTAAACCAGGCAGGGATCTCGCGGCCTTCGTTCAAACGCTCACGAAGTTCGGTGCCGGAGATGTTCAGCACGCGGTCTCCGTTTTTCACCTCGTCATCCGGTACGTACCTATTCTCAGCTTCGAGGTAGACCATCATGTTGAAGGGCACCATGGTGACGCCGATATCCGCCTCGTGCTTTTTGAAGACTTCCTGCGCCTCGTAGGGGCCGTAGAAAGGTTTGCCGTCCGTGTCCTTACCAGGACCGGCGTGATCGCGGCCCACGATGAAGTGCGTAACGCCGTGATTCTTCCGGATGAGTGCGTGCCAGATGGCCTCGCGCGGTCCACCCATGCGCATCGCCAGCGGCAGCAGAGAAAGCTTGGCAGTGGACTGGGGAAACTTCGAGAGCAGCAACTGATAGCAGCGCACGCGCGTGTAGTAGTCCACATCGCCCGGCTTGGTCATGCCGACCACGGGATGAATCAGAAGACTGGCTTCCACCTGCTTCGCGGCGCGGAACGCCAGCTCCACGTGGGCGCGATGCATAGGATTGCGGGTCTGGAAGGCGACCACACGGCGCCAACCCATGCGGGCGAATTCTGCGCGCACTTCGGCCGGAGTCAGACGTACGGTACGAAAATCGTAGTGCGAAGGCGCTTGCAGCCCTTCTACTTTTCCCCCAACATACCAGGGGTTCGATTTGTTCATCGCGTAATCCGCGCCGGGATGCGCGGCGCTGGTGCTGGCGAAAACCGCCTTCGCCTCGGCTTTGCGATCAGGCTGCCAGACTTCTTCCACGTGCAGCACAGCAAGCATTACGCCTTCGGGGTCGCGCAGGGCTACTTTGCTGCTGCCCGGCGTCAGCTTCTTGGCAAATTCCTCGGTCACATCCAGGGTGATGGGCATGGGCCATAGAGTGCCGTTGGCGAGGCGCATGTTGTGGCAGACGCCCTCATAGTCGGCGCGGGTCATAAAACCCCGCAGCGGAGAAAATCCACCGCTGAGCAATAACTCGAGATCGCAAAGTTGGCGGGCCGTCAGGTCCCACGATGGCCACTCTTTGGAGTGCGCCTTTAGTTCGGCGGTCTTCTCCGCCGGGACGATAAGTTCAACAAGTTCGCTGCCGTGCGGCGCGATGAGATGGCTGATTGAAGCGGTCAAGTGCTTAAGCCTCCTGGATTTTGGCGTGCAGTAATGCCTACTACCTTTATCGTCTTTGCTCGGATACTTTTCAAATTATCGGGACGGGGGCGGAACCGATTTGCAGATGTTTTAAGGGAGAGATGAATCCCCGAATCTTGTTAACAGATTAACATTTTCCTGCCGATGTACAAAACTCAGTTCCAGGAATTACTCTAGACCAAAGACTCATGCAATCATGGCACCTTTGTGACCGGAGATGACCATCGTAAGCTGTTAAAAGGAAAAGGTTTGAAAGGTTGTCCCATGCCGGTTCGCCCACCATTCGTGCAGATGTGAAACTCTTTGCGTGAGGAAGCCGGCACTATTCCACCGGAAAAAAATAATTCTGCGGGATCGACTCCAGGACGCGCACCAGAATCCTGAGAATCTGGTAGCGGCGAACCGCGCGTCAGTCGTCGTCTGGGTCGGTCGGCGGCCTGTGATCGTTTAAGAAATGCTCTGCCGTCAGCGATGAAGGAATAGTCTGAAACTTCAACGGCGTCTGGGTGAAGTCAAAGCAATCGGAGAAATCATCTGCCGGCGCATCGGCATAACCCAGGGAAGGCAACCCATAGGTCTCTTCAATAAATTTGAGAACGCTACCGAAATCATGGTTTGCGTGAGAGATATAAGCCGCTCGCGCGTAGGGCGAGACGACGATCAGCGGCACGCGGAAGCCGTATACGTAACCGCAACCCCACTGTGCGCAGTTCGCGAGAACTTGGGGGGGCGGAACGTGATCATACCAGCCGCCCCAATCATCCCACGTGATGAAAATCGCGGTGTTCGACCAATACTGGCTGTTGCCGATGGCGTTTATGATCGAAGCCACCCAGGACGGACCTGAACCATTGTTGCTCAGGGCATGGTCGGACGCTTTTCCGTCGGGAATCACCCAGCTCACTGATTGGAGTTGGCCGTTGGCAATGTCGGTAAGAATCGGCGCAGGATTTTGAATGGTGGAGAGCACGACGTTGCTGGCCCACTCGGAACCGGTGCAGGCGGTTGCGTTCGGCGGCGGTGCATTCGGTCCGCACATGTGTTGAATCGCGTTTGGAGCGGTCCAGATCGACCCCGCACCCGCCGAAGTGTAGTACCGCCACGTTACGCCTTTGTTATCCAACAGGTCCGTCAGCGTGGCATGTTCGAAGCAAGGATACTGGCTGGTTTCATTGCCTTCCGGATCGATGACGGTGACCGTAGTTGCTGGATTTGCAAAGCACCCGGCAATACTCGGCTGGCCAGAGGGATAATTTGGATTTTCCGAGACGAACAGGTCGCTGCCCGTCGACGGCGCCGATGTGCCAGAAATAATAAACTGGTGCGCTGGGAAACTAGGCCCCTGGTTGGTTTGGAACATCCGATCGCCGAACGTGTATTGCTCGGCGAGAGCAAAATATGGCTGCACGTCCGTCTGATTCACATACATGAACTGCGGATTCGCGGGAGCGCAGTTGGGATTCCCGGCGGCGCAGCTAACAGAAATCAGGTCAGCTCCATCCATCTTCCCGCCGTCGTACATTTTTTCAAACGCGCTATGGGCGTGGCTGAGATCGTAGTTGTTCGCCAGAGCAATCGGAGCGAGAGTTATGGTCTGGCCCAAGGAATTGACTCCGCTACTGGCGATGTCAGCTCCTCGCGAAATCAGCACGGAATCTTGAAATAGATTGTCGGGTGTGCGGTTCTCCTGAAAAATCACGACGACGTGCTGGATGTATTGCGAAGAAGAAGGAGGCGCAGGCGGCTGATCGACAAAAGTAGTACCGCTCCCACCGCTACACCCATTCAGACTGAGCAGAAAGACCGCAAGAGAGCCGAGCAGCAGGGTGAGAAAGAGACGACATCGGGACATGCGGCGAGTCCTCTGACGGGGATTAGGGTTCCGATAGAGCAAACCCGGTTGCCGTCAATTTCACTCGCGAAAAATATCGATTTGATTTCGCTACTTGGTACTTGCTACGGCGACAGACCATCATCGACAGCAGCGCAGGAAGGCCTTTCTTGTTCAGACCATTGACGCAACTGCCATCCTCGGCCGAGAACACAAAGAGCTGCCGCGTAGCCGTCGCCGGCCGGCACTTCCCGCATCGACCAACGTTCCGCTTCCGTTGCGTCGGGCCGGGTGGCGATCAGGGCATTGAGGTTCCCGGGTGCCAAGGAAACGTCGAACTGGCTCAGCGGTAAAGACAAGCCTGCCCCCGTCGCTTTCACGTAGGCTTCTTTCCGGGTCCAGCATCGGAAGAACGCAGTATGTCTCTCTTCCGGAGCAAAAGACGCGAGTTCTTGTTGTTCGCGCTTCGAAAAGAACCGGTGGGCAATTCCTTCCACGTCGAAATCGTGCCGGGTCAGCTCCACGTCAACGCCAACTTCCCGCCTCCGGGTGAAGGCCAGCAAAGCTACCATGCCGGAATGAGAAACGTTGAACTCAATCTCCTGCGCTGCATGAGCGCCGGCTAATGCAGGCTTTTCTTTGTCGGAGTAACGGAACGAGAGCTCTTTCGGCTCAGCGCCCAAATAGGCCGCAAGAATTATTCGCAATAGAGCGCGCGATGAAACGTAGCGCTGGCGGTCGCGAGAGAAATGGAATCGGGCGGCGCGCACGCGTTCATCCTCCGAAAGTACCTGCTGCCAGCGGAGTTCCTCGGGGCCAACCGCGGCTAAATCTACTCGCCAGAGCTGCACCTCGTTTTCCGGTAACGCGGTCGGACCTGTCAGGCTGAACCCTAGTTCGGTTATGTTCATCTGCGCCGGCATGTACGAAAGGTTACGCCGTAGTTTTAAGGCGTGTCTACATCGGTGTTGTCGCAACAACATTGCGGTATCGGCACGTGTCAGGAAAGCGCAATCGCGGCCCCGACCCTAAAGTTTCCCCCTGCCGCGTCGATATGGACCTCAGATGGCAAGGACCTCTAGCAGCGTTCCTTGTTAGTTGAATCCATCCTCAGGAGACATCTATGTCGACGGCAGCGGTTTCAAGTAACTCCATCCACCAGCAATTGCAACAATACTTTCAAACTCGCGGCACGGATCTGGGCCAGCTGGGAAAAGCCCTTAGCTCCGGCAATTTGTCTGATGCTCAGACGGCATTTAACAACATTGTCTCGCTCGGCCAGGGCGGTCCCTTTGCAGGTGGAAACCCGTTCAAACTTACCGGGCGTGAGCAGGATTTTGCCGCCGTTGGGCAAGCTTTGCAGTCCGGCGACCTGGCAGGTGCGCAACAAGCGTTCCAGGGACTGGTCAATACGTTCAGAAACCTACCCCAAGGCGGCGGGGCCACCTCAACTCCCGCGTCTCCAGCAACCGGGCCTGAAGTCGTGATCAACCTGAGCAGTGGTGCTGGGAACGCAAACCCCGAGCAAATCACCATCAACATCAACGAGTCAGGAAACAACTCTCAAGCCCCTTCTTCAACCACCAGTCAACTGAGTCCCACTGCGGAGCAAATTACCCTTAATTTGAATCCTGCGAACAGTGAGCAGATCGTGCTGAACCTGTTGGGCGCGTCATCGTCAACCAGCAGTTCCGCAAGCAGTTCCCCCGCGAACGGAACCATCAGTCTTTCGGCTTGAAACCGGCGGCTTGAAACGGAATGTGGCCGGTGCCTTCAGCGGAGAACGCTACCGCTTATTGCACCGGTGCATTCAGCGCCGCTACGAATTCCATAAAAGTTGTGGCCGTCACCGCTTGATCCACCGCCTCCGAATGGCCGAACAATTCGCTGGCATCCCCCAGCAAGTCCTGCTGCGACTGGTTATCTGCCGTCAGAATCATGATGATCAGCCGCGCGGGCTTGCCATCCCGCGCATCGAAATCGATTCCATCCGACTTTGCTACCACCACCAGCGGCCGCGCCAATCCATCCACTCGTGCATACGGCACGGCCAGTTCATTCTCCCAGCCGCTGGCCAGCACCCGCTCCCGCTCCGCGATCAGGCGGAATAATCTTTCCGGCGCGTTACTCACTGCTTCCGCGGCTACTTCGCACATCTCCCGCAGCGCTCCCAGCCGGGTCTTGGCGGCCAGAGTGGGCAGAAACAGCTTGGCGGTAACAGTATCTTTCAGGGTCAGCTTCCGTCTGCGCTTAACCAGAAAGTTAATCGCCGGAGCCGAGAGCAGCGATGTGAGCAGCGCCATTACCACGAGCGCGACGAACATCGACTCCTGGATCAACCCCGCTTGCAGCGCAAGGATGCCAAGAATAATCTCCATGGCTCCGCGCGCATTCATGGCGAGTCCAACGACCAGCGACGAAGTCCGGTCCATTCCGCCCAGCCGCGCGCCCCAACCCGCTCCCAGCAACTTTCCCGCGCAAGCCACGCCAATCACAGTTGCGGTTAGTCCCAGGTGAAAGTTCGCGGCAAAGTTGGTTCGTAAACCGATACTGGCAAAGAAAAATGGCGCGAACACGTTGGTCACAATCTGGTGAATGTGTTCGGAGGTTCGCTTGCGTAGATGTTTCGATTCGCCGATCGCGATGCCGATCACGAAGGCTCCAAATACCGCATGGATTCCTGCATACTCGGTGAACGCCGCTCCCGCGAGTGTGAGGGTGAAAATGAATCCCAGCACGCCGCCCGGCCAGGTAGTATGCGCTTGCAAAATGGGCAGGATTTTGTCGAAAATCCAACTCCCCACGGTCAGCGTAATGCCCACGAATAGCAGAACCAGGATGATGGTGTGCTTCACGCCGTCGCCTGCGCTCCCTCCTGCCGTCGGATGCAGCATCCCGAGGACGAAGGAAAACAAAATCCATCCCACGAGATCGTCAAACATCGCCGACGAGATGATGACTGTGCCCACCTCGGTGCGCAGCAGATTCAAGTCCATCAAAATCTTTGCGATTACCGGCAGCGCCGAAATAGAAAGCGCCGTACCCACGAATAGCGCGAAGATCAGAGTGCTGGTTCCTGGGCCCGAGCCTGCGCCCAATTCAGCGGGAAACGCACTGGCCGAGGCGAAACCGGCTGCGAAAGGGAAGGCGACGCCGAACAGGCTTACGAGCAATGCACTTTTGCCTTGGCGAAAGATGCTGCGCAGGTCGATCTCCAGCCCGGCGGTTAACAGGAAGAACACGACTCCCAGAGTCGTCACGGTATCGAGCACGATTTGCATCGGCCCGGTGGTCGGAAACAAAGTCTCGTAGAGGTGCGGCCGGTAATGTCCGAGGACGGTCGGCCCCAGCAGAATCCCAACGCCGATCTCTCCGAGGACCGAAGGCTGGCGGATCTTCTGCATCAACTCCGCCGCCAGTTTGGCGCAGCCGAGTAAAGTGGCCAGCGCCATAAACATCGTCATTACATCGTGCGGGCTCAAATGCTGCATGCGTGGACCTACTGTAAATCCAAAGACGAGAGCAAGACGATTTTCAGGCTAATCGGAAGCGATCCCAACTTCCAGTTCGGGAATCACATTTGTTACACAGATTCCAAGCTACCGCAAATACTGTAAGTTCCCGGAGAACACCTTTGCAGTAAACTGGGCAGTC
>Ga0210391_10000608_pt1 | contig 36416 bp, 31 predicted proteins | sample IncBWC12OmetaG_FD_160573 | JGI IMG/M metagenome (GOLD analysis project Ga0210391, IMG submission 160573) | Forest soil microbial communities from Barre Woods Harvard Forest LTER site, Petersham, Massachusetts, United States - Inc-BW-C-12-O ...
CGGTAATCAGAACGTGAAGCCACAGACCGATGGTGCCACGCCTGAGCAATCCATCAGCTTCTACCCTCAACAGGCAACATCCGACCTTCTCGGTGTCGTGAAGCCTGACGGAATATCCATCACGGTAGACGACACAGGAACCATCAGCAGTACGAGCACTCTCTCTGCGCCTGTGCTTCTCATCACTCCAACCACCGAAACTGAAGGTCTCATCATTCGAGGCAGCAATACCATCGCTGCGGGATGGGTGCAGGGCACCAGCTATGTTCTTCCCATCGCTGGCGACAGCGGCGGAGACCTCACCGAGACGATTGCATTCTCATCTCCGGTGACGGCCGGCAATGCCATCGTGGTCATCGTGTCGGGCGCTGACGGCGAAACAGACGACCTCACCATCACCGACTCGCTCAGCAATACCTACACCCAGATTGCTCTGTGCAATCAGGTTACCGTGTTCATCGCGCTGAACATCTCGGGAGGAGCCAACACCGTAAGTGTCTACGGCAACCCGTTGACGGCTGGCTGCGTCCTCATTGCGGAATACGCGGGTCTAGTCATGTCGTCTGCTTTCGATACAGACAACACGCTTTATTACGATTCATATTCAGAAGTCACGCCATCCTCTCCAAACCTGTCGATGACGACTTCATCATCCGACCTGATTCTCACGATCTTCGCCTCCGATGCCGTCTGCACACCCGGCGCGGCGGAATACACCACACGTCTCACGGCCAGCAACTCAGCGGATGACAGCGGTACGCTCTGTCTGGCTGACACGGTGGGCGCGGCTGGAAGCTACTCAGCCGCCTGGACATCGACCTCGTTCTCCGACATGTGGAGCGCGTTGCTCATCGGCCTCAAGGGTTCACCTTCCAGCACGCAGGTTGCACCGCTGGCTGTGTTTGAAGACGCATCCGGCGACACGCTCTCTGAAGTCAATGCACGGGGTCAAATCGTTCTGCCCTCCACGAGCGGACTGCCGACCAACTCTCCTCTCGCGGGTGCGCTTGCTTACGACAGCACCACGCAGTCTCCGGTGATCTATAACGGCTCAGCGTGGGTATCGATTAGCTCTGGTGGCGGTGGTGGCAGTGGCAGCGGAGGCGGTGCTCTCGTTCTCCTGCAAGAACAGACGGCCAGTAACTCCGCCACGCTTGACTTCACCAGTTGGTATGGCTCCGACTTCGATTCCATCTTCATCGAACTGGTCAACGTGACCGCCGCGACCAGCGGTGTGGGCATCCTGATGCAGGTATCCACGAACGGCGGCTCAACATGGGATACGGACAGCAACTACAACTTCTTCGATTGGGCAAAGGGTGTCGCCGCGCCGGGCTACCAGGCGTACAACCAGCACGGCGGCATGTCGGCGTTCCAGTGGTGGGGACCGGACGCAAATGACATGGGGAATAGCGTCGGGTTCAGCGGCACGGGTCATCTGCTCAACGTCACCGGGTCGAACATCGTTGGCGCATGGCGCGGCATCGGACAGAGCACCTCCGGTTACTGGTACGAGATTGAATACGGTGTCACGTATTCGGGAACCGGGCCTGTCAATGGCATCCAGTTCCTGATGACTTCCGGCAACATTGCATCCGGCATCATCAGAATTTACGGAATCTCGAATTCCGGTAGCAGCGCACCCACTACCACTGTCGGCGCGAGGGCATCTCTGCCTGGTACGGTGCCAGCGTCCGGCTCCGTCTACAAATGCACTGACTCGCCGTATGAATATGTGAGCAACGGGACGGCGTGGCTCCCATTCATCTATGGATACAACGTCGTTGAGCCGATCCTCGCCAACTTCACCCAGGTCAATACGAGTGCCACGACCATCGATGACACGCACGGTGGCCTGCTGCTGTCCGTGGACTCAGGCGACAACAACAACAATGTTCAGTTGTTTGAACAGGCCATCCCCAGCTCAGGCGCCTACTACATCGACGCCGCGATGCTCATCTCGTCCTGGACAACCAACTCCAGAGCCGGAGTCGTAACGTCTGGCGGGATGACCGCGTCGGATGTATTCGCCATCAACGGATTCGGCTACGAGTCCAGCACGTCATGGGTGCAGGAAGTGTCGGTCTTCAACACGCCGACCGACTGGAACAACAACGCGCTGGAGACAGAGGTCACGACCGGCGCACCGCTCATCTGGACGCGGGTATACGACGACGGCACCACGAATCTTACCTTCTACATGTCCACCAACGGATACACGTGGCGGCAGCTTTACCAGATGGCGCGAACGACCTACTTCACACCGGGCGGGGCTGGGTTCGGCATCAGCCCGTACGACGGCAACATCGACGTTCACCTCGTCCACTTTTCGGTTCACACCTAATTCCAATCAAAGGCCACAACATGTCAGACACCACTTCCGAACTCATCCTTACAGAACTCCGGGAACTACGCAGTCTGTTCAATGAATTCGCCCAGCGCATCACCGCTCTTGAAACCGACAACCGTGCCGTCATGGGCAACGGGCAACCGGGACGCATGACACTCGCAGAGATGGCAATTGCGCGACTCGAAGAGTGGCGGTGGTGGTTAATCAGCGCGGTGGCTGGCGTAGCGGCGGTCGTGTCGTGTGTGGCGTGGCTGATTAAGGGGTGAGCCTACAAGACTCCGCAACAATGGCGGTCATGATGAACGCAGTCGATTACCACTTCCGACGCCGCCAATAATTGTGCGAAAGGAATCAAGGTATTCCCGCGAGTCTGAGAAAATCTGCTCATGGGAATGCTGTGCCATTCGGACGTTGTAGTGGTCTACTGAAACTGCACTCACTCTCAACGGGATGGATGTCTCCTTCTCAAGGAAGACCATCGCTCTTTTCGGCGACACCGGATAGAAAAACTCCAATCGCTCGGGCGGCTTTAATTCGGGGTTTGCGTCTCCGTGAAGGTTAATCACCGGCTGGTCGGTCGTGATGAAGGGAGTATCTGACTCGTTTTCGATAATCTCCACCTTGAACGACTTGCGGTCAAGCACGAGGTTGTGCGAGAGGCGTATCGGCAGTAGTAGCGATATTGCACTCAGCATGTGCAGAGTGTTCCGCCCGCGAATCTCCGGTCCCATGACGCGCAAAGCTGCTTCGCGCACTTGCTTGGTTCGAGCGGACTGGACACACAACCCAGTGATGAACACTATCGCCGCTTTGTAATCGTGGTAGAAGTCGGTCTTCCCCTCTTGCAATTGCTTCAAGAAGGGTAAGAACTCGTCTTCGATTGCGGCAAGCCAGTTCTCCGCTCCCGTCTCGATGAGCACGTCCAGTGCTTCCTCGTGCTCCCGAGTTCGCGCAGAGGGCTTGAGGGTCGCTCTCACCTTGTGCGCGAGGCAATAGGTGTCCAAGAAAGACTGAAGAGTCTTCTTAAGCGGCTCTGGCGTTCCTTCAACCTCAATCATTACTTTGGGGACGAACTCTCGTTCTTCATCCGTGAGCGGATAGCTGCGGTAGAAGAACCGCTCACAGGCAACGCCGTTCAGATTGGGGGAAAAAATCTCCCCGTTTCTCAGGCACCAAATTTGCCCCTTGTGGGACCACGGTCTGAGGTATGCCTGAAAAACGTAGTGCTGGTTCTTTTTTCGTTCCGCCGACTTCTTCATCTCTCATCGACACTTTCTGCGTCTTGCCGTCTTTCCTACTTTGCTGCCTTCTTCTGTTTCGCCCAACGCTTACGTTGTGCGGCAGCGATCCTCTCACGAGCCTCAGCACTCAGCGGCTTGCGCTTCTTGCGCGATTTCCTGGCGACAACCAGCGAAGGAACATTATCGCCGTTGCCCCCGGCGAGTAGGTTCCTGACCTGAGTGAGCCGCGCAATCTCGGCGTCAAGCTCTTCAATAATTTTGCTGATTTCCAAAGTATTCCCTCCATGGTGAATTCTACATGGCTACTACTGAACAACTCGCATTCCTTCTTAAAGCCTTCAATGGTGCTCAGGCCGCGCAGCACGTCTATCCCGCTATGGCAGCATGTGAGGCGGCTCTGGAGAGCACGTGGGGCACGTCAGAGCTTGCCATCAGGGCGAACAACCTGTTCGGACAGAAGCAGGCGACTCGCCCGATCTACGGCACGCTGATGCTGCCCACGAAAGAATTCATCAATTCTGAGTGGGTCACGGAGGACGCCTACTGGGTAACCTTCCCGCTCATTGCTGACTGCTTCACGGCGCGGATGGACACGCTGGAACGGCTCGCACCAACCTATCCACATTATGCGTTGGCTCTCGAAGCGAAGACGCCTGAGGAATATGTGACCGAGGTTTCGCTCTCATGGAGCACAGACCCGAATCGAGCGGCGAACTGCATCGACATTTATCACGCTCATTTGAGCGTTCTCTCTGCGTCATGACGGCGGAGTTCGCGATGGCTGACGAGTTCGAGCTAGACGACGCGGACAGCGCATCTGACGGTTTCTATGCGGCGTGTCGCTGGCTGAGGAGGGCTTATGAAGGTTGCCCACCGAAATGCAATAGCAAGTTCTCGTCAATCTTGGACGAGTCAAGATATTCTGGATGCCGAATCACAATCTCCAAAGCGGAGCGCAGGTAGTCGGTGGCAACCTTGACCGAAGGTACCATCTCAGTTCCGCTCATTTGAATTGTGTTGGTCTTCTGAATTCTTGATATATCTCCGTGAATCACACTTGAACGATAACCGTAGATTTTCTTCACATTTTTGAAGATTGTCCATGGGCTATCGCCCCCAATGCCGAGCCTACTCAATGCTGCAAGCCGAGTAGCCAGCTTGTGAGTGATTTCAACATTATCGCCGGGGGTCAATAAAGCTTCTAGCGCACTCGTGGCATCGAGGATGGCATCTTGTTCATTCTCGCGTACAAGACATTGGTTGAGTCGCCTAGTAGCCAGAAGAATGCGATTGCGGGACTTTTCATCGGCGATTGCAAGCACACGCCGATAAAGGTCTCCGAGCATATCTACCTTCGCCGAGTCGAGCGTAGGGAGGTCACGTCGATTCCAGTAGTATTCCTCGAATGTCGGCGGGTATCGACGAACTGACGCTCCGGTCATTGGCGTTAGATTTGCCTCATACGTGAATGCCCACCCGAGCTGCTCCATCAGTAGCTGCGCGTAACCCGTGTCTACGCCTGACACCAGCCGCAGCATTGCAAACAGCAAGTCAATTTTCTCAGTCGGATAGGCCGCTGGCGTGGTTGAAATGTTCGCCCACTCTGCATAGTAAGTATTGGGAACCTCGTAATTCGTGAGGACGAATGCGTGTGTGGCCGAATCGGATACTATGCCATGGATTCCGGGGTCGTTTCGGCTCACATGTTCTCTCGCGAGTTGCAAGTCATCCGGTATTTTGCGGAGAAACACACCCGCATCAAGCACGACTTCGTCAGGAAAATTGCATAGCACAAACAGGATGGGTATCCAGATATTGACCGACAGAACTTCACGCATTCGCGCCGTCTCATAGGGCAAATAGATGGGAAGAAAGCGTGTGACGGTGAAATCGGTTGTCCCGTTTATATGGATATATCTGTCAATTTGATACTTGATGAAGAGTTCGACCTCAATATCAAAGAATGCCTTCTCAATATCGACACTGTGTGATGCCATCAGATGCTTCCATAGCGCGGGGGAATCACGCATGTGCTGCTTCAGGGTCTCGAATTCGGGTTGACTCTTAGATTCAAAGCGCGGCTTCTGCGCTTCGCCTCCTAGCGTTCTGGCAACAGAGTCAAAGATTCTCTCCTGAAACATCGTCTTATAATCGCGAGGTCCGCTGAGCAGCTTTCTGAATCTCGGCATTCCACTGTCCGAAGTCTGCATTTCGGGAATGTCGGAATACGTACCGATATAGGCATCGCCCTTTTCTTGTTCCGATACAAACACGAGGCCGGATTTCACAAGAGCGCAAGTCAATTCAAAAAGCTGCTGGTCACATACGCTTCCAAACAGGTCTTCAGCATCGGTTGTGGGCATTGAGAGACCGCCTTCATTTTGTGGCTTTGCGTTCACCATGACCGCAGTCGATTACCAGTCCCGACCCCTCCGATAATTTTCGCTAGAGATTCGAGATATTCCTTCGAATGGGAAAATATCTGCTCGTGGGAATGTTGCGCCATTATGACGTTGTAGTTGTTGACGGCGATTCCACCAATCTTCAACGGGACGGAAGAGCCCTTTTCAAGGAAAACCATTGCCCGTTTTGGCGATAGAGGATAGAAGAACTCCAGTCGTTCGGGCGGCTCACATGCAAGAGACGGAGTCGCGTGCAGGTTAACTACTGGCTGGTCAGTCGTAATGAATGGTGTGTCCGACTCGTTCTCTACAATCTGGACCTTGAATGACTCGCGGTCTACGAACAGACTGAATGACAGGCGAATCGCCACAAGATGCCCAATGACACTCAGCATGTGAAGAGTGTTTCGCCCCCGGACTTCCGGTCCGATGACGCGCAACGCAGTCTCGCGCACCTGCTTTGTTCGGGCGGATTGGACGCACAATCCAAAGATGAACACCCCAGCAGCTTTGTAATCGTTGTAGAACTCCGTCTTGCCCTCCCGCATCTGCTCCAAGAAGGGCGCGAAATCGCTTTCAATAACGGCGAGCCAGTCTTCTGCGCCTGTTTCGATTAGCACGTCTAACGCTCGTTCTTGCTCACTAGTCCACCCAGAGGTCTTGCCACTCTTTATCTTGTGCCCTAGGCAATACATCTCCACAAACTTTTGGAGCGCACCCTTCAAAGCATCGGAAGTTCCTTCTACCTCAATCATCACCTTCGTGACGAATTCTTGCTCCTCCGTCGTCAACGGATAGCTGCGATAGAAGAATCGCTCACAGGCAACTCCCTTCAGATTGGCGGAAAAACTTTCCCCGTTTCTCAGACACCAAATCTGCTCGTTTTCGCTCCACGGTTTCAGATACGACTGGAACACGTAGTGTTGTTTCTTCTTGCGGTCAGCCGAGTTCATGGTGTTGCTCCCTCGTCCATCGTTCAAACTGCCCGACGGCCACAGGTGTGGGGCTATTCTGCGTTCCAGTTCGTGATTAGCTTCTGAGCGGTAAGGTCATCGAAGATGTATTCACCTTGGAATCCTCCGTGACTCAGCAGGGCGCGTTCAATCGCAGCCCACTCTCCGACGGCTGGAAACATGAGTCTTCGATAAAGCGCGTTGACGCTGTTCGTCGTAATCCACTTCTCTTCCTTGACCGTCGCTATCGGCACTGGCTCGTAGTTCAGATGAGCGACATACCGAATATCCGTCTTCTCAGCGAATTCGTCCTGCACCTGAAAAATCGTCAATTGAACTTTCATGCTCATGAGTTAAGCCCTAGCCTCTCGTCACTCGATTAAGAATCATCTTCGCCAACCCGACGCTGTCCGCAACCGCCGCTGCAACTTTGGGCGTGGGAGTCCTGATGTCGTCTCTCGCTAGTCGCACGGCGGCAATGATTGAGGCGCAAATCGCGACCGTGCTTGCGTATCGGGGGCTGTGCTCATTCTCCCACGCTATTGTCCGCTTCATTTCGCCCATTCCGACAAGCATAGGCGAAGAAGAGGCGAAAGTCTTCCACAGCTACAATTCAGGTGCAAGCAGAGGCGTGGATCGTGGAGAAAGAAGAGAAGAAGCGGAAATCAGGAATTCCGACTGGAAACGCTGGCGAGTATTTTGTGATGGGCGAACTGCTGAGGCGTGGTTTTGACGCGCAACTCGCAGACCGCAATACGAAGGCGTACGACATACTCGTTGGACTCCCAACGGACAAGACCCTCCGCAAAGTTCAGGTGAAGACGGTGCGAAATGCTCCGTGGTACGTCAACATGAACCACTTCCAGGGTGACTTCCTGGATCAGGTGACGATCTACGTTTTGATCGGTCCCGAATCCTGCAAGAACCCCGTCCGCTTCTTCATCGCCAAGAATCGCGATGTGGCGGAAAGTACTCACGCTCCACCGGGATGGAGGTCACACGGCTTCATGACGCTGAAGGCTGTTGCCGAATACGAGAATCGATGGGATGCCGTGCTCTCGTAGATCGACAGTTCACGCGCTCAATTCACGGCGTCCGGTTTGAGCAGCGGGGTACGTTCCTGTAGATACCTCAGTCCTTCGTCGTCACTTGCAATGTCGGTAACCATTTTGAGGCCGACGCACGCAACGTTCTCAGGCGGGACACCGCATCGCTTGGCAAGTTCTTCGACGCGCAAGGCAAGTTGCTCAGGAATGGTAAATTTCACTTTCAGCGTCCGCAATTTCTCTTCCTCCGCAGTGCTACATCCACACTTTACAGCCTTTGCGACGAGCGGACTGATTTACCATGCACCCACGGCGAAATGGACGATTGAGCATAGACCAGTGTGCCGGACGCTAGAGGATGAAGGATGTGATGGGTATCACCCCTAAACGCAGAACGGCCCGCCATCATCTTCCCAGGAGAGGGCAGGCCTAATCGTGTGTGACCGACTAGATAGAGGATGGCAGGATTTGCTCCGCGTTCATGTGACGGATGTCACACACACGGCGGTACGTGGCTCGACGGCAAATCACCTGATATGCAATCAGTTCAGTGATGGCGCGGCTGACTGCGGGGCAGCAGTCCTCAAGCTGATGCAGCGCGGGGAGCGAAACAAAACCGAGGTTGCCGTCCTCGGTCAGTTTTGCAGTTGCATCGTGAGTTCCGTTCAGGGCTGCTGCCAGACCCACGATTTCGCCAGAGCCAACAGTCTCTCGGAGGAAGACGTGCGGATCAGTTCCCCAGCGCAGAGAAACCCGGCCAGAGCGAATGAGGTAGAGACCTTCGGCGCGGTCGCCAGCCTGGAAAAGAATCGAACCTTCAGGAAGCTCGATTGTTGCTGCTACGTCATTCAGCTTGCGAAACAGAAGGGATTGATCCATGTCAGCCGCTTCCTCCGGTATGGATACGGCCATGGTGCCTAAGCTGCGATGGAGGTGGGTGTGACAGATGTCACACATCGCCTAAGAGCAGATATTTCAGCAGCCTAGACTCACCGATGCGCCCTGCGATTGAAAAGCAGCGATCATGTGATCTTCCAGTTGGCGCTGGCGTGCCTTTACCCAAGGTGCATAGTGACGCTCAGTGACCTTCACTGAGCTATGGCCGAGCATCCTGCTCACCAGATCGAGGGAGACAATCATGCGATCACATCAGGATGGCTCGTGTTCGCACCAGGACGCGCTACAGCGCGTTTCAATGCCCCACAACACATATGAAGCTGGTCATGCAGGATCCGACGCTCATATGCGTTTACAGCCCTTGGGCATGGTCATGCGGGGTCATTTTGGTCATGCAAAACGGGGCGAATACGGGTACTTTGAGGTGTTTTGAGGCATTTGGCAGGACATGAGATGCACACATAAAGCGTTATATATCAGCTAGTTGTATGACTCTACAGATACTTGTCACAGTGTATGGCGGAGAGGGAGGGATTCGAACCCCCGATACCCTTACGAGTATGCCTGATTTCGAGTCAGGTGCATTCAACCGGGCTCTGCCACCTCTCCATCTTTGTTTTCAGTTAGTTACGGACGTTTAATTTTCCGCAATAACAGCCGGTGCCACTTGTGGGGCCAGTTGCCCGGTGAAAACCAGCCGGTCCACAGCCGTCGCCTTGTGCTGGGGAGCCAAGTGCGAATACCGCAAAGTCATCTGCATCGACTTGTGCCCCAACAGTTCCCCCACGGTGCGAAGATCAACACCGGCCATTACGAGTTTACTGGCGAATGTGTGACGGTTGCAATGCCATGAGTAGTCGGAGATGCCAGCGCGATCCACGGCACGCTTGAACCATCCGCGCGGTCCCTGCACTGCTTCTCCCTCGGCATTGGGAAACACGGGCTGATTCGCCGCCGTTGGCTTCGCAATCTGCTTCAGCGTTTCAAGAGCGGATACGGCTGTCGCATTAAGGGGCACGTGACGCGGCTTGCCATTCTTCGTCTTGGGCAGATGAATCTGTCGCCGGTCAAGGTCAACCTGTGCCCATCGAAGCGAGAATTGCTCGCTGGCACGCATCCCGCTATGAACCGAAAGATCGAAGGCAGCATGGAAGCGGGAGCCGCATTCCTGAATCGCATTCTTGAGCTTCCTGTACTCGTCATCGGAGAGGAAACGCACCCGGCCATTGTTCTCTGTCTTACGCCGGATACGTGCGGCGGGGTTCGTGGTGATCTTCTCATTGTCGATTCCGACGCGGAAGATGAGAGAGAGGGCAGCTTGCCAGCGGTTGCGGCTGGATGATTTCCACTTCCTCTTTTCACTCTCGGTTGTGAGCCAGCGGACGATTTCCTGTTTTGTGATGTCCTCTGCCTTCATGTCACCGAAGACGGGCAGCAATTCGTTAACCTTGAGTTCCAACTCGTATGTGCTCTTTTCGGTGTTCGCCGCACGCGAGTGTTCAAGGGCATCGGCGCACAGTGTGCGGAACGTGATGCCTTTCGCTCTGAATCGCTCGGGCAGTTTCTTCCGCTGTAGGGTCTCCGTGCGGCGCTTGTTGTAGAGGTCGATTGCGTCTGCCCGTCTGCCAACCTTCTCCCGGCGCAGTATGCCCCGCGAATCGGCATAGCGGCACCACCAGACGCCTGAGCCGGGTACCTTTTCATAAACCCCTCTGACCTTCTCTGCTTTCTTCGTCATGAAGGAAGGATGCACCTGACTCTGGGAACTGTCAAGTCAGGCGCATCAACACCATTGGAAAGCATTGTGCTAGAGTGGCGGCACAAAGAGGTTAGCAAGATGCCTGAGTTAGAGCATTGCTTGATAGATGTGAAGACCGCACTTCGCGTAAAAGATGTGATCGCCGATCCGAAGTTCCTCTGCCCGTCATGCAAGGAGCCAGTCAGGCCGCATACACAGAGCGAAACAGGTGGTGCCCATTTTGAGCACCATGAGAATAATCTTGACTGCCCGCTTTGCTATAAGGGAACTGCGAAGAGACTGTACGCGGCGTACAAGGCTGAGAAGAAAGCTTGGCGGGAGAGTGGCGGAAAGGGTGAATTCCTCAACGTCTTCCTCGCCGATCACAAGATTACATCCATCGAAAAGCTGGACGCGTCGGAGTAGACATCAGGCACACTCCATCGTGAAGTGATCCGCCCGCGCGAACTTCGCGAGTTCATTGTGAGCGATTAGCACACGGCTACCGATGCGCCGCGCGGTGAGGCACTTGTTTGCTACAAGGCGATCCAGCGCACGAACTGAGATGGAAAGCTGCTGGGCAGCACTCTTGCGGTCATAGAGAAGACGCTCGCTCACGCGGTCGCTGCCTCCCATTCCTCTGCTGTGAGCACAAGGTCTGCGCTCTGCTTCGTGTCGCCCACTACCGTAGCCTTGCGTCTCGCAATGAGCGCCAGCGCCTCGCGCTCCGGCAGTTCATAGGTGAAACCAGCGGGCAGCTTGCCCACGTCTTCAGTCAGCCGGATCAGCAGCGCGGGTGGTCGCTCGCTCATGCCAATGTGTCTGCGCTTGTGGGAGTTCCTTGGAATCTTCAGTTTCACTGGCGCACCAGATTGGACTTGGTATGCAGGCCGGGGTCTGTGCGCTCCTTCAGGGTCACATACGCGCCGGGTGCGCTGAGGATGAACTGTGCCAGTGGTTGATATACCGGACGGTTTACCGTGCCGTGATTAATGAGGAAGACAGGTCCCGGTGTAGCAGCACGCATCAGGCGCACGAGCGGTTGCACACGTCGCCAGTCCTCAGCGTCAACCGTGAGGGTGTAACCGTCGCAGGTAAATTGCTTCACTTTCTTGGATGACATCTAGGCGCTCACCTTTCGGTTGTGTATCAGGCAGCCGCATGAGCGCGTGCGACCGCTGCGCAGATGCTGACTCTGAATGGTTTTTTGGTTGCCGCATTCGCACACGCAGAGCCAGACTGCCTGTCCGTGTGAGTTAACGTGGTCGTGACGAATGGCGAGTAACTTTCCGTATCGCTCGCCGGTGTGATCCAGTGGTGCAGGCAATGTGCCTCCTTGGTAGATGGAAGTGAAAACAAAATGGGTGAGCCCGAAGACTCACCCACTTGTGTCACTGTGCTTGTTACGGTTTAGCTGGCTGCGATTTGCAGCTTAACTACAGGGTTCACAGCGGCAACGCCGTTCTGTGCCTCAGTCTGTCCGAGATAGATACCACCGACACGGGTGTAGAGGAAAAATCCCTGCTCTAAAGTGTCCATGTAGCGCTCCCGCAAACGGACAATCGAGGGTTGCCCATCAGTGCGGAGTAGGTAGCTATTTTTCAGACTTCCAAACAGAATTGGATTCGAGTTCGCAGTGAACGCGCCAGCGGTCGGACCGACCATACTTTGATTCAAAACGATATCCCATCCGAGCAGCTTATTGAACGGCTGGTCCGCAGATGGGTCCGGGGTAAAGTACGGTTGACCGAAGCCATTTTTCAAGCCGATGAGATAACCGCGAGTCGCGGCATTCATAACCCATGCTGCGTCGGGGCCAGCATACGCCGGATCGAGTACACCACTCCCTAGCGCCAACTGAGTCAGATCATCCCAGCCGATTCCGTTGGCAATGGCAGCCGTAGTCTGTCCCACGACGGCATTTCCAACTAGTCCACCCGTCGCGGAGTTAGGCAGCGTGGTGCCAGCCGTGTCGGTGCCCAGCGTCACGACGCGCTCCAGTGCGCGAGCATAACGGGTGCCCATCCATCTGCGAATCAGGGCATCCAGATCGAAGCTGGAGTCCTCCAATTCCTGTACGCTGATCTTGACCAATCCGCCGGTCAGTGTATCCACTCCCACAACTTTGCTGAAGAATCCGGGGTCCGTCTCAGCGGGGCTGGACGTGCCTTCGGTCGGGAGCAGGACCATACCGTTTGCCACATCTGTGCTATAGCTGTATTTCATCGGGGAACCGTTGTTGTTTGTCTCTCGACGGTCAACGCGGTCAGCGATTGGCCCGTAGAACTTCAGCGCCTCATTCAAAACGGGACTGAAGAGTTCCGGGATGATTGCTCCGCCTGTCAAATCTGAGGTCGTGAGTAGGTCTCTATACTCATGCGGAATCTCGCCAGTGCGTGCCCACGCACGGAACCCTTTGTTCGCACGGTCGCGCTGCTCATCTCCGCTGTAACTGCCATTGCCCGCAGTGCCGGGGCGCGGACTTCTGGTGAAACTCCGATCCTCGCGGTCGCGCTGCTCAAACTTCTCCAGCCGTTCCGCGTCTGCAATCTTCTCTTCCGCCGCGTCTACATCACGCTGAATGAGGTCGAACTTACTTCTGCTCTCGGTCGTGAATCCGCCCGGTGCCAGCGCGATTGCACGTTGCTCTAGCAAAAGTTTTGAGACTTTTGCGCGGAGCGATTTGATATCGATCATTGATTATATTTTCCTTTGCAAAGGGTGTAGACACACGAATGCGCAGACCTGCGGTATGCAGGCGCGTGGTCATGCGTTTGGTTGGTAGGGGTTCGCGCTCTAAGTGACGGAACAGGCCACTGAGCGTGGAGGGTGGGGAATCTTGTTAGCTGTAGAGAGCGCGGCGCGAATGATACATCTGCGTGATGCGGAGCGCGTCTGCTCTCTGCTCATCCTGTTGGGGGCAGGAACTTGAGCGACACGACAGGTCTTCACAGCCCATGCGGTAGCAGGACCGGCAATCGCTCATGATGCAGCGTTCGCAGCGACAGGAGCACCGCAGCTCATCGTCGTCATCATCATCATCGATGCCATCATCGTCAATGACGCCTTCGAGTTCGTCCTCAGGGTCGGGATCGCTGGGATCACTGCGTTTGGTTGTGACCTGTGCAGCGCGGCTGCGTGCCTCTACAGATGTCTCTTGATAGGCGGGAAAACTGGTCAGACTTATCTCGAAAAGATCAACGTCCAGAAGCGTGCGCAGTGCGCTGCCATCGTCTGCGACAGTCCACTTGTCTTCTACGGTGTTAAACCCGAAGGAACAGCCGGTCAGGTTCCGCAGGCGAACGTTCTCCGCTGTGTCATCTCCGATTGATGTTTTTGGCAGAGTGACAGCGAACTTCAGGCCGGTGCTGTCAACACTAAGCGCCAGCGTGTTCGCTGTGGTCCTGCCCAGCAGCATCTCGCTCTTGTGATCGCGGAGCGCCAGCACATCGGGGTTTTCGCGGAGAGTGCGCGTCAACATGCTGGGGTCGCAGACTTCCACGAATCCACCTAGATCGACGCTGGGCGAGTTGAACACGATAGCGTGCCCACTGACTTGTTTCGAGCCATCGGGCAGGGTGCGAACGGTGAACGGTCGCGGTGCGGTAAAACTTCGAATCTCTTTGTTCATTGTCTTTCCACTTGGGGTGGGAGGTGTTCGGGTAACCGGTCGCGCATCTCAATCGATTCTTCTAAGGTCGGGTAGCTGCCATGAGGCACATACTTACCTTTGGCGATGCGACGGAGAACTTGGAAGCGGTTGGCAGCCGCACTGTACACGATTCTGTTAAACGGGTTTGGTTCTTGCTCAAGGTGGCTACTCATCGCACGCGACTCTCTGCTTCGAGCGCGATAGGATATTGCTCTTTCTGTTGGGTGGTTCATAAACTTGGATTGTCCGACTACCACGGATTGTGGTTTCTGCGGGGCAGTAGCACACCTTGTGGTTATTAGAGCCGATGAAGTCACGGCATTACATCACATAAGTGGTGTGATATGTATCAGTTACGAGCAGTTGTCAGCTTGTTGGGGGCCGGTTACCCTGAACCTACCATTTCGCAGGTATGCAAATTTGACTGGCGCGCGTTCCGAAGTCGCCGAAACCACTGGGTTAATCAACCCCCATATCCCCTTCATTGTGCCGGTGATGTTATCCCGACAGATGTTGACAAAACATGAGTTAGCAGGTGATGTATGTCGGAAGTATGCCACACGCTGGACGCGGTTGGTTTACTCAGCGTCCAGCGTTCGCGGTTAACCCTACCAAGGCTCGCCGTGCATCTTGTGTTGATAACTTGCGGGAACGGAGCATAACTCAACGTCCCCTTAAGGGCTAGCCGGTGCGAAGGCCTCTATGGATAGAGCCCACCGATAGCCAATTGTGACGGGACAGTAATCCCCGTCTCTCACACTAACGGTGTAAACCGTCCGTGAGGGTTGTATCGCGGCCTACTCGCCCGATACCGGTGATCGCCGTTGCTGGAGCGAAACGCATCACGTCTGTCCGGTTCCCAAGCGAGTCGAATGGGAATGATCGGACAGCAACTTAATCTTTAGGCACAGGAGCAGCGGCATTGGAGTGTACTGCCCCTGTGCGACCGCGCCGGAACGTCTGCGAGACAACGGCACGCATGACCCCGCAGACCTGTCGTCTGCGTCAATCTTGTGAGCGCATACTGTGCGCAGTTACTGGATTGCGCGCTGTGCGCGATGGATACGTTCACCGTGGGCAAACACATCCGAAAACCAGTATCGGGTAGCGTTCCAACGCTGGAAACATCCAGCATCGGCCATGTCAGAGATGGACGACTCACGCACAGGCAGGCCAGTCAGACACTCCAACACTTCCGCCGCTTGCGGTGCCGTAATCAGCCACTCGGTCAATGGTTCCTGCGTCGATTGCGTTTCTGGTACTAAGTACATATGCTTCCTTCCTGTGGTGCGGGTAAAGCGCCCTACGCTCTTCCCAAATAATCTCTTGTTCCGTCTTCATACAGATAAACGCGCTAGCCTCACCACAAGGTGACAAATCCGAAAAATAAAGTTCGGGGGTGCTCAGGCTACGCTCGCGAGCCAGTCTCCGCGCGGCTGCGTCGCCGTATGCTCGCCGGTAGGCTTGGTGCTCATCCCGCGCTGGCTTGCGCTCTGCCCATATTCGCTCAAGACACTCGCGACAGGGACATTGATGGATAGGCTGCGCTCGTTCGCGCAACCGCTCTACACGTTTCTTGACTCCTGTCTCGGTGATCCTGAGTTTGGTCGCAATCTGCCCATAGGTGAGTCTCATTTCCATCAGGCGCACCAGCACCATGTCTTCGCCGCTTGCTGATTCCACGGATATTCCCGGCATCTTATCGGAATTTTTCTGTCGCTTCTGTGCTGCGTCCTCTACATCGGCGGATATTTCAATGGACACGGCGGGTGCGTCTTCGTGGTCGTCCTCGGGGTCCAGCACCACGGGCGCATGCCGTTTCCGCTGTCGAATGATGTCGCGTAGTCCGTCCATGCGCTTGGTGAACGCAATGCGGTTGAACCATGCGAAGAATCCAGCACCGTCGCCGGTGAACTCGTCGCGATGCTCCCATACCGCCAGCACTGCGTCCTGTGCTGCGTCGTCATCATGGCCAGTATCGTAGTAGTCAGCAGTATTCAGCTTGCTGCCGGATTTGCGTCTCGCATGGGCCAGCAGGAGTGCGAACAGATGCGCGTCACTGCCGGTGCCGTTGGCGTACGCATCATAGGCCGCAATGATGTCCTGCTGAAGTGTGAGTTTCTTATCTGCCGATGTACTGGCATCCACGGTAAACGTCACTTGCTTATATCCATCCTTTCAATGGCTGCGCTGGTATGGCGCGCCCGGTATGCCGACCACTCTGGCCAGCCGGTGCGAGCAACTGTGCAAGCAACCAAGGTTGTCGTAGCCAGCTACAAAACAACCTGTTAGCCAGCCGTTGTCTGCCAGCCGTTGATTGTGGTACCTGTGCTGAACACACACAAAGAGCATAGGTATTGCAGAGGCACCTTTGAAAAACCTGTATCTGCCGTATTGTCAAGGGCCTAGTCGCAGGCAGCCTCGGACAAGTGTCAAAATTCTTTATAGACGTGTAAAGAATCTTTACAGATGGTCTGCTCATGACTGCACCCGGAATGGGTCCATGACAAGTGGGGCAGCAACGGGCTGCACTGGCTGCGCCGGTAGTGGTTGCGCCGGGTGCGCCACGCGCGGCTGCTTCTCAGCTTCGATAATTTCCTGTAGCAGCGCCCGCGTCATCACACCAGCCGTGGTGTAGTCCACCCTGTAGGCGTGCTTGTACGCATTCACCAGTGAGCCGTACTTCGGGCACTTGCGGCAATTCCAGCGCCCGCGCCGTTCGGGCCGCATGTCGATGTCAAGCGTGCCCGTGCGCCTGCACGCTGGGCAGTCGTACAAATCGCGTGTCTCAGGTCGCAGTCGCTTGTAAAACTCCGTCACTGCCCATTCGCTGAGGTCTGCCCACACCACGCGCTCTGGTTTGAGCAGTGCGAGGCCCGTCGCAGGGTTCAGCAGTTCAAAGGTCCACACACCTTTAGCGCCGCGCTTCTCCTCTGCGGTTACCAGTTTCAGTTGACACAGATGATTGCGCGCTTCTATCAGGGTTGGACGCGACAGGCCGGAGCACTCCAGCAGATCGCCCATGCGCGCTGAGAACGGGTTAACGCGTGCCGTTTTCTGCTGCCGCAGCAGACAGAGGAACAGCATTGCGTCGCGAGGGTCTATCTGCTCCAAAGGGAATGCATCAGGTACCGCGTAGGTACCCTGCTCGTGAAGTGCCCAAAAGGCATTATGGTTTCGACGGGGTGCGCTCACGCGCGCCGCACCACGTCAGGCACAAATTCGACAGGACTACCACTGAGGTCCACAGGAACCTCCTCTCTTGCACGCAGAACGGCGCACACTGCTGGCGCAGTTCTGGTGCTATCAAATTGCCCATTTGGTTCCCTCTTGGAGCGGGGCTGCTCATCACTCGGAGTGGCTTCCGAGCATCCCGGGATCGCGCCGGGTGCATTACTGCCAATCTCATCATTCGCCCGATTCGATACCGAGCGGTTGGCAGTGCACTTTGCCGCATCGGATGCCGTGTCCGTTGCGGGTTATCTTTCAATATTCTCAAATTCGAGGGCAGGAGTCAACAGGAAACTTGCCCTTGGTCTTTTACGCCTATCTGGGCAGCGTGTCAAGTGCAGCTAGGGCTAGCCCTCACCTGTTGGCCGCCGACGCGCCACAGGGCGATTGTGCTCGATTGCGGGCCACCCTAAGCTGGAGATGAGGTGACGGCATGATGGATGAGGAAACAAGACGCAGACTCTTTCGTGACAAGCTGTGCGAGTTGATCGACGAAGCCGAGCGGGTGAGCGCAGACACGGGATTTCTCCGGATTGCTCTTTCAGCGATCAATTCGCACGCGATACCGGAGAAGATACGTCTCGAAGACGCACGCACTGTGAAGTGGCATGAGACACCCGCCCCCGATCCGCCCGGACCGGATGCGTACGAGTGTTACGTGACTGAGGTTTGGGAAGCCTCGAAGATCGAAGAGAGTGAACAACCGACGCGGGAGCAATGGGAGCATCGTCTGTTCCGTGTCAGCGAGGCCGCTGACGGAATCTCTGGACCATGCAAGCCGGGCAAGCCGGTGCCTGGAATGTATTTGCCAAAGCAGTGAGTCGATGTGTCAGCGGTCAATTCTGTGCGAGGACGGGGCATCCAGTCGCACGATTCAAGTTGACCCGGAGGTAGGATAGCAGCGCCGTACGATCCGTGCGAGGATACATCCACTCGCTCTCTCCTAGTGTGAGCGCCAAAGGGCATCGGGCAAGTCAGCCGGTGCCCTCTGACTTTGGGTGCAGTAGTGGTGTCAGTTGCTCCGGTACTTTCGGGCGATCCGTGGCGACTCTGGGCAACTGCTCGGCGGGTGCTTAACGATTGATTCCGCTAAACTTACCAGTCAAGCATCTGATTCGAGAGAACTTGGCAGGATACCCAAAAACCGATTTCGAGTCAGGTGCATTCAACCGGGCTCTGCCACCTCTCCGTGCTGCCGGGCGGCTTTTGGTGTTTCCGGAACGGCTCCGTCCTGGCGGCTGGCCGCGATCGACGATGGCGTTCGATGCGGGCCGGCCGGGCGCTCAACAGCGTTCCGAGCCCGAGATTCTCTGCCCCTTGAGCAAATTCACTCGGCCTTATTGAGTTTACTGGCAAGGTCGTAACGGTGGCAATGGCGGGCCGATGCTGGATGGCCCGCAGGCTGGTGAAACGACAGGCCGATGCGGGACCGCTATGATCAGCAACACGGAACTGCATTCGCGTTCAGGGAACGTTTCAGCACGTCGCTGGTGCATTCGTGAGTGGCGCTCAAGAGTTCGAAGTTCAGACTGGAGACAGAGCATGATGCAATTCCGGATTTCCCGGCTGGCTGTGGGTGCGATTGTGCCAGCGGCCATGTGCTGCGCGGCGCTTGCGGCGGTTGCGCAGGCGACGCCTCCGCGGACGCTGCTGGCTCTCTCCAAGCGCGCGCACACGCTGTCCATTGTCGATCCGACGACTTTGCAGATCATCGCAACGGCGCCGGTGGGACCGGATCCGCATGAAGTGATCGCCTCGGGAGATGGGAAGACAGCGTACGTTTCGATTTACGGCGGCGGACGGTATCACGCGCTCTCCGTGATTGATTTGGTTGCGCAGAAAGCACTGCCGGACATCGATACTGGCGCGCTGAATGGCCCGCACGGGATGGCGTGGGTGGGCGGGAAGCTGTGGTTCACCGCGGAAGGCGCGAAGGTGATTGCGCGCTACGATCCGGCAACGTCGCAGGTGGATTGGGTGATGGGCACCGGGCAGAATCGCACGCACATGATTTATGTGACGTCGGATCAGCAGCAGATTTATACGACGAATGTCAGCTCAGGGACCGTCACATTTCTGGAAAAGGTTACGCTGCCGCCGATGGGACCCCCGCCGGGCATGGGGCAGGTTCGCACGGACTGGACCGAGACGATTATCCCGGTGGGCAAAGGCGATGAGGGATTCGACGTGACGCCGGACGGGCGCGCGTTGTGGACAGCGAACGCGCAGGACGGCACGCTTTCGATCATCGACCTTGGCACGAAAAAAGTGACAGACACGGTGGACGCGAAGATCTTCGGCGCGAACCGGCTGAAGTTCACGCCCGATGGCAAGCGGGTGCTGATCACGAGTTTGTCGAGCGGCGATCTGGTTGTTTACGACGCGGCATCGCGGAGGCCGATCAAGCGCGTCCCGATTGGACATGGCGCGGCTGGGATTTTGATGGACCCGGTGGGAAATCGGGTGTTTGTTGCCTGTTCTCCGGATAATTACATTGCGATTGTGGATTTGAAGACATTCGAAGTTACCGGGCATTTAAACGTTGGCGGAGAACCGGATGGTTTGGCGTGGGCGATGCGTAATTAAGGCAACAGCATAACCGGCGCCTGCCAGAAGGCCGCCTTCTCGCCAGTGGGATTCAGCACGGTGACCTGGCAGTCATAGGTTCCTGGATCGAGCCCGGACATGGGGATGTTGAAGGCGAGCGGCATGGTTTTGACGTGGTTGTCCCAGCCCGTCGTGATCTCCACGGGCCGCGTTTCGAAGGCCTTCTTCGGTCCGCGATAAAACGTGACATAGGCCAGGAGTGGCTGCGTCTGCGGTGCGCCCTGTTCGTAGGCCTGCAGATAGACGAAGAGATTCTGATTGCGATTGAAAACGCGCGTGACGCTGGGAATGAGCTTGGCGCCGTCGTGCACCAGCGGGTTCACGGACTCCTGCGCCTGCTGATCTTTGCTCTTTTGCGCGTTGTAGATCGCATCTTTCAAATCGACGCGCTGGCTGCTGAGCACGACGGAGCTGATAGGGAGCCGCTGCACCTCCTTGTTGAGGTTGGGAATCACGAAGCTGGTTTGGAAGGTGCCGATCCTCCCGGTTTCGTCGTCGCGCGCCAGGAACTTGATGGTGTACTTGCCGGGCAGCAGCGTGAACCCGGTGTCGTATTCAATGGGGCGCTTCGATAACTCGTCGGCTGTGGTCTCACTCAGCTTGATATCGACTTTGTCGCGGAGATTCGTCACGGTCATGCCGCCGTAGTCGTCTTTGATTTCTCCGATGAAATCGATGAGCGTGTGCTCGGCGCCGCGTTTGCGGGCGAGGGCGAGCTCGCGGCCAGGAATCTTGACGACGATGGGCACGAAATATTCCGCGCGGTTGAGCTGGAAGTAGTCGACTTCCATAGCGATTGTCAACTCCGTGACTGGATCGCTGAGCATGAGCGCGTCTTCGAGCTGTCGCTCCTTGTCGGCCGCGTTGAATTTCGCAAAGACTTTTCCGGCGAAGTATCCCTGGCGGTAATCGAGCACGGCGTCGGGGTTGCCGGGCAGTGAAACGTGAATGCGGCGGAACTTGCCATCCTGCGCGCTGTCGGAGGTGTAGTAACCGATGATGTAGTAGCTGGTGACGGAATTCTCCGCCTGCTGAATGCCGCGGGTGAGGTCGTTGTAATCGAGCAGGGCCTTGCCGCCGGTATCGGAGGCGAGCGTGTAGAGAGTGTCCTGCGACTGCTGGAAGTTGGTCATCATGGCCAGCGCGGCGGTGCCGGAATACATGCCGGTGTTGCCCTGTGAGCCTTTGGTCGCATCGCCCAATGGAGCTTCAGCGACGAGGCCGCGCGCATCGATGGGCCAGAAGGAGACGCCGGAGCGAATGGCATCGTTGATCGTCGCGTGGAGCTGCGCCTGATTGTCGAGCCCGTTGAGGCGGAGACCGCTGGCGAAGTAAACGAGTGACTTTTTCTCGCTGAGCAAGCCCAGCATTTTCGCCGCGGTTTGCAGAGCGGCAAGCTGGCGATCGGTGTTGAAGATGTTGAACTCGCTGTCGTCCTGTCCGAACGCCGCCCCGGTGTCGGAGGCGCTGGCATCATCGGCCGTTTCGGCGAAAGCCTGACCCTCGCCCACAATCATGGTTTCGAGAATGCTGAGCAGCCGGGTGCGGTCGGCGGTGAAATCCTGCAGCACGTCGACGCCGCCGCCGGAGTAGCGCAGGATGGACACCAGGTCGTCCGCCTTCATTTGCGCGCGGATAAAGTTTTGCGCGGCGGTGAGCGCGCGCACCTGATCCGCAGGCGGCAGCGCGGTCATATCGAAGTAGAGCGCGAGCAGGCGGCGATCTTTGTAGAGCTGGCTGCCGCGGGGTTCCGGCGCAATTTGCGTGGAGGAGAGATGGTAGTAGACCTTGAGATCGGCGGGCGCGGGTTGCGCGATGGGAGCGACGGCGCCTTCCGCGGGAAGATTCTGATGCTCGCAGAATTGAATCTTCTGCGCGACTCCGTTTTCCGTCACGTCGAAATCTTTGGCAGTGAGGCCTTCGATGGGCTTACCGCTTTTATCTTTGACGGATACGGTCTCGATCACCAATTGCGAACTGACGGAGAGCGTGGGAACGGCGCTGGCACTGGAGGGCGCATTCTGCCCGATCTGCTGCGCTGAGGCAGATGCGGCAACAGCGAGGAGCAGGGCCAGCGCTCGATATAGGACGGGGCGCATCGCGTTAGAACCTCACCCGGAACGTGGTTTGCAGGCTGCGCATGCCGTTTGCGGAGGTGGGCAAGCCGAACTGCGGGCTCGTGATGGTCGTATTCCACGCGGAGTAATTGACGCGGTTGATGGCGTTGGTGGAGTCGACGCGCGCATCGAGGTTGAGCTTATCGGTGAGGCGAAATGTCCGCGCCAGCGAGGCATCGAGGCTGAACTGATCGGGTCCGGTGATGGAATCGCGGCCCGCGTTGCCCCACTGTCCAGACGCGGGCGCGGTGTAGGCTGCCTGATTCAGGAAATATCCCTTTGTCCCTGTGTAGAGCGGCGCGCTGGTGCGATCGGGACGGATGGTTCCGGTGAACCCGGTGTCCGGGACCGCTTCGAGATACGAAGGCGTTTGAGGCAGCCCGCTGCCGGCGGTGATCTGGGTGAGGACGGTCCACTCCTTGACCAGCGTGCCGCGCCAGCCGCTGAGCAGCGTGCCTCCTTTCAGACCCATGCCCGACGTGTACTGCGCCTGGACGTTGAGCAGGTTACGCTGGTCGAATGTCGAGAGGCCGCGCTCCGCTCGGAGATTGAGCCAGTTTTGGGCGATGGCCGCGGCGGGGGTACTGGGGGCGCTCGATACAAATTCGCCGGATGGGGCCGCACTTTGCGACGCGGCCGGACCGAGGCCGCCGACGGACGAGTCGTCGTCAATGGATTTCGCCCACGTGTACTGCACCGTTGCAGCGAGGCCGTTGTGCAAGCGGCGACGCAACTGCACGCGGCCTGCTTCCCGCCATAAATCGCCACCGGAGGCGAGGTACGTGAAGCCAACGGGGCAGGAGGGGCAGGAATTGGTAGCTCCGAGCGGAACGGTGTTGGGCAGAAACTCCTGCATGCCGTGCGTGCCGCGCGTGCCGAGGTAGGTCACGTTCATCTGCAGCGATCCGGGGAGATCGCGCTGCACGCTGAGCTGCCAATTTTGAGCGTAGCCCAGGCGGAAGTTGGGATCGACGGCGAAGCCATCGGCCGTTGTCGCCGGGCACGTATTAAAAGGCGAGGCCAGGGTGAGCGGACAGGCCGCGCTGTTTTCGACGCTCAGGCTGCGGGAGAGCGGGGCCTGCTGGGCCATTTGCGTGGCGATGCCTGGGTAAACGGAGGTGTCGTAGTAAATGCCGTAGCCGGCGCGCACCACCAGCGACGAGCCGCCGATGGGACGCCACGCGATGCCGATGCGCGGCTCGACGCCGGATTTGTCAGGACGGACGAGCGAGGTGGGAAGGTGTTCGCCGGTGAGCGAGCCGACGGGATCGGTGCCGACCACGGGCGCGACCGCCGAGAAGCCATCGGCAACATCAAGATTGACGAGGCGGCCGTAGAGCTCGGTGATGGGCGCGCCGTATTCCCAGCGCAGGCCGGCGTTGAGCGTGAATTCAGGCTTGATGCGCCAGTCGTCCGTCACATATTCGTCGTAGACGGATTCGCGGAAATATTTATCCGCATTGCCGTAGGCGATGGCGCTGGTGTCGGGGATGCCGAGGAGAAAATCGGCGAAGTCCGACCCTCCGACGGTTGTGCCATCGGCTGTACTCGAGGTGGCTGCGCCGGTGAAGGTGAGTGAACCGCGCGGATTCTGCTCGGAATCGTAATTGAATTCGAGGCGCTTGAAATCGCTGCCCACGGTCACGTTGTGGCGGCCGTGAATCCACAGCATGGAGACGGAGACGCCGTTCGTCTGGGTGCGGGTGTTGGCGCTGTTCTGGTCGGAGAGCTGCGCGATGCCGCTTGCGAAGGTGAGCGAGGGTGGACCCCAGTCTGCAGAATTCTGATCGTTGCCGGTGATGCCGGCGAGGCCGGACAGATTTTCGCGATTCTCAAACCAGGGAGTGATCCGCGTGCGCATGCGGCTGTATTGATAGCTGGGATAGAGGAACAGGTGCTGGCCGATGCGATGCGACCACTGCGCGCTGCCGTTGAGGCCAAGAATGTCGGTGGTGTCGATGAAGGAAAAAAGATTGGGATTGCTGGTGCGCGTGCTTTGAAACGCGAATTTGCCGTTGATCTGATTTTTGAATCCGAAGCTCTGATCGACGCGCGACTGCAGCGCGTCCTGATGCGAATCGCTGAGCAGCGGAACCTGGTAGTTGTACAGCGATCCAGCGGTGAGGTTGGGCAGCGGGTATTCGGCGAGCAGCGCCTTCGCCTGGGAGACGATGTCGCCGGGGGGAATTGTGTTGTCGGTGAATTGCTGGCCATTGGATGGGTTGAAAATCTCAATCGGCTGGCCTCTTGCGTTCAGGGTCTGGGAGAAATTTCCGCCGCGCTCGAGCACGGTGGGGACGAAGGTGGATTCCGTCGTGTCGTTGTGGTCGCGTGTCCACTGATAACCGACAAAGACGCGCGGATCATTCTGGATGAGGTGACGAACTTTGAGCGGACCGCCGAAGGTTGCGACCATGGTGAGGTCGCTGAATTCAGGCTTGGGCGTGTTGAGGCCGGTGATTGAAAACGGGCGGGCATCGAGCGCTGAGTTGCTGAGGACAGCGCCAAGACCGCCGTTGTAGAGGCCCCTCGACGAACGATTGTTGCCGAAGACCGGCGACATGGCGAACGGCGACGACGCGGAGTTGTTCACGCTGCCGTTGATGAGCAGGCCGTCGGCCGCGCGCGCGCGAAGATCCTCGTCGGACTCCGCAGGCGGCGGAGGCGCTGGCCCTGTGGCGGGTTTGGCTGGCTGGGCGGCGGGTTGGGCTACGGGCGCGGGTGCCGATGGCGGCGGCGAAGTGCTGGACGCGACGTCTGCCCTGAGCTGGCCGGGCGGCAGCATTTTCAAGTCGACCGGCGCAGCGACGGCGTTGGGCGCAACCGTGATGGACTGCTGCACGTCGGCGAAACCGGTCATTTCGATATGCAGAGTCCATGCGCCATCTGCCAGATCGGGAAAGGAGTAGTTCCCCTGGGCATCGGTGAGGGTGGCAAAGCCGGTTTTGCCCTGTGTAACCGTGACGATGGCGCCAGGAACGGGCACACCGTTGAACGTCACCTGGCCTTTGTAGGCGGAGGCGAGAGCAAACGGCGACAAGGCCACGCACACGAGCGCGCAGAGGAGACGAAGAGTGCTCGCTGTGCGCCGCCATGCCATGGTGTTTCTCCGTTTCTTAGTTGGCCGAAGGCGGCTCAACGTGATCGATGACCAGGATTTCTACTGGTGCCTTTTGTGATTCGAGTTTAAGTCCGAGCTGATCCTGGAGTGCAGTAAAGAGCGATGGGCCGGACGCCCCGGTATCCGACAAACTCGTAGCCGTATCGCCGGCCTTCGCACTGGCTGACATGCGATCCGGGGTCCATTTGAGGCTGTAGTCGAAATTGCCGGTTAACCCGGTTTGGTCGACGACGGGACGGCCTTCGGTTTCCGACTGATAAGCCAACATTCTCGCGAGCGAATCCACAGGGGTGTCGAAGGCATTCAATTCAGCGCCCTTGTTATCGGAGTGCGACCAGGTTCCCTGCTTGCGCGACGGAGACGGCGGGTCGCCTGGCGCAGGGGGCGTCGCGGATTTCGCGATATCTGCGGGTGGGTCCGGTGCGGACGCATGAAATTTCGGTCCGCCTTTGGCGACGACGAGAGCGAAGACGGGCAGTTCTTTGGTTTCGTAGTGAACCTTGAGCTGGAAGCGATCGAAGAGCATGGACTGCAGGATGAGAGCGTCCTGGCGGGAGCGGTCGTCGTACGACAGCTTCGCCATACGCGACCTGTCCTCCTCGCTGACTTTGGCATTGATGTCGAAGTGCTCGTCGAGAAGCTGGTCGAAACCTCCTTTGATCTGAGAACTCGATCGCATTTGCCAGGCCATCATGATCAGGTTTCTGAGAGTGACGTTCTCCGCGCGATAAGCATCTTTTTGGTAATTGACGCTGCTATTGCCGGTGCCTGAAGTGTCCTGGCGGATGGACACTACATCGAAGCTGGGCAGGGGCTCGCCATCTTTTGCATGAACGAGCTGCGCGGGGGCGGAGACCGCTCCGAGGCAAACGAGGCCCAGCGCGACGAGCAGTGACGCGGGAAGACGAGGGGTGGTCTTCGGCAGCAGACTTATCATCGGATAACTTGGTCCTCAGTCAACAACTCGACGCAGCGAGCCAAAGAATGCTCGCCAACACCTGAAGATAACTTACCGATCATTCTTTCTATACGCTGGCGAGCGGCGATTAGTTCGCCGATGGCTGCTGAATATGGTCGATCACGATCACCGGCAGCGGCGCCTTCTGCGATTCGAGTTTCAGCCCCAGCTGATCCTCAACCGTGGTGAAGATCGACGGGCCTGTATCCTGGGCGTCATCTCCGGCTGCGGATGCGCCATCGCTCGCCGGCTTCGGCATGGCGCCGGGTCCCCGCGGGGGCGGCATTTGCAGAGTGAAATCGTAGATACCGGTCAGCCCCGTCTTATCGATGACCGTCCGCTGGGTTTGCTGGCCCAGAATCCGGGTGAGATCGCTGATCGGCACACCCTGACCCGTGAGCTGCCCCTGCCCATTGAACATCATCATGCCAGGTCCGCCCGCCTGGCCGTCCGGCCCCTTGAGCCCGTTGGGATAAGTGGAGTCCGGCTTGGCCTCATGGAGTTTCGAACCGCCTTTCGCGACCACCAGGGCGTAGACCGGGAGGTCTTTCGTCTCCTGATGAGTCTTGAGTCCAAAGCGATCGGTCAGCAGCTTGACCATCATCTGCTTGCGCTGATCGAAGGTGAGCTTGTCCATAACGCCGAGGTCGGCGCTGTCGACTTTGGCGTCGATGTCGAACATCGCTGAGCCGGTCCAGTCGGGCAGGCCGGAGATTTGATCGTCGTTCACGTCAAACGCCTCGCGGATGAGGAGCTTGAGCGGGATATTCTCGGCGGTAAAGCCGTCCGGGCCAAACATGATGCGGACGCCGCCCGAGCCGGACTTATCCGGCTTAATGGAGGCAACGGCGAATTCAGGAACCTTATCGGGAGGGACCGTTTCTGTGGACGGAATAGCCATCCGCATGGGACTCTTTCCCGGCTCTGGCGCCGGGGCTGGTGCAGGCGCGGGCTGGGACGGGGGAGGGGTCTGGGTTTGGGCGTTTGCTCTGGTCAACGACCCGCCCGCATAAATGATGACCGCGCAAACCAGGGCTTGCCACAGCTTGCGCGCCCGGACTCCGGTGCACAGGGAGCGAGAGGGGGGCGGCGCGGCGGCCGACCTTGCAAATCCAGTCATTCGGAGGGTCCTCAGGTGATGCCTAAGAGACGTTGTACAACGAGAATTGCTCTTTGCCCTTCAGAAATATTTCCGGGTGTCCGTTTTCGGCCACGGAGACCGTTAATGATCATCCATCGTAACCCGTGGTAGCATCGCCTGGGCCGCAAAAGGGGTGGACGACTATGCCCGTGGCATCGATCAACGGGGTGAGCCGGCAATTTCAGGAAGGCGAGCGGCTGGTCGATGTTCTGAACGGCTGTGGTGTGTCCGTACCGCAGGTGTGCTATCACCCGCGCCTTGGCCCCATCCAAACCTGCGATACGTGCATGGTGGAGGTCGACGGGCAGCTGGTGCGCAGCTGCGCCACCGTCGCTGCCGACGGCATGACCGTCGTGACCGAGTCGCCGCGGGCGACTCGAGCGCAGCGCGAGGCCTTCGACCGGATCCTCGGCAACCACCTGCTCTACTGCACGGTGTGCGACAACAACAACGGCAACTGCACGGTCCACAACACAACAAGGCTGCTGGCGGTCGAGCACCAGGATACGCCCTACAAGCCGAAGCCGTATGAGGTCGACAACTCGAATCCGTTCTACCGCTACGATCCGGATCAGTGCATCCTGTGCGGCCGCTGCGTGGAGGCCTGCCAGAACGTTCAGGTAAACGAGACGCTGACCATTCGCTGGGAGGACGCGCATCCGCGCGTGCTGTGGGACGGCGGCTCGCCCATTGGCGAATCGAGTTGCGTCTCCTGCGGCCACTGCGTCACCGTGTGCCCCTGCAATGCGCTGATGGAGAAATCCATGCTGGGCGAGGCGGGTTACTTCACTTCCCTGCCCAGGCCGGCGCTCGACGGGATGATCGAAACGGTCAAGAGCATTGAACCGGAGGTTGGCTACGAGGCCATTCTGCAACTGTCGGAAGTGGAAGCAGCGATGCGCGAGTCTCGCACAAAGAAGACCAAGACCGTTTGCACTTATTGCGGCGTCGGGTGCAGCTTCGATATTTGGACGAAGGGCCGGCACATTCTGAAAGTGGAGCCCGCGGAGGGTGCAGCCAACGGAATCTCCACGTGCATTAAGGGCAAGTTTGGATGGGATTTCGTCAACAGCCCGGACCGTCTGACGAAACCCTTGATCCGCGAGTATGGTCGATTCCGCGAGGCAAGCTGGGACGAGGCGCTGTCGCTGGTGGCGCGGCGCTTCGCGGAGATCAAGGCGAAAACCGGGCCGGATTCGCTGGCGTTCGTCTCTTCGTCGAAGTGCACGAACGAAGAGAGCTATCTGATGCAGAAGCTGGCGCGGGCGGTGATCGGCACCAACAACATGGATAACTGCTCCCGTTACTGCCAGGCGCCGGCGACCATTGGGCTGTTCCGGACCGTGGGGTACGGCGGCGATTCAGGATCGATCTCCGACATCGAGCAGGCCGATCTTGTGCTGATTGTCGGCAGTAATACCGCGGAGAGCCATCCGGTGCTGGCCACGCGAGTGAAGCGCGCGCACAAGCTGCATGGGCAGAAGCTGATCGTCTCCGATTTGCGCCGGCACGAGATGGCGGAACGCGCGGATCTGTTTATTCATCCGCGGCCGGGGACGGATTTGTTCTGGCTGTGCGCGATCACGAAGTATCTCTTCGACCAGGGGCTGGCGAAGACGGATTTTGTGAAGCAATGGGTGAATGGCGTGGAGGAATTTCGTAAAAGCCTCGAGCCTTTCACGATGGAAAAGGCGAGCGAGCGCTGCGGGCTTCCTATGGAAACGCTGCACACGCTGGCCCACATGATCGCCGAGGCGAAAAGCATGTGCGTGCTTTGGGCGATGGGCGTTACGCAGCACTCGATGGGATCGGATACGTCGACGGCGATCTCCAACCTGCTGCTGGCCACCGGCAACTACATGCGCCCGGGGACGGGGGCGTATCCGCTGCGCGGGCACAACAATGTACAGGGCGCGAGCGATCACGGCGCCATGCCTAACAACTTCCCGGGGTATCAGAAGGTGGAGGACCCGGAGATTCGCGCGAAATTTGAGAAGGCGTGGGGCGTGAAGCTGCCGCCGAAACCTGGCTTCGACAATCACCAGATGATCGATGCGATCCAGGATGGGAAGCTGAAGGCGATGTACGTTTTCGGCGAAGAGATGAGCCTTGTAGATTCCAACGCGAACTACGTGCAGGACGCGCTGGCGAAGCTCGACTTCTTCGTGGTGCAGGACATTTTCTTCAGCGAAACATGCCGGTTTGCCGATGTTGTTTTGCCGGCCAGCCCAAGCCTTGAGAAGGAAGGCACATTCACCAGCACGGAGCGGCGCATCCAGCGGTTGTATCCGGTATTTGAGCCGTTGGGCGAAAGTCGGCCGGACTGGATGATCCTGCAGGAGGTCGCCAACCGTATGGGCGCGGGATGGAAGTATGCGGACCCCGCGGAAATCTACAAAGAAATTGCGGCGCTCACGCCGTTGACGGCGGGCGTGACCTACGAGCGGCTGGAAGGCTACAAAACGCTGCAGTGGCCGGTGGCCGAAGACGGCAGCGATCAGCCGCTGCTCTACACAAAGCGGTTCTACACGCCGGATGGGAAAGCAAAATTCTTCCCGGTCGCCTGGTCGGAGCCAACGGACCAGCAGGATGGAGAATTTGATTTGCACCTGAACAACGGACGTCTGCTCGAACACTTCCACGAGGGCAACCTGACTTACCGGACGGAAGGCATTCGTGAAAAAACGCCGTGCACCTTTGTCGAAGTTTCTCCGGAACTGGCGCAATTGCGCGGCATCGAAAGCGGAAGCTGGGTGGAGTTGACTTCGCATTACGGCCACGTGCGGGTGCAGGCAGTGGTGACGGAGCGCGTGAGCGGCGCGGAACTGTATATGCCGATGAACTCCACGGATGAGCCGGTGAATCTGCTGACCAGCAGCCACACCGACAAAGTGACGCACACGCCGGCGTACAAAGAATCGTCGGTGCGGATGCGTGTGCTGGCGGAGACGGGAGCGAATCCGCTGCCGAAGACCAATTCGCGGTTCGGCCATCCCACGCCCCAGCGCGGCGTGGAAGTGGAGCGCAAATGGGAGCGTGGCGATTATCATCAGCCAGGCAACGGGCTGGTACAGATCAGGACGCAGCAGGATGGCCGCAAATGAGCGCGATGCTTTAGTCGAGAGGAGACAAGCGAATGGCTCAACCTATTTCTCTTGAGATGCCGCCACGCGATGCGCGCAAAGAGTTGCTGACGCGGCTGGAGCATGCGCCCGCGGCTCACGCCGAGGCGCTGCTGGATTCCTATGAGCTGCTGCAGGCACTGCACGAGGCCGGCGTGCTCGAGATGGTGCGCGGCGCGGTCGGCGCGAAGGATCAGATGCTGGAGTCTGCGGTGGGCGCTGCGCAATCGCAGATAGCCGTGAACGCGCTGCGCAACGCCATCATCTTCGGAAAGATGATGGGGTCGATGAATCCCGAGCTGATGCAGTGCATTGCCTCAGCGGTGGGCGAGACGATGGGAAGTGAGCGTCGGCCCGTGATCGACCCACCCGGGCTATTTTCGCTGCTGGGGCAGTTCCGTCGTCCTGAGCTGCGGCGAAGCGTGGCGCTCATCAATCGATTTCTTGAGACACTGGGCTCGCGACTGAAGGAGAAGGGCTGCTCCCCCGGCCCGAAATCGTAACAGAACGCAATACATATTCCCCCGGGAGAGAAAGCATGAACGGAAAGCGTTGGGGTATTGCCCTGGCAGGCATTCTGATGCAGATGGCGCTGGGCGCCGTCTATGCGTGGAGCGTGTTTCGCACGCCGCTGGTCAAGCAGTTCCACTGGACCATTGCCCAGGTCACACTCACCTTCACCATCTGTATTTTTGTGGTGGGATTTGCCGCATTTTTCGGGGGCCTGTGGCTCAATCGCAAAGGACCGCGCGTAGTCGCCCTGACGGCGGGATTTCTCTACGGGCTCGGCGTCTTTCTCGCCAGCTTCTCCGCCAACAAGCTTTGGTGGCTCTACCTAACATATGGATTGATCGGCGGCATCGGCCTCGGGTTTGGTTACATCGTCCCGCTCGCTGTGCTGCTGAAGTGGTTCCCGGATAGGCGTGGCATGATCACCGGCGTCGCCGTCGCAGGATTTGGCGCAGGCGCGCTGGTTACCGCGCCCGTGGCGACGCACCTGATCCAGAGCGTCGGCGTGCTGCAAACTTTCGCCTGGCTGGGCGTCGCTTATCTCGTCGTCGTGATGGCGGCGGGATGGTTCATGCAAAATCCGCCGGCGGGCTATGTGCCCGAGGGCTGGACGCCGACCGCAAAGCAGACCGCGAATCGCGTTGCGAAGGACTACACCCTCGGCGCAGCGCTGAAAACATGGCAATGGTGGGCACTGTGGCTGGCGCTCTTCCTCAACACGACTGCGGGGATCTCGGTCATCTCGCAGGAGTCGCCGATGTTTCAGGAGATCGCGAAGGTTTCGGCTGCACTTGCCGCGGGCATGGTCGGCGTAGCAGCGCTGGGTAACGCGCTCGGTCGCATCTTCTGGGCATCGGTTTCGGACGGTCTCACGCGGCGATGGACCTTCGTAGCGATGTATCTCTGCCAGGTAGTTCTTTTCTGGATGATGCCGTCCGTTCATAATCCGCAGATGCTGACCGCGGTGACGTTCGTCATTCTGATGTGCTACGGCGGCGGCTTCGGCACCATGCCGGCGTTTGCGGCAGACTATTTTGGGACGAAGATGATTGGTCCCATTTACGGACTGATGATCACGGCGTGGGGATTCGCCAGCGCCTTCGGCCCGCTGCTGATCGCGCATTTGCGGCAGGGCGGCAGTTCGTTCGCCAGTGGTCTGCATGTGATCGCGGGGATCATGCTGGTGTCGGTGATCGTGCCGATCCTGGTGCGTCCGCCGCGTGCCGCTCAGTAACGCAGGCCGAGCCGGAGCGGAAATTCCTCTTCGTCCTCATCGGGTTCGATCAGCTGTACGTGATCTGCGATGCCGCTGCGGTGTATCTGGCGCAGGACCAGATGCACCGCGCACGCAATGGCGGCAGCCATGCCGATGTTCGTGAAGCTCGCCTCAATCACGGGTTCGAGACCGAGCGTAAAGGCAACGATGGCTGGAAAAACTCCCACATAGGGGATAAGGAGCAGCGCGAAGTTGGTGGCGGAGTTTGGCTTGACCCCGGTAAACGGGATGGTTTTGACGTTGAGAAAGAACGCGTCGGTCATCAGGACGCTGAGGGCGATGGCGGTGAGGGCCTGGCACGCAACGAATCGCGGATTGTGCATTGCAGCGGGATACGCGACGCAGGCCCAGGCGGCGGCCGCCAGCGCCAGCAGCAGCGTCCACGCCAGCGCCCATCGCTTTGCAGTCTGCAGTTGCGCAAGCCCGGGCTTGCCAAGGACCACGCGAAAGATCCAGCGGCCGCGCTGATCCGCAGGCGCGAGGAATGTGCTGCGCAAGCCGGCGACCGTCCAGAACGCGACGATGGGAACGGTGGCGCGCAGGCCGTACGGTGAGAACACCATCCGGATGGATGCGGGTGCGACGCGCAGACGTGCGACTGACGCGAAGATGAGAGCTGCGCCCGCTCCCCCAACCATGACCAGCACCATACGATAGCGCGGCACGCGCAGCAGATTTTGGCTGATGAAATGCCAAATGGCGCGGCTGGCCGGGGTGCGCGCCAGCGTGGTGTGCAGCATGCCGTCCACGGGCGCAACGGTGGGATTGCGACGATCGCGGCGCACAGCGCCTTCCACCAGGCCACGCGTGCGTCGCCACCAGGCCAGCGGATAGGTTGCCGCAGCCATCAACGTCACGGCCATCGTTGCGGAGAAACCGATGCGCGCCAACCGGGCGAAGGCCGGTTGCGTCGAGGAACCGTCGAGAATGCGCTGGTAAATCCCGAGAAACCAAAATGGCGGGAACCACACTGAATTGCGCGATTGCAGCAGTTGGTGCAATGCGCCGGCGATGACCGGAAACGCAAAGAGCGATGCCAGCAGAGCCATCACGCTGACGCCCTGGAGCCACAGCGAGATTTTGCGAAACAGGCGGTCTCCCAACAACGCCAGCAGCGTTCCTTCCAGGGCCAGAAAGAATGCGGCGCCAAACCATCCGCTCAATCCGACGGCGATCCAATGCGCCGCGAGGAATCGCAGAAGATGCGGTGGATTGGTGGCGGCGGGCAATACGAGGGTTGCAAGAATATTCGCATCGAACAGCGCGGCCCCCAGCAGGATGACGATGGCCGTCACCCGCGCGCGAAAAAGTCGGCCGCCGCGTACTGGCAGCGATGACAGGACCAGGACATCCAGCAGGTCGGGAAAGAGCAAATCCCACTCGAAGATGGTGAGGATGCCCATGGCCACAAACGCGTAAACGACGAAGAAGTAGTGGTCGCTGGCTTGTCCCCAAAACGACCGCACGACGTGGGGCATGTTGTACGCCGGGTACAAATACATCGCGATCATCAGGCCCGGCACACCCAGAGCGCAAGCCACCTGTACCAGGCGCGTCTTCGCATCACCATCGGCGGAAGAAGTTTCGGTATTGAAAAAGCGCTCGAGAAAATGGCGGACGAGCGTGGCGAACTGCGTAGGCTGCTCCGGCTCCTGCGAGACGCTGCGGGCCAGCACCTGGAGTGACAGCACCTCGTCGCGTTCCTGCTTCGGGGCTCGCAGAGCGCTAGGCATGAGCGCTCCGCATCGCATCGACCATAGCGCGTGCCGCGGCCTGAGTATCCTGCTGGCGCACCAGTTGCGCGAACACCTTCTCCAGCGTCGGCAACTCCATGAGCCGGGTCAGCTCGGAGGGCGGAGCGTCGGCGACGATTTTTCCCTGCGCGATCACGATGACGCGATCGCAAAGCTGCTCGACAATTTCAAGCACGTGGGAGATGTAGAGCACCGCCTTCCCTGCTGCCGCCAGCTCGCGCAGCAGATCGCGGAACAGACGTGCGGAGAGAACGTCGAGCCCCGAGAGCGGCTCGTCGAACACCAGCATGCGGGGATTGTGCAAAAGCGCCGCGGCCATGAGCACGCGCTGCCGCATGCCTTTGGAGTAGACCGACATGGGCGAGAAGCGCCACGACTCCAGCCCCAGCAATTGCAGCATCGCCTCCGCCTTCTCGCGGATCGGACGCTCGCGCATCCCGCGCAGGCGGCCCACCAGTTGCAGGTACTCCATCGCGGACATCCACGTGTAGAGGTGGGCTTCTTCCGGGATGTACCCGAACTGGGCGCGCCATGCGATCAGGTTCGCGTGGATATCCCGGCCCTCGAAAAGCACGCGGCCGTCATTGGGACGCAGCAGGCCAGTGATGATTTTCACGGTTGTCGATTTACCCGCGCCATTCGGCCCGAGAAAGCCGACGATTTCGCCGGAGTTCACGGTGAAGCTGACGTCGCTGATGGCGGGAATGCCGCGGTAGCTGCGGGAAAGGCGCTCGATGGCCAGCATGAAGAAGGCTCCGTCTGCACCCTATGTAGCATACTGCTCTATATTGAGTCAACAGCATGCTACATAGGGTAGAATGTCTGGCATGCCGGTCGAGGTCAAACTCTCGCATACTGCGGCCATGATTCTGCAGGCCATCTGCGCGGGCCATATCTACGGGTTCAGCGTGATGTCCATGACCGGGCTGCCCAGCGGTACGGTGTATCCCGCAATGCGGCGTCTGGAGCGCGATGGGCTGATTGCGTCGAAATGGGAGCAGCCGTCGATTGCGGACGCGGAGCAGCGGCCGCCGCGCAAGTACTACCGGCTCACACGCAACGGCAAAGCCACGCTCGAGGCGGTGTACAAACGCTATCCATTGCTGGAGAAGATGATCCCCTCGCCGGAACTGGAGCGCGCATGAAACGCGACTCGATGGCGAGACTCGTCGTGCGCTGCGCATCGCTAATCGTGCCGCAGCAGGACCGCGAAGACTGGACCGGCGAATGGCTTGGAGAGTTGTGGCATGTTTGCCGCGAGTGCACACACTCAAACAACTCGGGCGAGACGAAGGATTCGCTCAGTTTTAGCCTGGGTGCAGTTCAGGACGCTTGCTGGATACGGCTGGATGCACTGCGCGAGCGGGCGGCGGCAAAGTTCCGCGCCGGATCCGCCCTGCGCTGTGAAATGCTGCTGGGGGCGCTCGCGGCTGCGGGAGTCCTGTTATGCGTGGTGTTGCCGGGGGCGCGGGCGACTCTGCAACCGCTTCCCTATCATGACCCGCATGAGCTGGTTTTGATTTCGGGCAGTGGCCATCCGGGAACTCAGGCGCCGAGCATACGGCTGGCCGACTACCGGGAGTGGACGACAGATACAGCCGGTCTCTATAAGCAGGTGGCGTTTTATCAGCCGAGCATCCAGCGTATTCACATGACGCACCACGTGACGGCTAGGCTTTCCGTCGCCGTAGCCAGCGGCAATTTGCTGCAAATGCTGGGATTGCCGGAAGCAGCGAGTGCCGTGGGCACTGGGCCTCGCCTTTATCTGAGTCGCGCCGCGTGGAAAAAATATTATCGGGGACGGGCCGACGTGTTTGGGCGCGTGGCGGATGTGGCGGGTCAGCCAGTGGAGATTGCCGGCGTGATTCCCGACGCCGAGTGGCGCTTGCCGGGGCGCGCCGACGCATGGCTGCTGGAGGATGCTCCTGGGCTTGCGAGGTTGCCGTCCATGGCTACGGGATTCGTGGTCGCACGCATTCGCGACTCGGCATTTCCGCCGCCGCGCGCAGGTTGGCGTTCGATGGTGGAAATGAAAAACGGCGTGGTGATTCGATTCGATTGCAGTTCGATCGATGCCGTCGTGATGCAGCCGTTCTTCGCGTTTGGCTGCTCGCTGCTGCTGGCGCTTGTGGCGCTGCCGGCGATTACCGCTCTGTCGCTGGGCGATTATCCTTTGAGCCGCGAACCCATGCATCGCATGCTGGTGGCGCGGCGCTGGCTGTTTCTGGCCTCGAAGTTCCTGCTGATTCTGGCGGTGGTGTTTTTCTGGTCGACGAGCCTGGCGTTCGGGCCAGGGTTTG